>Ga0079226_10001827_pt1 | contig 16356 bp, 14 predicted proteins | sample Poulit2014_FD_76345 | JGI IMG/M metagenome (GOLD analysis project Ga0079226, IMG submission 76345) | Agricultural soil microbial communities from Georgia to study Nitrogen management - Poultry litter 2014 | ecosystem: Environmental > Terrestrial > Soil > Agricultural land | place: USA: Georgia...
GACGCTCTTTTAGCAAGGCCGCGCAAGTGGCATCCAGACGAGCATAAATATGAATGCAGACACGGCGATAGGGCTCGTCATCGCGGTGCGGCGAGCGGTCCTGGCTATGTGTGGCCAGGACCAGCAATTCCGGGGTGGGGGGCGCCAGGGATTCAGCCACGGATAGTTCGGTGCCCAGGGTCTTGATTTCACTTAGATAATGATCGAGTACACATTGCCCTTGGCGGCGCGCGGCCTCATTGAGGCTGAGTTTGTCTACTTTTGGGTTGCCATCGCGATCCCCTCCAATCCAGCTGCCCATGCGCAAAAAGGTGGGTTGCTGGTGACGCTGCTCAGGCGCGATGCCCAAGGCGGCAAAGGTGTCGCGATAGAGTTCGGGCAAAATGGCAAAAAAGGTCAGTGGATAGTAGGCCAGGGCATTATCAATTTCGTCCTCAACGGTCAGGGTGTGAGGGCGTAGCAAGCGGGTTTGCCACAAGGTGGTGATGAGCCCGGCCAGTCGCTCTTCAAGTCGGGCCCCTAGTCGAGCCTGCAGGCCTTGTGTTTTGTCATCCTCGGTGAGCTCAAGCTGTTCCAGGCAGGTTGCGATGGCGCGATGGGTGGCCAAAGTGCTTTGGCGCTGCACCTCGGTGGGGTGGGCAGTCAGCACGGGCATGATATGACTGCCGCCAAGAAATTCGATAAGCGCTTCAGGCTGGTTTTGTTCCAGGGCCTGTTCCAGTGCGTAATCCAAAGAGGTCAAGGCCGTGTGCTGCTCGGCCTGTTGTGCCCATTGTTGGCTAAGCACCCAGTCCTCGGCAATATTGGCCAAGTGCAAGAAATAGGTAAACGCGCGGGCGACATTTTGTGCGTCTGCAGCGCCCAAGGTGGACAGGGCCTCGGTGAGCTCAGTGGTTCCTTGGGCGGGATCATGCCGGCGTAAATGGACGGCGATGCGGCGCAGTTGCTCGATACGGTCAAAAAGCGGAGTACCCGAATTGCAGCGGATAACATCTCCCAGTGTACGGCCCAATAAACGAATAATCTGATGCAGGGCATCGGGCGCGTAGGACAGTTTGAGTTCGGGCATAAAAAAAACTCCGTTCTTTTTTTTTAAGGCGTTTGTTTGGGGTGGTTAAACGCTTTTCTTGTGATTGATAATGCTATGATCGAAACATCTGTGGATGCCCCGAGAAACAAGGCTAATGTTTGGGTCATCAAATGCAGCCTCGGGCCCTATTCTATACCCAGTCGTTTTATTTTTTAACCTACAGAGACACAAATTATGCCGCAATATCCTTCACGTACTTCAACTCATGGTCGCAATATGGCGGGTGCCCGCGCGCTTTGGCGGGCTACGGGCATGAAAGATGATGATTTCAACAAGCCCATTATTGCCGTCGTCAACTCCTTTACCCAATTTGTGCCCGGTCATGTTCACTTGAAAGACATGGGTCAGCTGGTCGCCCGCCAAATCGAGGCGGCCGGTGGGGTGGCCAAGGAATTCAACACCATTGCGGTGGATGATGGCATTGCCATGGGGCACGATGGCATGCTGTATTCGCTGCCCTCGCGCGAGCTGATCGCTGATTCAGTTGAATATATGGTCAATGCGCATTGTGCGGATGCCATGGTGTGCATCTCTAACTGCGACAAAATCACGCCGGGCATGCTGATGGCCGCCTTACGTCTGAATATCCCAGCCATCTTTATTTCTGGGGGGCCCATGGAGGCCGGCAAGGTCGTAGCCAAAGATGGAAAGACGGTGGTGCGCAAAATCGATCTGGTGCATGCCATGGTACATGCGGCTGACCAGTCATATAGCGATCAAGAAGTGCTGGACATTGAACGCAGTGCCTGCCCGACCTGCGGCTCCTGCTCGGGTATGTTTACCGCCAATTCCATGAACTGCCTGACCGAGGCCATGGGCCTGGCCCTGCCCGGTAACGGTACGCTGGTTGCCACCCACGCCCGTCGGCGGGGCTTGTTCGAGCGCGCTGGCGAAATGGCTGTGGAGCTGTGCCGTCGTTATTACGAACATGGCGACGATTCTGTACTGCCGCGCAGCATTGCCACCCGAGAGGCTTTTGAAAATGCCATGGTGCTGGATATTGCCATGGGCGGTTCAACCAATACGGTTTTGCATTTGCTGGCTGCAGCCCAAGAGGCCGAGGTGGATTTCACCATGGCTGATATTGACCGGCTCTCACGCCAGGTGCCTTGCCTGTGCAAAGTTGCGCCGGCCACCGAAGATTATCATGTAGAAGACGTGCACCGTGCAGGGGGCATCATGGGCATTTTGGGTGAATTGGCACGTGGTGATTTGCTGCATTTGGGGGTAGGCAATATTCATAGTGGCACGCTGGGCAAAGCCATCGAAAACTGGGATGTAGTCGGTAAAAATGGGGCCGCCGTCAATCGTTTTTATCTGAGTGCCCCAGGTGGGGTGCCCACCCAAACCGCCTTTAGCCAGGATCGCTACTACGAAAGCCTGGATTTGGATCGCGCCAATGGCTGCATCCGCAGCGTCGAACACGCCTATTCCAAAGACGGGGGCTTGGCTGTGCTGTATGGCAACTTGGCGGAAAATGGTTGTATCGTCAAAACAGCCGGGGTTGATGAAAGCATTCTGACCTTTACGGGTCGGGCCAAGGTCTTTGAAAGCCAGGATTCCGCCGTCAAGGGCATCTTGGGGGGCGATGTAGGTGCCGGCGATGTGGTCATCATTCGTTACGAGGGGCCCAAAGGGGGGCCGGGCATGCAGGAAATGCTGTATCCGACTTCCTACCTCAAGTCCATGGGGCTGGGGGACAAGGCCGCGTTATTTACCGATGGCCGTTTTTCTGGGGGCTCATCCGGTTTGGTGATTGGTCATGCTTCGCCCGAAGCGGCCGAAGGTGGAACCATTGCCCTGGTACAAGAAGGCGATACCATTGAAATCGATATCCCCAACCGTCGTATTCATTTGGCGGTCAGTGATGAAGAGCTGGCACGCCGGCGCGAAGAAATGGAGGCCCGTGGCGCACAGGCCTGGCAGCCAAAAGAAAAACGCGAACGGGCCGTCAGCCGTGCCCTGCAGGCTTATGCTGCCATGGCTACCTCTGCCGATCGCGGAGCCGTGCGCGATGTGACACAAATCCTGCGGCGTTAGTTGGCAGTTGCCTCGGGCCGAAGGGCGCCGGGGCGAACAACATCAGGGCGAGGGGCGTCAGGGCGGTATACCACAACTTGGTTACGACCCTGGCGCTTGGCCTGATACAGCGCCTCATCCGCTTGTTGCAGGGCCTGATCCAAAGATTGTTCAGGTCGCATCAACGTCAGCCCGATGCTGACCGTGCAACGGACCGGCTCGCCGGCCAGGTTGGTTACGCTCATGGCCTGGGCTGCGCTGCGAATAGCTTCTGCTTGCTGCTGCAAGGCCGACAGGTCAGATTGATCGCCAATCAACAAAAACTCTTCACCGCCATAGCGTGCCAAGCGATCATGGCGCTGCCGGTGGTTATTAAGCAATGCGGCAAAGGCTTGCAGTACCTTGTCCCCAATGGCGTGGCCATGCTCATCGTTGACCTTTTTGAAATGATCCAAATCCATCAAGAGAATGCTCTGGGTTTTACGCCGCGGATCGCTTTCTACATTGCTCTGCCACAGACCAAGCAGGGCGTGACGGTTGAGCAGACCAGTAAGCTGATCATGGGTAGCCTGCCGATACAGACGCAGGAGCAAATTAAGGTGAAAGTGGTTGGCAGTCAGGGCAACGGTCAACAAGGCGGTCAACAGCCAAAGCTCTTGCAGGTGATAGTACAAGGCCTGGTTGGGATCAATCAGGCAGGAATATAGTTGTACCAGCAGGATCACCCCGCCCAAGAGCAACGATTCGACCAGGGTCAATGGAAAAATGCTGAGGGTGGCAATCAGCAAAAAAGGAATAAAGTAATAATTGGCAAAGTTGGGCAGCTCGTAAGGGGCCGTGACAAATAATAAAGCGGCATAAAATAAGGCCGGCAGCAATAGCAAAGAGGCACACAAAGCCACCTGGTGCCGGGCAAAGATACGCAGCTTTGAGGCCCCCCAGATGAACCACAGGGCCAGCCAAAAGATCAATCGACCCCAGAGCACGGTGGTGCGCACGGCGTCTGGCAACAAGAACCGGTCAAAAAGCGCCCATAAGGGGGAAAGCAGAATGAAAATCAGGCATAATACCCGCAGTCTGTTGCCCAAATATTGATTACGGGCATAGGCAAAGTCTGGCGTGTGCTTGCGGCTGGAAAAGGTATCAGACAGGGAACTGCTGCCGCGTTGGATATAATTCATGAGCGTTTGGCCACAATTCATGAGAAGACCGAAAGCAAGTGGTTAGGCGCAGGGCCGAAACCAAAACGCATTATCTGCTGCCTGGTGGCGCTTTGGGCTTGAAAGTTAAACAGAGCGTATTGTACTGACTTTTTTATTTACTGTACTATGAGGGGTTCATGAGCATCATCAATGAGGTGAAGGGGTGTTAACAACACAGCAACGTGCACAGCAGCAAGCCGTGATACAGGCGCTGGGTGTTCAGCCCCAGATCGATCCCCAACAGGAATGCGACCGGCGGGAACAGTATCTGTGTGATTATCTGCAAAAAAGTGGTGGCCGCGCCCTGGTGTTAGGTATTAGTGGCGGGGTAGATTCCCTGGTGGCCGGGCTGATGGCCCAACGCGCTGTCGCCCGGCTGCGTGCCGCGGGTGGGCAAGCACAGTTTATTGCCCTGCGTCTGCCTTATGGTCGCCAACATGACGAGGACGATGCTCGCCAGGCGCTCGCGTTCATTCAGCCTGATCGCAGTCTGACCGTGGATATCAAGCCAGCCACCGATGCGGTGGTGACACAATTAACGCAAGCAGACTGGTCTTTTCCTGCTTCAGAGCGAGATTTCATTATCGGCAACATCAAAGCGCGCCAGCGAATGTTGGTACAGTATGCCTGCGCCGCTTCAGAAAATGGCTTGGTGCTGGGCAGCGACCATGCCGCCGAAGCCTTGATGGGCTACTTTACCAAATACGGAGACGGCGCTGCCGATATCATGCCCTTGTCCGGGTTAACCAAAACACAGGTCAGGGCCTTGGCCGCTGCCTATGGGGCACCTGGCAACCTGATCAACAAGGTGCCTACCGCCGATCTTGAATCTGGGCGGCCATTATTACCTGATGAACAAGCTTTCGGAGTTAGCTACCAGGATATCGATGCCTTTTTGACGGGGCACCAGGTTCCTGCCGAGGTGTTTGCCATTATCATGCGACATTATTCTGCCAGTGCTCATAAAAGGCAGTTGCCGGCGCATCCCTGATGCAGCCCGCAACTGTTTTTTAATGCCTTAAACAGCTAATCATCATGCAGCCTGTATTGCCCCCGTATCTTATCGCCCGCTGGCTCGTCATCATCGTATTGCTGGTGGGCCTGTATTTTCTCAAGGACTTCCTGGTCCCGGTGCTGGGTGCCCTGGTCATTGGGCTGGCCAGCTGGCCGCTATACAAAAAACTGTTGGCTTACTGCCGTTACCGTTATGCACTGGCAGCCACGATTGCGGTATTGGTTTTTATTGGCGTGCTGTTAATTCCATTGTCGTTGGCATTATCCTTTGTCATTCAGGAAGCCAGCAGCTTTATCATCTGGGTTCTGGTGGTAAACCGCGAGGGGGCACCCGTACCAACCTGGTTGGCCGAGCTGCCCATGGTGGGTGAGCGCCTGACAGAATACTGGCAGCTGTATCTGGGCGAGCCCCATGCTTTGGGTGCCCTGGTGGAAATGGTCAGTGGCGAGCATTTGGGCAACATTTATCGCATGATTTTGACAGCGACGGGCGATGTCTTTGATTTGCTGCTGAATTTACTGTTTTTATTGATCTCCCTGTTTTTTGTCTACAAGGATGGTGATAGAATTCTGGCACAGCTGGATATTATCGGTGAACGCATTTTGCCCGAGCGCTGGCAGCGCTTTTCCCGCGTGGTGCCCGCCACCGTTAACTCTACAGTAACTGGCATGGGGCTGATTGCCATTGGGGAAGGGGTAGTGCTGGGGATTGCCTATTGGATTGCTGGCGTGCCCTCACCAGCCTTGTTAGGCGCCGTCACAGGTTTCATGGCGCTGATACCAGGTGGGGCGCCCTTGTCCTTTACCCTGGTATCCATTTATCTGCTTTCCTCTGGCAATGTGCTGGCCGGCATTGGCTTGTTTTTGTGGGGCTCTATCGAGCTATTCATTGTCGACAAGACCTTGCGTCCCCGTTTGGTGGGGGGGCCGGTCAAATTGCCCTTCCTGCCAACCTTTTTTGGCCTGGTCGGTGGGGTCAAGACGATGGGCTTTGTCGGGTTGTTTATCGGGCCGGTGCTTATGGCGCTGCTGGTGGCCATTTGGCGCGAATGGTTGCTGAATGCCGAGCCCGCTGAGCGCTAAGCTGCTGGCCGTTAAAGCTCGCTTGCAGGCCCGCACAGCGGGTCTTTGTTATTCTTTTTTTTGGTTCAATTATGTTTACAGACACAAAAAACAAATACGGCAGCTTTACCCGTTTTTTGCATTGGTTGATGGCAGCTGGGTTTTTATGGATGATGTTTACCGCCAGTGTGCATTTTATTGACCGTGATTCCGCCTTAAACCAGGCTGTTTGGCCCTATCATTCCTTGATAGGGTTTACGATTTTTATGCTGGCCATTGTGCGGGTGCTGTGGGCCCTGCTGCAATTTAGCCGGCGCCCCGATACTGATTTTTGGGCGCGTTGTGGTCACTGGGCCATGTATGTGTTCATGATACTGACCCCCAGCCTGGCCTTGCTGCGTCAATACGGCTCTGGGCGTGCTTTCAACTACTTTGGCTGGCAGGTGATGCAAGCCACTGAAGACAAAGTGTCGGGGCTGATCGATTTGGGTAATCAGTGGCACAGCGTTTGTGGTTGGCTATTGTTCGCCCTGATCATTGGCCATGTGTTCATGACCTTCCACCATCGTCGCAAGGGGGCTGAGCACGATGTGTTGCCGCGCATTTGGGGGCGTTCACGGGCGTAGCCCTATGCTCGCAAGCCCTGTGGGGCCATGGCCCCACAGGGCTTGCAGTCTATTTATTTGGCATCTGCCTCGGGCTGCATGCGGTATTCCTTTTCATCTTGGTGCGCACCATGGTGCGGGTGGGCGTGCATTCCCTTTTTACCGAAATAATAGCCGCGGTCGCGTTGCGTGTGATGGGGCTTGCCCTTTTTTCGGTGCCAGCGGTGCTGCCCCTCGTGGGCATGGCGATTTTTCTTGAGCGCCTTGGCATCCAGGGTTTTGCTTTCCCCGCTGGTGGGGTTAATCAGCAAGTGTAAGCGCTGCCCATCTTTGTCAATCACACGGGCAAAATAACCGCGGCCGGTTTGGGCGACACTGAGAATTTCCTGATGGCCTTCTTTTTCCAGATGTTTGACTACCTCTTGTAATTTCAGCCAGTCAGAGGTGTCTATCTCTTGACGCTGTTTACTTTCACTGTGCTCGTTGGCTTTGGTAGCTGATTCGGTTGCCTTTGAAGCCTCGGCCTCTTGTGCTTGATTGTTGTCTGCCCAAGCCAGCGGGCTGGCAGCCAAGGTTAGGGCCAAAAGCCAAGGGGTCATTTTCTGCTTATTCCACATAATCAAACTCCATTTGTGCTGTGAGGGGCATCGAACCACCCGCAGTGTTTGCTCGTTTGCCCAGGTTGATAGGTACTGTCGTTATTATGCCCCGTTCAGGATGAACACAAAATGAAGGCCTTTTTCAGCTTTGGTTCATGAAGGGGGCGGGTGTCAAAGGGTAGGACTACAGCTCGATGTGCTTTTGCGTTGACTGCTTCATCAATTATTCACCCTGGGTTAATCTTGGATGGTCTATGCTTTGGTTGAATGGGCAATGGCCTAGGTAACACGGTGGGCAGCGCAACAGGCAACGCAGGGCCCAACATGACAGCTAGCATGGCAGGCAATACAGCGGGCAACAGAAAGGCAAGGCAGTGAAGACAAGATTTCAACCCCCCTTGGGCAGGCGAACAATCAGCGCGGTAGTTTTGCTGTCGCTTTTGGGTGCATTTACGCTAGTCAGTGCGCAAGTACAGGCAAACTCACACGCAAATTCACATGCACACCCACATTCACATTCACAATCGCATGCGCATGGGCATTCGTCTAACGGGCCTCGTTCCTTGGCACCCCAGCGGCGTCCCCTGACTCCAGAACAGGCGCGCGAGGCACGGCAAAAAGGCCAGGTGCAATCTTTGCGTTCGGTACTCAAGCAAACCCTGAGCCAATTTCCTGGCCAATTATTGAAGGCTGAATTGCACCATGATGATGAGCAGTGGATTTATACGCTGGTCATTCTTCAAGAGGGAGGGTATTTGACCAAAATCTGGGTAGACGCCCAAGAAGGTACGGTTTTACAGTATAAATCAAGAAAAAAGCACAAACACAGGAGCCATCATGAGAATTCTCGTCGTTGAAGATGATGCGCAGTTGGCGCAACAGATCATGACTGCCCTGCAAGCCCAGCAGTATGTGGTCGATTGGGCCCAAGACGGCTTGCAGGCGCATTATATGGGCAGCGTCGAGGCCATTGATGCGGTCATACTGGATATTGGCCTGCCCGAGCTGGATGGGCTGACCGTGCTAAAACGCTGGCGCGACGAGGGGCTGACGATGCCAATTCTGATGCTTACGGCACGTGACCGCTGGCATGAAAAAGTCCAGGCCATTGATGCCGGTGCAGATGATTATCTGACCAAGCCTTTTCACATGCAAGAACTTTTGGCACGGCTGCGGGCCCTATTACGCCGTTTGGCGGGGCAGGCCAGTGCCGAGCTACGCTGCGGCGCCCTCACTTTGGATACCCGGCAGGCACGTTTCAGCTATGCCGGCGAGCTGCTGCATCTGACCAGTTATGAATTCAAAGTGTTGTCCTATTTAATGCACCATGCCGAGCAAATTGTCAGTCGCAGCACATTAAATGAGCATATTTATGCTCAGGATCAGGACCGGGATTCCAACACCATTGATGTCTTTATTGGGCGGCTCAGGAAAAAAATTCCTGCCCAGACCATTGAAACGGTACGCGGCCAGGGCTAGCGCCTGGTGCCTGCCGAACAATAGGGGGCCCGATGTTTCGATTATGGCGCCCCACGGCTTCCTTGCGTTGGCGTTTGTTGCTGGCAACCAGCGCATGGGTTTTGCTTAGTCTGTGTGTGGTCGGTGGGGTGGTGCTTTATGTCTTCAAAGAGCAGACCGAGGCGCAATTGCGCAATGAGCTCAATGTCCATTTAAATCAGCTAAGCGGCCTGCTGGAATGGCAGGCTGCGCAAGATGCCGCAGGTACGCCGCAGGTGTTGATTACTGGCCGATTAAGCGAGCCCCGGTTTGAACAGCCCCTGTCTGGTTGGTATTGGCAGGTGGGTTGGGTAGAAGACGGAGGGCTGAAAGTCGCCCTGCAGTCCGATTCGCTTTGGGACGAGCAACTACCCGTTTTGCCGCAACAGGAAACCCAACAATGGGCCACCCAGGTAGCGGCCTTTGAGGATGAAGCCTTGTATTTGCTACAGCAAAAGCTGCAGCTGGCTGATGATGATGCGCCTGAGCTGTGGCTGACCGTAGGTGTCCAGGATGAGGTGATCCAGGGCCCTATCAGCCGTTTTGCCCGCCTGCTGTTGATTGCCCTGGGTTTGACGGCGTTAAGCCTGATTATGGCTGCAGCCGTACAATTTCATGCGGTAATGAGCCCGCTGAAACGCCTGATTAATCAGCTTCGTGGTATTGAAAAAGGCCAGCAGCAACGCCTTGAGGGCGGTTTTCCTACCGAGCTGCAGCCGCTGACCAGTGCATTTAATGATGTATTAGAGACCAATGCGGCGGTGCTTGAACGGGCGCGTGCCCAGGCGGGCAATTTGGCTCATGCCATGAAAACCCCCATGAGCGTGCTGGCTAATGCAGCTGCCGAGGATAATAGCCCGTTGGGCATTTTGGTGCGCGAACAAATGCAGCAGGCGCAGCAGCAGCTTGATGTGCATCTAGCCCGTGCCCGGGCGGTGGCGCAGGTGAAAACCATTGGCGTGCGTACCTTGGTGCCCCCGGTGATTGACAGCCTGCAACGGGTTTGTGCGCGCCTGTATGCTGATAAAAACCTGCAGTGGTCCGTTGAATTACATGCGGACACTTTTTATTTCACAGGTGAAGAGCATGATTTGCAGGAAATTGTGGGCAATGTTTTTGATAATGCCTGCAAATGGGCTAGACAGCGAATTCGCGTGCGCACTGAAGCGGTACCCAGCCCTCAAGGCCGCCTGGGTTGGCGCCTGATCTGCGAGGATGATGGCCCAGGGGTAGCTGCCGAGCAATTGAACCGATTGTTCGAACGTGGTGTGCGTGGCGATGAGCGGGCCCCTGGATCGGGGCTTGGGCTGGCCATCGTGCACGATTTGATCACGGTTTATGGGGGGGAGGTACAGGCAGGGCGCTCGGATTGGGGCGGGTTGTCGGTGGCTATCACTTTGGGTTAGTGACCGCCGGCCTTAAACCCGCTGGGCCCGGCCGGAACCATTAGTGTTGTTGCTGTGTGGCCGGTTTAGTGGTGGCTTAGGGTAGCAAGAAAGCTTCGGTGCTGACGATGGCCGCGGCGACCAGGCACAAACTGGCAAAGCTGGCCTGTAAGATGCGGGCTGGAATATGGCTGGAGAGCGCACGCCCCAAAAGCATGCCAAAAATGACTGAACCCACAAAAAACCAGGTGCCAGCGGGGAAGTGCGGGGTGCGCCATAAGGCAACCCCCACGGTGCTGGCAGAAATCAGTGCGATGACCATCAACGAGGTGGCAACGATGCTGTGCAGTTGCAATTGGGTGAAACGCTGCAAGGCCGGCACAATGATAAAGCCGCCGCCCACCCCAAGCAGGCCGGTCAAAAAGCCTGAGCAGGCACCAATGCAGGCGATGGTCAGCAGACAGCTTTTATTCCAGATGAATTTTCCGGTTTGATGGTGAATTTGGCAGGGCTTGGATTGCGGGCGCTCGGGACTACGAGCAGGGCGAAACAGGGGTAACAGCATGCGCCCAGCAATAAACAACATGATCAGGCTAAAGAGCAGCATTAACAGCATCTCGGGCAATCGATGTGCCAGCTGAATGCCCAATGGCGCGATAATGGCCCCGGCTATCGCCATCAAAAAGGCTGCTTTATAGCGCACCAAGCCTTTTTTCAGGCCATCCAGCGCCCCGGTTAAGGCGGCCAGGCCAACAGCAATCAGGGCAATAGGGGCGGCCTGGGTCATTGACCATTGCAGGCCCAAAACGAGGGCGGGGACAGCCAAAATGCCGCCACCCGCCCCGGTAAGGCCCAGTACCAGGCCAACAGCAATGCCAAGCAGGCTGACAAGGGTCATTCCGAAATTCCATCATGAAAAGATATTTTTGGAATTTATTATAAGCTAATTTCGGAATGTAATATAGGCAGAAGGCCTATTTGACCTCGGCCAAAGCCGTCTTGAGGGTATCGAACAGGGTGGTGATTTCCTCTTCGTTAATAATCAATGGCGGCGACAGGGCAATGGTATCGCCCGTAAAGCGGACCAATACCCCGCGCTCAAAGCATTTTTCAAAGACCTCGGTGGCACGTGCGCCAACGGCGCCGGGGCGGGATTCGAGCTCGATGCCGGCCACCAGACCCAGATTGCGGATATCAATGACATGCGGACTGTCTTGCAGGCTGTGCGCAGCGGCTGCGAAGGCAGGGGCCAGTTGGCGGGCGAGCTCAAAGAGGTTTTCTCTGGCGTAAATATCCAAAGTGGCCTGAATGGCCGCCGTCGCCAATGGATGGGCGGAATAGGTATAACCGTGAAAGAACTCGATGCCGCTTTGGCTGGCCTCGAGGATGGTGTCATGAATACTGCGGTTGACGGCAACTGCCCCTGCAGGGACGGCGGCATTGCTGATTCCCTTGGCCAAGGCAATCAGATCAGGGGTAATGCCCAGCATTTGGCTGGCCGTGTTATAGCCGAGCCGGCCAAAAGCCGTAATGACCTCATCAAAAATCAGCAAAATACCGTGTTTGGCTGTAATTTCGCGCAGGCGCTCAAGGTATCCGACCGGCGGAATCAGTACCCCGGTGGAGCCGGCCATGGGCTCGACAATGACGGCGGCAATGGTCGATGGATCGTGCAAAGCGATTAGATCCTCGAGGGCATCAGCGCGCTCGACGCCCCATTCGGGCTGCCCACGTGAAAATGCATTTTTTTCATGGTTGTGGGTGTGCGGCAGGTGATCGACATGGGGTAGCAGCAAACCAGAGAAATTACGGCGGTTATTGGCGATGCCCCCCACCGAGATGCCACCAAAGCCGACCCCGTGGTAGCCGCGCTCGCGCCCAATGAGGCGGGTGCGCTGAGCCTCGCCGCGGGCCCGATGGTAGGCCACTGCGATTTTGAGGGCAGTATCCACCGACTCTGAGCCCGAGTTGGTGAAAAAGATGCGATCCAGACCCTCGGGCATGAGCTGAGCGACTGCGTGGGCCGCCCTGAAAGAGTCCTCGTGGCCGATTTGAAAGCTGGGTGCATAGTCTAGTTTTTGTGCCTGCTGACTGATGGCCTGAATAATTTCCTCGCGGCCATGCCCAGCATTCACGCACCAGAGGCCGGCGGTGGCGTCCATGACTTGGTGGCCATCATGAGTGGTGTAATACATGCCTTTGGCGGCCACTAATAGCTTAGGGTGTTCTTTGAATTGCCGGTTGGCGGTAAAGGGCATCCAGAGATGGGACAGATCAGGTAAAGCTTGGCTACTCATTGGGCCTCCGTACTGGGAATGGGATGATGGAAAAGGGCCATGACGGGGCGCCGCCAGAGGCAAGGCGCCTTGAATCTATTGTGCTTGGGCATCGGCTGGTTTTAAATGGACAGTGGTGTCTTTTGGATCAAACTGTACTGGTATTTTGGTCTAAACTGTATTGGTCAAAGCAATTATCCGGCACAGTCGGCCGATACATTTAATCGATGTATTTAGTTGATGCATTTAGCCGATACATATGGCGGTGCATTTAGCAATGCATTTGGTCGGCGCGGGCCAATTCCAAACAATGGGGGCTGTTAGGGCCAAGGAGCACAGAATAGGGATAGCTGGTGTGGCTGCGATGCAACCCGGCTGGCCGTATTGGGCCAGATCATGCATCAAGATCGCCAGCGTGGGTGCAGGCCCATCCCAAAAGGTGGGGGCCGTTGAGACATTGAGACATCAACAGAACGAATAAAGCTAATCATGGAGGGTGGGAGGAGGATGAGAATTTTTGAGCCGGTGCGCGGGGGGCGCACAGGGCAGGTGCCAACCTTGGTTGAACAGGTGGTACAGGCCATGCAGCGGGCCATGGAACAACAGGTTTTTCGGGCTGGCATGCGCGTGCCCTCAATACGCCAATTTGCCCGAATGCATGAGCTTAGCACCTTTACCGTGTCAGCCGCTTATGGCCAACTGGTCGCCCAGGGCTATTTGGTGGCAAGGCCGGGGTCAGGCTATTGGGTTAATGCCCGGCCACAACTGCCTGACGAACCCCCGGTGCAAGACTGGCAGCCGCCCAAAGTGGGGGAACGCTGGCTGCTAGAGGATGTTTTTGCAGATCATTCCATACCCATCAAATCTGGCTGTGGCTGGTTGCCCAGCAAATGGTTGACGGCGGTGGGGCTGGATAGTGCCTTGCGCCATTTGGCCCGAATTCCGGTGGGGCAGTTAAGCAGTTATGGCCATCCCTATGGGTATCTGCCGCTGCGTGAATTTCTGTGCCAGGAATTACAGCAGGAAGGCTGGGCGGTACACCCCCGACAGGTGTTGTTGACACAAGGGGCTACCCAAGGCCTGGATTTGATTGTCCGGGCGCTGCTTAAACCCGGGGATACCGTTCTGGTTGAGGTACCCTGCTATGCCAACATGTTGTCCATGTTGCGCATGGCCAATATGCAAGTGGTGGGTATTGAGCGCCGCCCCGAGGGGTTCGATTTGAATCAGCTGGAGGAAATACTGCAGACCCAGCCCGTGAAGGCTTTTTTTATTAATCCCGTGCTGCATAACCCAACGGGTAGCACATTAAGCATGCAGCACGCCTTCCAGTTACTGAAACTGCTGCATCAGCAGGGGGTGCTGATCATTGAAGATGACGTCTCGCGCTCATTAAGCACCTCTCGAGCCCCCTTGTTAGCTGCCATGGCGGGCGGTGAGCAGGTGGTCTATGTGGGCAGTTTTTCCAAAAATGTTGCGCCATCGACCCGGGTGGGTTTTGTGGTAGCCAGCCCTAAGCGCATTGAATTGCTGGCCAGTCGCAAAATGAGCCATGGGCTAACCACTCCAGCACTGATGGAGCGCTTGGTGCATCAGATCGTGCGCACCGGCTCTTTCAAACATCATGTGCAGTTTTTGCACAGCCGTTTGACCCAGGCTCATCACCAAGTGTACGAGGCCATGGACAGGCTTGGTTACGAAGTGTTCGAACGTGCTTATGCTGGCTTGTTTGTCTGGGCGCGGCCACGTCGGGCCTCATTGCGGCCGGGTTTGGTGGATAGCATGAAGCTGGCGCAAGAGGCGCTCAGGGCGGGTATTTGGCTAGCGCCTGGTTCTTATTTTTATCCTGATAACAAGGATGATGGCTGGCTGCGCTTTAATGTGGCCCATTCGCAGTCTGATGCGCTATGGGCTTTTTTGGCCGGCGCCCAAGGGCAAGACATAGGGGCGGTATAACCCCCACAGTATGATGCAGCCAAAAGCGTACATCATGACCCCACTATTATGGGCCAAAAAGGATTGGCTCAGACCAAAATCAATGAATGTCACTGCAAGCAAGGCGCCAGCCAGTGCCAGAGCACGCTGCTCACGCCGCGCGGCTCGCAAGCCCGGCCCAAACAAAAACAGCGGCAAGGCATAAAGGGCAAGCAGGCTTAAAACCCCGGGCAGCCCTTGTTTGGTCCATTGGTTCAAGAATTCATTATGCGGATGCCCCCAGTCTGTGACGATAGGGTGTGCCTTTTCCTGGGCGACCATTTGTTCCAGCCCGTTGACATAATGTTGCTCGCCCCAGCCCATCCAGGGACGGGCCTGTATAAGGGCAGCAGAAGCCTTCCACATTTCAAAACGCCCACCCAGCGAGGAATGCGGGTTATCTTCAACAAAATAAAGCTGGATGTCTTCAACGGCGTGGTGAATGCGATCCTGTACATTCAGCCCCGGACTGAAGTAGACAAGGGCGGCCAGCGCCACAATAAAAAGGGCAATGACGGCCTGGGTTTTTTTACGGATCAAGTCGCCGTAGACCCGATAAAACACCACCAGAATCAGGGGCAAACCAATCCAGCCGCCACGACTGCCCGACAGCAAAGAGCCCAGAGCGCCCAACGCAGCCCCCAGCGCCAACGCCGACAGCCATAGACGGGCGTGCCGACCTTGCTGATGGGCCCATAAAAGCCCAGCCAGGCACCATAGCCCCAGCAGCATGGATAAATTGCCATATTGAATCACATGGGTATAGCCCCCGCTACGTTCAACCTCGAGGGTGATTTTCTGGTAGATGGCCCAGCCCCCGGCGCCGCAGCCACCAACTGCCACCCCAGCCCACCAGCAGCGTACCCCAGGGTGATATTTTAAAAAGGCCAAAAACCCAAGGGCAGCCAAAAAAAACCGGCTAGGCTTGTCAAGGTAACGGCTACCACCGCCATGCCACAAGGCATTAGTAATGCCGACCAGGGCAAAGCAGCATAACACTGCCAACAGCCAGTAATCGGCTGGCTGCAAATCGCGCAGGGCAGATGGAAAACGCAGCAGGACCAGCAGGCCCGCCAATAAGATAAGAGCCGCGCCCAATGAATAGCCACTGGGGACGATGAGCGCAATGGCGGCAAAAATGAAAACAGCAAATTGCAGATAACTGCGACCGAAGGTTGAAGGGCTGGCGTACATGGGTGGGTCGTCGCTGGTAGGTGGCGGGAAGGTTTGGCAAGATTAGATTATACGCAGCAAAGCCTTGTCTCGTCAGGAGCCTTGGTTTTGGCAGCAAGATGAGGGGCATTTGGCACCCAATACGACAGAATGGCAAGATGGTTACAAACAGATTCTACAAGCGGGGGCGAAACGTATAAAATCAGGTAGCCGGTTTTTTTATATCAGTTTTTTCTCACTAGAGGTCGCGCGTGTCTGAACAACAACCCACTGTGATTTCCGATGGACAGCTTGATTTTCGGGAGCTGATACTACTGCTGTGGCATAACAAGCTTAGAATTATTTTAATTACCGTGCTTTGTACTGCCCTGGCGGTGATCTATGCCTTTACGGCCACCCCAGTTTATCAGGCTACTGCTGTAGTCATGCCCCCGACCAGCGCAGACTTGGCTGAATACAA
>Ga0079226_10001828_pt1 | contig 16356 bp, 31 predicted proteins | sample Poulit2014_FD_76345 | JGI IMG/M metagenome (GOLD analysis project Ga0079226, IMG submission 76345) | Agricultural soil microbial communities from Georgia to study Nitrogen management - Poultry litter 2014 | ecosystem: Environmental > Terrestrial > Soil > Agricultural land | place: USA: Georgia...
ATCCATTGGCTCAGTTACTTCATCCTCCATGAGATCGCCCATGAAACCACCAAAGTTGCTCCATTGATCCATTATTTCTAGATAAAAGTACATATCATCATCTGTCACATACATTTCTGTATTCATGCTTTCTGAACCAAAGCTTGACGAACCTTTTTGATGCATAACGAAGGGATCGTAAGTAACACGGATGACGAAATCTGAATCTATTTCCATTTTCTCCGTCCCATAATCAATCTCCTGCTTTACTTTAGCATGTACTTCCTGGCTATCTACATTGCTTGCTGCTTCTAGAGCCTTTTCATAAACATCTAAAATTAAAGCATCATCCTTCGTGCCCTGGCCCTTTCCTGCTGAATTTGTATTATTCTCAGATTCATTTGTTTCGTTTTCTGCCTCGTTATTATTTTGGGCCTCTGTTTCTTCCCCATTCCTGTTATTTTCCTGCTGATTTTCATTGGTCTCTTCATTGTTTTCGCCAGTAAATTTGGAAATTGTATCTGTCAGGTCGTCTACTAGATCTCCGCAGCCTGTCAACATGGTCATGAAAAACACGGTCATGATGGCTATGAATATCCTTTTCATATCTTCACTCCTCTTTCATTTAAATTAATTTGTTTATTATGACTTAATTCCTTTTTAATCATCCTTTAATTCTTTTACTCTGTTAGTTTACTATTCCAAGGTTAAGGTTTGGTAAGTTTGGAGATTTTCCCTGTGGTTTTCTATACAAAAAAACTTCCGTTAGATCGATGATGACGGAAGTTTCATTTAGGGATTTTATTCATCCTGGTAGGTGGATTATTTATTAAGTTGCTTTTCATACTGTGTCCATAGCTGTTCCAGCAATTCTTCTTCATATAAGGGTTCTGTGTCTATCGTGATTCCAGATGCTTTTAATTGATTGGACAGTAGATTAACAAAAGGAATATCTAAGCCAATCTTATATAATTCTTCTTCATAAGTGAACAGTTCCTTTGGACTTGTTTCCGTCCAAATTTCCCCTTCATTCATAACAATTACCTTTTTCGCTGCGGCGATCTCACTTAAATCATGAGTAATGGTAATGAGGGATAATTGTCTATCCGTTTGAATATCTGCAACAGTTTTTAAAATTTCCTTTCTTCCTTGGGGGTCTAACATAGATGTCGCTTCATCTAGGATAAGGATCTGGGGTTCTATCGCTAGAACGCTGGCAATGGCCACCCGTTGCTTCTGTCCTCCGGAGAGTCTATGGGGTTCTGTCCATTCATAATCTGTCATTCCAACGGAACTAAGGGTTTGTTTGATCCTTTCGACCATTACTTCCCTTGGAACACCTCTGTTCTCCATCCCGAAGGCAACGTCATCCCTGACCGTCGTTCCAACAAACTGGTTATCTGGGTTCTGAAAGACTAATCCAATGTTTCTCCGGATCTCCCAAATCGATTCTTCAGTCACTTTAGTCCCATTAATCCATATTTCTCCTTCTGTGGGAAAGAGAAGTCCATTCATTAATTTGGCGATGGTTGATTTACCTGAGCCGTTATGGCCAAGAATAGCAATCCATTCGCCTTCATCAATTGAAAAAGAGACATTCTTTAATACATAGGGCTTATTTTCTCCATATTTAAAGGATACATTTTTAAATTCTACCATTGTTTTGTTAGTCATCTTTACGGCTCCTATATTTTATGTCCTTTACTAACTTTTCCGGAACTATCTTTCTTTAAAAAAGTTGATACAAAAAAGGGCCTGGATTTCACCTCAATTAAGAGATTCAGTCCCGCCCTTGATGCATCAAACTAATTCGATAATAGCCATTTTTGCTCCATCGCCTCGACGTGGGCCGAGCTTTAATACTCTTGTGTATCCACCTTGTCGATCCTCGTAGCGTGGTGCGATGTCATCGAATAACTTTTCAATGACAGATTCGTCTTCAGAGGATTTTTTGTTGTATAAGAAGGCAGCTGCTTGACGACGTGCATGTAAATCGCCACGTTTGCCTAATGTGATCATTTTTTCAACTGCAGAACGTAATTCCTTCGCCTTTGCTTCAGTTGTCTCAATTCTTTCATGAAGAATAAGATCTGCTGCAAGGTTTCGAAGAAGTGCCATACGTTGGTCAGTTGTTCGTCCTAACTTTCTAGCCACGGACATTCCCTCCCTTTATTAAAACTTTCAAGGATATTGATTAGGGTTAGTCGTCTTTACGTAATTCTAATCCTAATTCTTCCATTTTCGCTTTAATTTCACTTAGTGACTTACGCCCTAAATTACGTACTTTCATCATATCATCTTCAGACTTTGTTGAAAGTTCTTGTACTGTATTAATTCCAGCTCTCTTTAAGCAGTTGTAAGACCTAACCGACAGATCGAGTTCTTCGATTGTCATTTCTAGGACTTTCTCTTTCTGGTCTTCTTCTTTCTCAACCATAATCTCTGCTTCTTGAGCTCTTTCTGTTAAGTTAACGAACAGGCTTAAATGTTCATTTAAGACCTTGGCACCTAAAGAAACTGCTTCTTCAGGGCGAAGACTTCCGTCTGTCCATACGTTTAACGTTACTTTATCGTAATTTGCACTTTGACCAACCCGAGTCTTATCTACTTCGTAGGATACTCGTGAGACTGGTGTGAAAATGGAATCAATAGGGATTACTCCAATTGGATCGTCGTCCTGCTTATTTTCTTCAGCTGGGCGATATCCTCTACCGCGAACGGCTTGGATTCTCATGTAGAGACTCCCATTTCCATTTATTGTTGCAATCGGTAAGTCAGGATTTAGTACTTCTACGTCACTATCAAATGTAAGATCAGCAGCAGTTACTACTCCTTCTCCTTGTACATCTAATTCGAGTGTCTTAACTTCGTCTGAATAAATTTTTAATGCGAGTTGTTTAAGATTTAATACGATTGTTGTTACATCTTCTTCTACTCCATCAATCGTTGAGAACTCGTGTAAGACTCCATCAATTTGAACAGAGGTTACTGCAGCTCCTGGTAGAGATGAGAGTAAAATTCGACGTAAGGAGTTTCCTATCGTTGTCCCATAACCACGTTCTAATGGTTCTACGACAAACTTACCAAAAGTAGCATCTTCACTTATTTCGACAATTTCTACTACAGGTTTTTCAATTTCAATCATTTCCTAAGGCCTCCTTTAAAACGCCGAAACTTCGGCTAGCTTTGTAACCGAAATTTCCATATAGATTTAGGCAATTTTTCATTGCTTCATCATAAATTTTCGTATTTTCTTGTCTTTCAATGTTGAATGTTAAAGTTCTTCAGAAAGGAATTTATACTCCCTTTCAGATGGTGATCTGTATAGCTATTATGAGTCTATTCGTTCACCTTAAAAATCATTAAATGACCTTTAAACTTTAAGCTATCATAACCCATTATAGACAGGGCGACAAATTCTATACGGTCATAAAATTATACACGACGACGTTTAGGTGGACGGCAACCGTTATGTGGTACTGGTGTAGAATCTTTAATGGCTTTAATTTCTAAGCCTGCTGCTTGTAAGGAACGGATTGCAGCTTCTCGACCTGCACCTGGGCCTTTAACAGTTACTTCTAAGGATTGCATACCGTGCTCTTGGGCGTCCTTTGCTGCGGCTTCTGCAGCCATTTGTGCAGCGAAAGGTGTAGATTTACGGGAACCTTTAAAACCTAAGGCGCCTGCACTACTCCATGAAATTGCATTTCCCTGTGCATCTGTAATTGTAACAATAGTATTATTGAATGTTGAGTGAATATGTGCAATACCAGTGCTTACATTCTTCCTCACACGACGTCTGCGTGGTCTTTGTTTTCTTTGTGCCATCGATTGATTACCTCCTCGTTAAATTAATTCTCATTCATTATCTAGCTTTACGTGGGCCTTTTCGTGTACGTGAGTTGTTTTTCGTGTTCTGTCCTCGAACAGGTAATCCTCTACGATGACGAATACCACGGTAACTTCCGATTTCTGTTAATCGTTTGATGTCCATTGCTCTTTCACGACGAAGGTCTCCTTCAATCGTATACTCATCAACGGCCTGACGGATCTTTCCGAGTTCACCTTCTGTAAGGTCTCTTACTCGTGTATCCTCAGGTACACCTGTTTTTTCTAAAATTTCTTTAGCTGTACTTCTACCGATTCCGTAAATGTCTGTTAAAGAAATTACGACTCTTTTATCTCTTGGAATATCAATACCTGCTATACGTGCCATAAGTTGTTAGCACCTCCTTAAGATTATCCTTGAATTTGCTTATGTTTCGGATTTTCACAAATTATCATTACTTTACCTCTACGGCGAATGATTTTGCATTTTTCACAAATTGGTTTTACCGATGCTCTTACTTTCATCATTATACCTCCTTTGAACGGAGCTTCTATTATTTATAACGATAGGTTATACGACCTTTTGTTAAGTCATAGGGTGATAATTCCACTGTGACTTTATCTACTGGTAGAATTCGGATAAAGTGCATCCTTATTTTACCGGAAACATGGGCAAGGACCGTATGTCCGTTTTCTAACTCTACATTAAACATTGCATTAGGCAATGTTTCTGTAACTGTTCCTTCCATCTCAATTGCTTCTTCCTTCGACATCAGGCTCGACTCCCTTCTTTTCATCAGTCACATATTCATTTACATATTTATCTATCGTAAATCTTAATTTTCCATTCGTTATACGACCAGTTTCAAGAAGGCTATTTTGAATATCTGCAGAAATATAATCTAGCATGTTAAAATGAAGAATGTTTTTCTTCTTCGGTTGGTTAAATTTTCTCCTTATTCCATCAGCTAACAAAACATAGCTTTCATCAATAATTGAAATTACAATCATATATTGACCAGCCTCGCGTCCTTTAGTGATTTGAACAATTTGACCTAACCGAGGCTTACTATGAGTCTGACTCATAAATATGCTCACCTTCTTCGTTTTGCACCTGACTTTATTATCCTTAAGTGATATACATTATATCTAGTCTGTAATGCTTTTGCACTTCATAAGGACTATAGCTTACTCCTTGGATAGTGTTTGTTGGATCTCAGCAAATACTTCATCGATTTGTTGTTTTCCATTCACTGAAACGAGAGCATTTTCTGCTTCATAAAAGTCTAATAATGGTTGCGTTTGTTCAATATTAACTGCTAAGCGATTTTCTACAGTCTCTTGTCGATCATCATCACGTTGAATCAACTTTGATGAATCTCGATCACATAGACCTTCTTCCTTTGGAGGATTGTATGTGACGTGATAAGTTGCTCCACAAGTAGGGCAAATTCGTCGACCTGTTAGACGCTCGATTAAGTTCCCCTTTGGAACATCCACATGGATTGCATAATCGATTTTATCTTGCTTATCTTGTAATGTTGCTTTTAACGCTTCTGCTTGTGCGATTGTTCTTGGAAATCCGTCTAATAAAAATCCACCTTTACAATCCTCTTGCTCTAAGCGATCCTTCACTATTCCGACCGTTACTTCATCTGGGACGAGGTCACCTTTTTCCATGTAAGCTTTCGCTTCTTTTCCTAAAGGTGTTTCATCCTGCATTGCTTGACGAAACATATCACCTGTCGAAATATGGGGGATGTTATATGTTTCGCTAATTTTCTCTGCTTGGGTACCTTTACCGGCACCCGGCAGACCAATTAAGATTATATTCATTTCTTCCCCTCACTTTTCTTAGCAACTCGACTTATCTAATAAAACCTTGATAATGGCGTTTTACTAATTGTCCTTCAAGTTGCTTCATTGTCTGCAAGGCGACCCCTACAACAATAAGTAAACTTGTTCCACCTATTTGTATGGACTCTGGGAGGGAAGCTAATTTACCGAGTACCATTGGTAGCACGGAAACACTTGCTAAGAAAATTGCTCCTACAAATGTTAAACGGTAAAGTACCGTTGTTAAATATTGCTCTGTTACCCTACCTGGACGTTTCCCTGGAACATATCCACCTTGCTTTTGTAAGTTCTCTGCCATTTGTTCAGGGTTAACTTGAACAAAGGTATAGAAATATGTGAATGCAATGATTAATACTACATATATAATCATTCCTACTGGTTGAGTGTAATCAAAAATACTTTCAACTGAATTTGCAAATTTATTATCAAAAAATCCAGCAATTGTTCTTGGTGCCATAATGAAGGCTACCGCGAAGATAACTGGGATAACTCCTGCCGCATTTACTTTTAGTGGTAAATGAGTGGAGTGTCCACCTACTGGCGATCTATTGACCATTCGCTTTGCATATTGAATTGGTATTTTACGCTCTGCTTGGATCACGTAAATAACTCCTACTGTAACTGCAACTACCACTAGGGCAATTAATGCTACGATGACAATGTTAATGAATAACTCATCACCAGGGTTTACAAAGTAAGTTGCAAATAGTTGCTGTACTCCGTTTGGAATTCCTGCAACAATACCTGCGAAGATGATGATGGAGATTCCATTACCAACTCCGTGGGCTGTAATTTGCTCCCCTAACCACATTAAAAATGCAGTTCCACTTGTAAGTACGATGGCAATTACTACAAAGGTTTTAAAACCTGGGTTAAGTATTAATTGTCCACCAGCCATTGCGTTAAATCCAATGGACATTGCAATTGCTTGAATGAATGCTAATCCGATTGTTGCATAACGTGTTACTTGTGCAAGTTTCCTTCTTCCTACTTCTCCTTGGCTTCGCCATTCAGTGAAAGTAGGAACTACATCCATCTGTAACAATTGCATAATGATGGAGGCTGTAATGTACGGCATAATTCCCATTGCTAGAATGGAAAAGTTTTGCAGGGCCCCTCCACCAAAGATATCCATAAAACCAAATACTGATTCTTGTGTCATAAAATCAATTGCTTCTTTGTTTGTGAATGGAACAGGAATAAATGTTCCGATTCTAAATACGATTAACATAAGTAGCGTGAATATAATTTTCTTTCTTATATCTGCTACACGCACTAAATTGGAGATTTTCTGGAACATTATATCACCTCAGTTTTTCCCCCTGCTGCTTCTATTGCTTCCTTTGCTGCAACAGAGAATTTTTGGGCCTTAACTGTTAATGATTTCTCTAATTCACCTTTTGCTAACACTTTTACTCCGTCTTTTACGTTATTGATTAAACGTTCTTCGAGTAAGAGTTCTGGTGTTACTTCTGTGCCATCTTCAAATTTATTAAGTGTTTCTAAATTTACGATCGCATAAGCTGTTTTGTTTACATTTGTAAATCCGCGTTTTGGTAATCTCTTGAAGAGTGGAGTTTGACCCCCTTCAAATCCTACGCGTACTTTGGAACGAGCTTTTTGTCCTTTTTGACCTCTACCGGAAGTTTTTCCAAGGCCGGAGGAATTTCCTCGTCCTACTCGCTTTCTTCTTTTGCCTGTGCTTGTAAGTTCGTGAAGTTTCATTTAGGCACCTCCTCTATACACTTTTATCTATTACTCAATTTCTTCCACCGTGACAAGATGAGATACAGAGTTGAGCATCCCTCTTACAGATGGATTGTCTTCTTTTACGACGACATCATTGATTTTCTTTAAACCTAAAGTTGTAATCGTGTTTTTTTGGTTCTTTTTACTTCCGATTACACTACGATTGAGGGTAATTTGTAATTTTTTTGACATTGTTTACAGCCCTCCTTATCCTAAAAGTTCTTCTACAGATAGTCCGCGAAGTTTTGCTACTTCTTCCGCTGTTTTTAGATTTGCTAATCCACTTACTGTAGCTCGAACCATATTAATAGGTGTGTTTGAACCTAAAGATTTCGTTAAAATATCATGAATACCTGCTAATTCTAGTACCGCACGGACTGGTCCACCGGAGATCACTCCTGTACCTTCTGCCGCAGGTTTCATAAGGACGTTTCCTGAGCCAAATGTTCCGTGAATTTCGTGTGGAATTGTTGTTCCTACAATTGGTACTTTTATTAAATTAGCATGGGCATTTTCAATCGCCTTTTGGATTGCTTCTGGAACTTCAAGTGCTTTTCCTGTTCCAAATCCTACATGACCATTTCTATCTCCAACGACTACGAGTGCTGAGAAGCGAAAGCGGCGTCCACCTTTTACAACTTTTGCTACTCGATTAATCGTAACTACACGTTCTTCTAATTCTAATGTCTTCGGATCAATAATTTTACTCACTGGAAATTTTCCCTCCTTCTATTAAAATTTAAGTCCAGCTTCTCGGGCAGCTTCCGCGAGTGCCTTTACACGTCCATGATAAAGATATCCTCCACGGTCAAATACGATTGTTTCAATGTCTTTATCTTGAGCGCGTTTTGCCAATAATTCCCCGACCTTTTCGGCTGCGTCGATGTTGGATGTTGCCTCGAGGGAGAGTTCTTTATCTTCAGTAGAAGCACTTGCTAAAGTTACTCCGTTAAGATCATCGATTAATTGTGCGTAAATATGCTTGTTTGAACGGAAAACGTTTAGTCTTGGACGTTCTATCGTTCCTGTTACACGACTACGGACACGACCGTGTCTTTTCTTTCTTGATGCGTTTCGTGTTTTCTTCGTGATCATTTAAGTCACTCCTTTCAACTTGCTAGCTGATTAGTTAGCTGTCTTTCCTTCTTTACGACGTACATATTCATCTTTGTAACGAATACCTTTACCCTTGTATGGCTCAGGTGATCTGATCGCTCTAATTTTTGCAGCGACGGAACCAACTAATTCTTTGTCAATTCCTTTTACAATGATTTCTGTGTTCTTTGGAACTTCAATTTCGATTCCTTCTGGTTGTTCGATTTCAACTTGGTGAGAGTATCCTGCGTTCACTACAAGAGTTTTCCCTTGTTTTTGCGCTCGATATCCTACTCCGATAATTTCAAGTTGTTTTTCGAATTCTCCCTGTACACCTTGAACCATATTTGAAATAAGGCTACGAGTTGTACCGTGTAAGGATTTTTGTTCCTTAGATTCGTTTTGTCGTTCAACGATTACTTGATTGTCTTCTATTTTTACAGGTATTTCACTGTGAATTGTTTGTGTTAATTCCCCTTTAGGGCCTTTAACTGTAATTATGTTACCTTCTTTAGTAACTTCTGTGTTCTCTGGGATTTCAATAGGTTTTAATCCGATTCGAGACATTTCGTGCACCTCCCTAAATGCTAAATGTACTTTTTACCAAACATAAGCTAATACTTCTCCACCTACAGCTTGTGCTCTTGCTTCTTTATCAGAAAGCACTCCTTTAGATGTAGAAACGATTGCTGTTCCTAATCCATTTAGTACGCGTGGTACTTCATTGGCTTGCGCATAAACGCGAAGACCTGGTTTACTTATTCGCTTTAATCCTCGAATGACATGTTCGTTGTTTGAACCGTACTTTAAGAAAATTCTTAGAACACCTTGTTTGTCATCTTCAATAAATTCATAATCACGAATATATCCTTCTCGCTTCAAAATATCTGCGATATCTCTCTTCAATTTTGAGGCTGGAATTTCTAACTTCTCATGGCGAACCATGTTTGAGTTTCGAATACGTGTTAACATATCTGCGATTGGATCTGTCATTACCATAACTTAATTACCTCCTTCCCACTTTAAGGGTTTACCAGCTAGCTTTTCTTACGCCTGGAATTTGACCTTTATGAGCAAGTTCTCTAAAGCAAATTCGGCATAGTTGAAATTTACGAATTACAGATTTAGGTCGACCACAACGTTTACAGCGTGTATATTCACGAACTTTAAATTTCTGTGGGCGTTGTTGTTTTGCTACTAGTGATTTTTTAGCCACAAACTTACCTCCTTTAAATTATGTGAGATTTATCTTTGAAACGGCATTCCTAGTCCTGATAGAAGTTCAAAAGCTTCTTCATCAGTTTCAGCTGTTGTTACGATCACAATGTCCATGCCTCGGACTCTACTTACTTTGTCATAGTCAATCTCTGGGAATATAAGTTGTTCTTTAATTCCTAATGTATAGTTTCCACGACCGTCAAAAGCTTTGCTTGAAATTCCACGGAAGTCACGAACTCGTGGTAAAGAAACATCTACTAGCTTTTGTAGGAACTCATACATTCTTTCACCACGCAATGTTACCTTCGCTCCAATTGGCATTCCTTCTCGTAGTCGGAAGCCGGCGATTGATTTTCTTGCTCGGGTTATAACTGGTTTTTGACCAGAAATTAGTGAAAGCTCTTCAACTGCACTATCAAGTGCCTTTGAGTTTTGAACTGCGTCACCTACACCCATATTAATGACTATTTTATCAATTTTTGGTACTTGCATGACTGAGCTATATTCAAACTTCTCCACCATAGATGGTGTGATTTCTTCTTTAAATTTACGTACAAATTCATTCATCTTTAGGTCCTCCTTTCGTCGCTAAATTATTTATCTAATGCTTCACCGGATTTTTTAGCGATGCGGACTTTCTTTCCGTCACGTACTTCGTAACCAACTCTTGTTGGTTCCCCGGTTTTAGGATCAATTGGTAAAACGTTTGATATATGAATTGGTGCTTCGATGTTTAAAATTCCACCCTGTGGATTTTCTTGGGAAGGTTTAGCATGGATTCTAACCATGTTTACTCCCTCTACGAGCACTTGATCTTTCTTTGGAAATACTTCTAGGACTGCTCCGTGTTTTCCACGGTCTTTTCCTGTTAAAACTGAAACTTTATCTCCTTTTTTAACATGCATGCTTCGCGCACCTCCCTACAGTGCTTATCATTCTTATAATACTTCTGGAGCTAGAGATACGATTCTCATGAAATTAGCATCTCGTAACTCACGTGCGACGGGTCCGAAGATACGTGTACCTCTTGGACTCTTGTCATCTCGGATAATTACGACAGCATTTTCATCAAACCGGATATATGAACCGTCTGTTCGGCGAATGCCGGATCTAGTACGGACAATAACTGCTCTTACTACCTCTCCCTTTTTGACAACGCCGCCTGGTGTTGCTTCTTTCACAGTACAGACAATTACGTCGCCAATGTTAGCTGATTTACGGCCGGATCCTCCTAGTACTTTAATTGTTTGAACAACTCTTGCACCGGAGTTATCGGCTACTTTCAATGTAGATTCTTGTTGAATCATACTCTTGTGACCTCCCTTCGGATCTTCCCGAGCGAACTATTTATATTAAATAATGATCGCTTCTTCGACTACCTCTACTAGTCGGAAACGTTTTGTTTTAGATAGTGGGCGAGTTTCCATAATTCGGACGATGTCGCCTGCTTTTGCTTGGTTATGCTCATCATGAGCTGTGTATTTCTTCGAATGTTTTACTCTCTTCTTGTAAAGACGATGGATTTTATATGTTTCGACTACAACGGTAATTGTCTTTTCGCTGCTTGCAGAAACTACTCGACCTACGTACTCTTTACGATTATTGCGCTCACTCATACTTAGGTGAACCTCCTCTCGAAATATCAGTTATTTATTTCTAATTCACGTTCACGTGCAATTGTTTTCATACGAGCAATGGTTGTTCTTACTTCTTTAATTCGTGCTGTGTTTTCCAATTGTCCCGTAGCAAGTTGAAAACGTAGGTTAAATAACTCTTCTCTTAATGATTTGACGTTTTGTTCTATTTCGGCAGTGGTTAATTCTCTAATATCTTTAACCTTCATTGCTTTCACCACCAATATCTTCTCGGCTTACAAACTTAGTTTTAATCGGCAATTTATGTGAAGCAAGACGTAAAGCTTCCCTTGCTACTTCTTCTTCAACACCAGCGATTTCAAATAAGATCTTACCTGGTTTTACTACTGCTACCCAGCCCTCTAAGGCACCTTTTCCAGAACCCATTCGAACTTCTAATGGCTTCGCTGTATAAGGCTTATCTGGGAAAATTTTAATCCAAACTCGACCACCACGCTTCATAAATCGGGTCATAGCAATACGAGCAGCTTCAATTTGTCTTGCGGTAATCCAAGCTGGTTCTACTGCTTGAAGACCATAATCACCAAATGAAACTGATGTTCCTCCTTTTGCTTTACCTTTCATACGACCACGGTGCTGTCTACGATATTTAACACGTCTAGGCATTAACATAATGAATTGCCCCCTTCCTTCTTAATTTTGTTTTGGTTTTGTTGGAAGGACTTCTCCACGATAAATCCACACTTTTACACCTATTTTTCCGAAGGTTGTATCTGCTTCAGCATGTGCATAATCAATATCTGCACGTAATGTATGGAGTGGCACTGTTCCTTCACTGTAATGTTCCGTTCTTGCCATGTCAGCTCCGCCAAGTCGACCAGAAACTTGTGTTCTAACACCTTGTGCTCCTGCTCTCATAGCTCTTTGAATGGCTTGTTTTTGCGCTCTTCTAAAGGAAATTCTACTTTCTAATTGACGAGCAATATTTTCAGCAACTAATGTTGCATCTAAATCAATCTTTTTAACTTCTACAATATTAATGTGTACACGTTTACCAGTCATTTTGTTTAAGGCGTTTCGGAGTGCTTCTACTTCGGATCCACCTTTTCCAATAACCATACCTGGCTTTCCTGTATGAATTGTAATATTAACTCTATTCGCAGCTCTTTCGATTTCAACAGATGATACAGCTGCTGTCTCTAAGCGTTCGTCAAGATATTCTCTGATTTTAATATCTTCATGTAATAGATCTGCATAATCTTCGTCTGCATACCATTTAGATTCCCAATCACGAATGACTCCTACACGAAGACCTATTGGGTTAATTTTTTGACCCACTGACTATCCCTCCTTCTTTTCTGTTAAAACTACTGTAATATGACTTGTGCGCTTATTGATCGCACTTGCACGCCCTTGTGCTCTGGGGCGGAATCTTTTTAATGTTGGTCCTTCGTCTACATATGCTTCTGTAACGACTAAACCATCAACGTCCATTTCATAATTATGTTCCGCATTGGCAACAGCAGATTGAATAAGCTTTTCTACTACTGGGGAAACCCCTTTACTAGTGTGCTTTAAAATCGCTATCGCTTCTCCTACTTCTTTTCCTCGAATCAAATCTATCACTAATCTTGCTTTACGAGGAGCAATACGAACTGTTTTCGCAACGGCTTTAGCTTGCATGTAGCTTGCCTCCTCTCACAACTTTAATTTGTTTTTTGTTCTGAACTACCGTGGCCTCTAAATGACCGGGTTGGTGCAAATTCACCTAATTTATGGCCAACCATATCTTCTGTAATGTATACAGGAACATGTTTTCTTCCATCATGAACCGCGATTGTATGTCCGACAAAGGATGGGAAGATTGTTGATCGTCTTGACCATGTTTTTACAACACGTTTTTCGTCCTTTTCGTTTAACTCATCAACCTTCTTTAAAAGATGGTCATCAGCGAAAGGTCCCTTTTTTAAACTACGTCCCATGGATTAACCTCCTTTCGGTTTAAAGAACTTCCGTATATTATTTAATTATTTCTTACGACGTCTACGCTCACGTACAACGTACTTATTAGACGGCTTATTCTTACGACGAGTCTTGTAACCGATTGTCTTTTTACCCCATGGTGAAACAGGTGAAACTAGTCCGATTGAGGATGCTCCTTCTCCTCCACCGTGTGGGTGATCAACTGGGTTCATAACTACTCCTCGTACGCTAGGTCTCTTGCCTAACCAGCGGGAACGTCCTGCTTTCCCTACAACTACGAGTTCGTGTTCGAGGTTTCCTACTTGACCGATTGTTGCACGGCATGTGGATAAAATTAATCGAACTTCTCCAGAAGCGAGTCGAACTAATGTGTATTTATCTTCTCGTCCTAAAATCTGTGCTTCTGCACCAGCAGAACGAGCGATTTGACCTCCTCGACCAGGCTTTAATTCAACGTTGTGAATGGTTGTTCCAACCGGAATACTTCCTAAAGATAATGCGTTTCCCACTCGAATATCTGCATCATCTCCGGACTGAACCATCTGACCTACTTCTAATCCTCTTGGAGCAAGAATGTATCTCTTCTCTCCATCTAAGTAGTTAATTAATGCGATGTTTGCTGTTCGGTTTGGATCATACTCAATCGTGGCAACGCGTCCTGGTATACCATCTTTGTTTCTCTTAAAATCAATTACTCTAAACTTACGCTTGTGCCCACCACCTTGGTGACGTGTAGTGATTCGACCTTGGTTGTTTCGTCCGGCACGTTTGTGCTTAGCTTTTACTAAAGACTTTACAGGCTTATCTGTTGTGAGATCTGAAAAGTCTAATGCCGTTCTATTTCGGCTTGCATTTGTTGTTGGTTTGTATCTTTTAATAGCCACTTAATTTCCCTCCTTCTTCCTTAAATTATACTTCAAAGAAATCTAAGTCTTTACTATCTTCGGAAAGTTGAACAACAGCTTTCTTACGATCTGGACGATATCCTTCGTGTTGTCCCATACGTCTGAACTTTCCTTTTGCGTTCATTGTATTTACTTTTAAAACCGTTACACCAAAAGCGGCTTCAATAGCTGCTTTGATTTGTGTTTTGTTAGCCTTTTGATCTACTTCAAAAGTATATTTCTTTTCCATCATTAAATCTGCAGAGTGCTCTGTAATTATTGGACGTTTAATGATTTCTCTTAAATCCGCCATTATGCAAGCACCTCCCCTGCTTCTTCAGCTGCATCCTTTGTAAGAATGAGCTTGTCATGCGTAAGCAAGTCTAATACGTTTAATTCCTTAACCGTAATAACTTTTACACCTTTTAAGTTGCTTGCAGAGCGAGCGACTACATCGTCTTTTTCCGCGAGAACAACTAATACTTTTTCATTAACATTTAATGCATCTAGTAATGATACAAATTCTTTTGTTTTAGGAGCTTCAAATGAAAGACCTTCTAAAACAAGAACGCTATCAGATTGTGCTTTTAATGATAATGCTGATTTAAGGGCAATTCTACGCACTTTCTTTGGCATGTTATATCCATATTTTCTTGGCTGTGGACCGAATGTTACTCCTCCACCTACCCATAATGGTGAACGAATAGAACCATGACGTGCTTGACCTGTTCCTTTTTGTCTCCATGGTTTCTTTCCGCCTCCTCTTACATTTGAGCGAGTTTTAGCAGCATGAGTACCTTGTCTTGTTGCTGATCGCTGTAACTTAACTGCTTCTGTTACAATATGCTCATTTGGCTCGATACCAAAAACAGTTTCATTTAATTGAAAGTCCCCTGTTTGAGAACCATCTTGTTTATACAATGTTACTGTAGGCATGACATATCCTCCCTTCGTCTACTCTTTAATTTCCTTTTGCAGCGCTTCTTATTGTGATATAAGATTTTCTTGCACCAGGAACGTTTCCTTTTATTAAAATTACGTTTCTTTCAACGTCTACCTTAACAACTTCTAAGTTTTGAATGGTTACTTTGTCTCCACCCATTTGACCGGCAAGCTTTGTACCTTTAAATACTCTAGCTGGGTCAACTGCACCTAATGAACCTGGTGAGCGGTGAAATCTTGATCCGTGAGAACTTGGTCCAGTTGCATAACCGTGTCTCTTAACGGCTCCCTGATAACCCTTCCCTTTAGAAATACCTGTAACATCGACGATTTCGCCGGTTTCAAATACTTCTACGCTAACTTCTTGACCTACTTCATATTCGTCAACGTCAGCGTCACGGATTTCACGAACGTAGCGCTTAGGAGCTGTATTCGCTTTTTCAGCATGACCTTTTTCTGGGCTCGTTCTGTTAACTTCCTTCTTATCTGCAACCCCTAACTGAATTGCGTCATATCCATCTGTTTCTTGTGTCTTAACTTGTAAGACTACGTTCGGTTCTGCTTCAATTACTGTTACAGGAACTGCTTCTCCGTTCTCTGTAAATACTTGAGTCATACCGATTTTTTTACCTAAGATTCCTTTCGTCATCCGTTGCACCTCCTATTATTTTAAAATAAATTATAATTTAATCTCAATATCTACACCAGATGGTAAGTCGAGTCTCATTAATGAATCAACAGTCTGTGGTGTAGGATCGATAATATCGATTAATCGTTTATGTGTACGCATTTCGAATTGCTCACGTGAATCCTTATAGATATGAACAGATCGTAAAACAGTGTACACAACTTTTTCTGTTGGTAATGGTACTGGCCCTGAAACACTTGCACCAGATCTTTTTGCTGTTTCAATAATTTTCTCAGCTGATTGATCTAGAACCTTATGATCATATGCTTTTAATCGAATTCTTATCTTCTCTTTCGCCATTACTTTACCTCCCTTTCGCCCATATTTTTATAGACTTCTCCACGAAAATTCCTCGGTCACCCGCCATGGCAAAGGGGCCGGGTGTTCCAACAACCTTTCGCTTCATTGCCTTTTTTACAGTCAACGTTCTTATTATATAGAAAGAACGTTGTTAATGCAAGCTTTTAAACACTTTTTCAAGTGCTTTATTTCGATTGCACAATTATGCATTATACTAACATTCCCCCTGGATTGCAAG
>Ga0079226_10001829_pt1 | contig 16355 bp, 15 predicted proteins | sample Poulit2014_FD_76345 | JGI IMG/M metagenome (GOLD analysis project Ga0079226, IMG submission 76345) | Agricultural soil microbial communities from Georgia to study Nitrogen management - Poultry litter 2014 | ecosystem: Environmental > Terrestrial > Soil > Agricultural land | place: USA: Georgia...
AATATAATACGACTTGGGCCATTCCCCCATACTTTAATGATAGTGCACTGATGTGGCAAGAAATTATGTCGATTGACGGGGCTAGAGATATTAAAAAAATTGCTTTTAATACAGATCGCATTAACGTATGGAAAAAATACGCAAAAGAAAGATTAACACAACGAACGAACACACACCATTATCTATCCTGGGCCTTAATCGGTGCTCACATGTTTAAACCTTCTACTAAAAGAGTGAATGAAATGGAGCGGATGGTGAAACGTGGCGATCATATCTTAGATAGTCATTTTAAAAACCGAGTGTTAATCATGCCTGTCTATCACCGGGCGGCTTTAAAACATGGTGAATTTTATAAAGAGTTATTCTCTATAAAGAAAACCTTTCTACAATACATGCCCTATACTGCCTACGCTAACGTATGGGGTTTACCAGCATTGACGATTCCTGTTGGCTTCGATGATAAGGATCTACCGATTGCGGTACAGTTAATTAGTACAAATGGAAATGAAAATGCACTCTTCTCTATCGGTGAAAAAATTGAATCAGAGTTCGGGGGCTATAAACGGAGTACTTTATATGACTAGTTAGCTTTTAAGCTTACATAGATTATTCATATAATCCAAGCGATTGGGCAGACTAGGGTTAAGGAGGCTAAAACAATGGCTAAAGAAAAACGTAAGCTTGACCGACCTGTCCAAATCGAACAATACAAAGCAGAGCTCATACCGGAAGAGTTTCCAGAAGGACCATTAGGCTCACCAATTAATCAGTATGAGATGCCCGTCGGAAAATCAACGCCTTGGAAAAAAGGCCAAAGACGTGCCAGTGCCTTTGTATATCCTGATAAGGAACAACATGATGATATCCCGCGACGCTTACCCGGATCACATCCCTTACATGACGAATAATAAACTAGGTGGACAATTACATCCACCTAGTTTTTCTATGTATATAATTATTCAACTTTTTGTAAAATAAAGTAGGGGCAACCAAAATTACAATATTCATACAAATAATCTTCGAGATGATCAATTCTCGTATCAAAAGAGGCTTTAGCATGGTTTACATTATAAAACCCTTTCATACGCAATTGACTATAACCCCAATCACCAACAATATAATCATACTTACGTAACACTTCCGCAAAGCGTTTCGTCACGACCTCTTCTTGAAAGGCGTCATTTACATTTTCAACTATTTTGTATTTTTTCCCATTCAAAACGATCATAAAATGCTCACCTCATTTACTATTCTTTAGTTTACCATATTTAGACGTCTCTTTTCACGTATGATAATTAAATGACGACACATAATAAAATTAGCTTATTGTAAAAGTACACATTTACTTACCTATGACAGTGAAAGGATGAAGCGACTTTGCAACTACGTCTTTTATTTTTATTTGGCTTACTAATTTCCCTTACTTTTTTCTCCTTTCTTCACCGAGTTGATGCAAGCGAAAATTTGTACAGGGAGCGGCTTGCCTTATATAAATCAGTCGCAACATTAACGCATATCCCATGGTCCTATTTAGCAGCCTTTGATCAATACGAACGAAGTATCGATAAAGAAAAGGCCGAAGATTTAATTGCCATATCTTTTGCTGAAGAAGAGTGGTTTGGCCCAGGTAATCTAAGCAAAGACTCCAATGTACAAACGATTGAGCTTTTCAACGGTATTGGGCGCGACGGCAATGGCGATGGTCAAGCTAATATAAGCAATGCAGAAGATATATTGTTTACAGCTGCTAACTTGTTGTTGCAAAATGGGATAAGTGAAGACGATATTAAAATTAGTTTATGGAACTATTATAAACGCGATTTATCTGTAAAGACAATCGTTAACACGGCGCAAGTTTATAAGCATTTCAATTCGGTCGCTTTATTAGATCGTCATTTCCCTGTCGATATTCATTACAATTATAGTTACCGAAGCACTTGGGGCCACCGCCGTGGATTTGGCGGCAATAGAATTCATGAAGGAACCGATATCTTCGCCAGTTATGGTACACCTGTTACTTCTACTACATACGGTGTCGTCGAGCTGAAAGGCTGGAATTTATATGGTGGTTGGCGAATTGGTATTCGTGATATTCACAATATTTATCATTATTATGCTCATTTGAACAGTTATGCAACTAACATCGAAGTTGGTACTATTGTAAAGCCTGGTGATCTACTTGGTACTGTTGGATCAAGCGGTTACGGACCACCAGGAACAGCGGGGAAATTCCCACCCCATCTCCATTATGGAATGTATAAGGACAATGGCCACAATGAATGGTCTTTTGACCCTTATCCTTATCTACGTAAATGGGAGCAGATGACAAAAACAAAGTAAGTTTAGGAAAAAAATAAATAGCTACAAAATTTACTCGGACTCCACGGAAGTTTCTGAAGCGACTTAATCGATCACAAAGGATGATAAAAAAGATTTCAGTAAAATAATTTTTTACTGAAATCTTTTGATCCACTTAATTCATTTCGGTTAAATCTTTTCTACTAGTCAGGATTATTTTTCGCCTTACTACGCGCATGGACAATACTGGCAACAAGTCCTCCCCAAATAATAACTATTCCAATCACCATCATAATTAGTGCACTAGCGCTCATCATAATCACCTTCCTCTGGATTTGACTTCCATTTGAAAAATGCGAAAATGATACCAAAAATTAAGGCCGCAATGGCAATTCCCCAACCGAGATTTATAAAAGCATTAGAATAACCTTCATAGTTACCGGTAATAACGGTTCCGTCAGGTTTAGTTTCTAAGACAAAACTACGCGTTAAGTTAGTGCGCAATAAGTCAAACATCATATATCCAAGAACGACCGGCGTAATCAATCCTAAACTTATCGTCCACCATGCACCTAAACGAATATCTGATATTTCGTTGGCGTGATTCTTAAATACACCAACCTTACGTAAAATCCAAGCTATCAATATTACTTCTATTAACCCTAAGGCTGCCACACCAAAATGGTTAATGAAGTAGTCGGCTAAATCAAGGAAATATAATCCTCCCTGAGATGCGTAAAGAAGTGAAATAACAGCCGAAGCTCCCCCACCAAATAAAACTGCCTTCTTACGTGAAATATTAAATTTATCAGATAAGCCTGAGACATATGTTTCTACAATTGAAAGTAAGGATGTAATTCCGGCTAACACGAGTGATGCGAAAAACAAGAATCCAAAAAACTGACTGAAGGCTGGAAACTCATTAATAATTGCCGGGAAAACAACGAATGCTAAACCGACTCCTCCTGCAACGACTTCATCAATCGGTACCCCTTGTTGTGTAGCCATAAATCCTAAAACAGCAAACACCCCGATACCAGCAAGTAACTCAAAGCCTGAGTTACTGAAACCCGTAATAAAAGCGTTGTTTGTAATATCGGATTTTTTCGGTAAATAACTTGAATAGGTGATCATAATAGCAAAGGCAATCGATAAACTAAAGAATATTTGCCCATAGGCGGCTACCCAAACACTCGAGTTTAAAATTTGTGTAAAGTCAGGTTTGAAGAAGGCGTCTAATCCTTCCAAGGCACCTGGCAAAGTAACTGCACGAATAACGATAATAGTAAAGACAAGAACGAGCGTCGGAATCATAATTCGGTTGGCAATTTCTATTCCTCGTTTAACCCCGCGCGATAAAATACCTAAAATAACAATCCAAACAATAATTAATGGAATGAGTACACCGGGTACGAGTGAACCAATTTGCCCTGGCGTTTCTGCTAGTTGTAAATAATTAGTGAACAAGAAATCTTCTGTATCTGGGCCCCATTTTAAACTTAATGAAAAATATGAGTACGAAATAGCCCAAGCGATGATAACTGAGTAATAGGTAGCAATAACAAAAGATACAAATACTGCCCACCAACCAATTCCTTCTGCACCTTTACTCATGCGGCGATAGGTTAAGGGCGCAGAACCACGATATTTATGTCCCATTGTAAACTCCAAAATCAAAATGGGAATACCTGCCGTAAGTAAAGCGAAAAGATAAGGAATAAAGAAGGCTCCTCCCCCGTTTTCATAAGCAACAGCGGGAAAACGCCAAATGTTACCTAAACCTACAGCTGAACCAATCGCAGCTAAAATAAAACCTGCCCTTGTTCCCCATTGAGAACGACTTTCCATTGTTTTCTCCTCCTCGTATATTTTATTTTCTAAGATGATTAACAAATATTGCCTTTTAGTATCGTAATTATAACAACTTTATAAAATTGCGTCAATAATCAGACAATACTTGTTAGCGCTTACATTATACCGTCAAAAGGACATAATTACAATATGATTTTGAGAAAAATCATTCGTTATTTTGTCCCTTTGGGAAAGTTACTGATGTTCCTGTAGTTCCACCTGAGCTATAAAACTCCGGTACATCCCCCATAATGACACGTGAATCAATAAAAACACGTGTACTGACCTCTCTTGTCATCGTCGAAAATGGAATAACAATCTGGATATTAACCGTAACTGGGATATAAATTTCGAACAAGGCTGCATTAACCCCAAACTCTTTTAGTTCATGTGTTACATCAGAACGCAAACTACCGACTATTTCAAAATGAACCGGTATTTTTGGGCCTAAATTTGCAAGTACCGTATTTCTCGTTGCTTGCCCTAGTGGTATTTCTACAACCGTTGGATCTTTCGCTGCTAATTCACCCACTGAATCCCCAAACTCCAATGCTTCTAAATTCGGATCATCTATATCAATTTGCTCCCCTTTATTCATCCCATATAAAAAATATTCGGCTCTTTCAGTAGCTGAGCGTAAGGCCCGGTTTACGGCTTCTGAATTCCATCCCAAGGTAGCAACATTTCCCTTATTGTCATATTGAATATCTACTAAGTCATCGAAGCTTATATCCTCTGTCGATTTAACTGCTGAATTAATCGTTCTAGTAGCAAACTCAATCGTTTTCATTTCAGCTACATCCATTAAGGCCGGACGAATTCCACGATCGATAAGCGTTAACGTTAAAAATATTATGATAAAGAACAAAATCGTCGTCAGTAAGAGTAAATGCCTTGGTGCTAGTGGTTTTCTTCTAAAGACTAGGCTAGGATTATGCACGATGAAAAACCTCCCTAACATATAATATGTTCATGTTAAGGAGGTTAGACATGTTGGCTACATTATTTTTTGTTCTAAGTTATGGTTAAAAGTGCGTCTTTACCACGCATTCCGACCCGCCAGCCGAACTTACTCGCTGCTGTCGTTACTTCTTCTAAATGGGCATGAAATAAATCATCGATTGAATGAACAGTACTCGTCGTCGCTGCGATGAGTCTTTCATGTTCCAATTGATTGGCGAACTGGACACGAAAGCTAGCATTCATAATATAGCCTCGTTCATTTGCAATAATGAATAAGTTCGTTTCAGGTAATACAATCTGCATCCCTGTAAAGATAAGGCCATTCACATCAAGTGACGTAATCGTAATCATATTAGCACCCTTTCTCAGTTACTAACTAAAATATGTGAGAAAGCTAAAAGTGCTACAAGCGCCTATTCCTTATAATGAATTAATGTGTAGACGAGGATTTCTCTTAAAAACTCAGGTAAAATTAATTGTTTTTCTTCCGCTTGTGCTACTGCCGGTAAAATTCGACCGAAAGTAAAGGCATCTGCCGTAACGACACGGTAACTTTCATCATCAAGGATTGGTTTGCCTTCGTATAAAATTCTTTCGATATATTCATGCTCTAACTCATCAAAAGACGTTTCTACATCAAAGCCAGCATAAATCATCCTGCCTAATATTTCCCCACGGAAACCAAAACCACGAAGTTTCAATTCCATAAATGATTTTGATAAGGCAAGCTCAGCAACTTCATATAATTCTGCTCCTGTTAAAGTAACGACACAGGGATTAATCGGGTGTGGGCAATTTTGATGGACATCGCGGTAGGTTATTTCACCAGCAGGAAACTCATCGAGAAGCATACCCGCATTCAAAAAGGCACCGTCTGCTCCGGTCCACTCACATAGTCGCTCTGTAAACTGCTTCATAATCTTCGTTTCTTGAAACCAATTCACCTTAATTGGCTGCGAAACATCAATTATTTTTTTCGCTAAAATAACATCTGCTTGTTCTTGTAATTCGCCAATTCGCTGCTCTGTCCGCAAGTCACGGTGTAGAGACTCTACTTCCGTCGTGCTAGCTTCTTTCGCTAGCACTTTACCTAATTCATGATCGAAGGTAATCCTCACTTCACCTACGTGAGCACACGATTTACCTGCAGCAGTTAAGAGAGTATTTTCCACCACTTCACCAGTACGTAATAAATGGTGAGTATGCCCGCCAATAATGACATCAATTTCGGAAAACTGCCGAGCGATTCTTTCATCTTCATAAATGCCTAAATGCGACAGTAAGACAAGGACATCTGTTTTATCACGTAACAAATCCAATTCTTTTTCTAAAGTTTTAAAAATTGGTTCTAGATGCCAACCGAGCAAATGATAGTAATCGTTATAAGGCACAGTTAAACCCATGATTCCAACACGGATACCACCTTTTGATTCGACTATTTTATGGGTCAATAACCATGGTGGATTTTCCTGTTTTCTACATTGTAAATTCGAAACGAGGACGGAGAATTTCGCATCATCATACAAGTGATATAAATCATTATGTGCCAAGGTCAGACCTTCATTGTTTCCAATGGTAACAAAATCATAATCGAGATCATTGAGTAAGCCTACATTAGCCTTGCCCATAGTAGCTTCAGATATCGGATGCACTCGGTCTATGTGATCTCCAATATCAACCAGCCAGTATGACTCATCACGCTCTTCACTTTCCAGACGCTTCATCTTCATATAGGTCGCAACTCGTGACCAATGATCAAAGTAACTATGTAAATCATTCGTATAGTAGAAGTTTATATTTTCTAACATAAGCCAACTCCTTAGGACAGCTAGTTTAAGATAAGCCGTCAAACATTAATCGTGCAGCTGCGATTAAAATAACAATTCGTAAAAACCATTCGAGCGTTTTCCCTTTAAATAAGGCCCCTGTTTTAGCACCGACCGTTCCCCCAATATATGAACCAACGACAAAGAACAGGACATAGGCCCATTCAATATGACCTAAATAAATATGAGTCGTCGAACTAACAAGACTGATGAATAAAATGATAAACATCGAGGTTCCGATTGCTATTTGTACGGGAATACCGAACAATAAAATCATGGCCGGAACACTTATGGTTCCCCCACCAATACCGAATAATCCTGACAACATTCCAACCGCAATTGCTAAAATAAGGGCCGGAATAAGCGGTACATTATAATGATGCGTCTCACCATCTAAGTCAAAGCTACGAGTGTTTTTTGTTATTTTGATCTCTTTATTACGAGCTAACTTTTCTCGGTCAATTAACATAAATAAAAAGACAACGACCATTAAGATAGCGAAGTATAAGGAGAATGATTCCACATCAAACTGCGTATTTAACCAAGAACCTAAAACACTACCCGGAATACTACCGATTAAAAATAACACACCCATCCTGATATCTACACGACCTAATTTTAAATAAGCAATAGATGATGACAATCCAGTGAAGACCATTGTAACTAAGGATATACCGACAATTTTTTGCGGGGTAGCCCAAGCAAATGCCTCATAGGTTTCATGTAAAAACAACATGGCTGGAACAAAGACAATGCCGCCACCTAAACCAACTAAACTACCTATAAAGGCAGCGATAAAACCAATTATAATAGATACAATAATAACAATAAGCAAAGTTTCCATCCCTTTTTTATATTTTACACTATATCCTACCATCGATTATATAAGAAAGCTACACTAAAAAATTATTCATTAGATTACCCTACTTTATTCTATCATGAAGCACAGCCATACAATTCATAAAAAAGGCTTGTAGAAGAAATAGTGTTACCTTTATGAAAAAACGAAAACTAGAAGGTAATAAAAGGTATTAATGGATTTTAAAGCAAGCTGGCAACTCCAAGGGGAAAGCATGAGTCCGAAGACCTTGCAGAATGTTTTTCTCGCGGAGGCTGAGGCCATACCCGCAGCAAGCGGCCAGCTGAACGAATAATCAAGCAAGTCGATTGGATAAAGGAGCAAAAAAGACGACTGATTTTCACTAAATGTGGATACAATCGAAACTTTACCGCTAGCAAAGTCGCATATCTTCTTTTAGTTAATCAATCGCCTTATATAGAGACTCCTATAGAGTATAAATTTTAAGTGCTATCATTTATAGTTAAAACTTGAAAAGACGCTTCAGCATTTCCCAAAATCCTTTTTTCTCTTCTACATCCTCTTCTTCTTCGTCTACTTCAGGGTGTTTTATCTCCCCTGTTTTTAAAATAAATTGCACAAGACCAATATTATCATTTTTTCCAGAAACGAAGGATTTCGCTTCAAAGTCAGTGTGGTCATATGTTTCCAAAAATGCATCGATTTCTTCCTGCATCGCTTCAGGTAAGTTGTTTGTTTCTGACCTTAACTCTCCTGTACCATCGTGTAATTCAGCAGTACCAGATGACAACTCACCCGTACCTGATGTGACTTCTTTAATTCCACTATGCAAGCTGTCGTATGCTTTTGTAAGCTCAGCGACACCATCTGTATAGTCTACTAATCCCTTGTGAAAAGCATCGTATTCTCTAGTGAATTGTTGCATTCCTGTCATAAGCTCAGCTAAATGATCTAATTCTCCCAACTGCTCTGAAGCAACTTGAAAAGCTTTCTTCATATCCCCTAGACCTTTAGCGACCTCCTTAACACCAGCACTCGATTGTTGTAAGGCTCCTGCAAGATTGTCGAATAATTGTATAAAGTTTTTATCTGTAAACATTTGCTTAATACTTTGCGCTGCCTGCTCATTTGCTAATAAATAATTAATTTTTTCCTCTGAAATGCCGGCAGCTATCATTTTATTAATTTCTTCTTTAGTTAAGCTATGCTTTTCTTGCTTATCTGGTATGTGAGAAACGACTTGTTTTAATTGGCTATAGGCTTTTGTATAATGACTTGCTAACTGATCTAAATTTCTTTCTATTTCTTGCAAACCCTTTTCCATATCAGTCAAAGCTGTCGTTACATCTTCTAACTTACTTAGATCAATGTCTTCAAGTGATGATAGTTCTTCTTGCATGGTTTGTAACGCTTTATTAATCTGTGCTGAACCGTTGACCAATGAAGGAGAGGCATTATTGACTTCTCCTAATCCAGCTTGAAATTGAGCAGATCCCTCTTGTAGATTTTCCGTTCCAAGTTGAAGGCCATGAACACCATCATGCAAACTACCGACACCATCATGTAATTCAGCTATCGCATCACTTAAGTTTTCCATATCGTCGACCATATCATCTGTCTCAATATCATCTAAAGTCATGACAAATGGAATTGCCACAATGTCAATGCCATCTAATTCAAAATCTTCCACCTGGGCACTTATGCTTACATCCGCTTCTTTTTCCGGTAAAATTGTAAAGCTTACTTGCTCTGTTTTGCCGGCATTGACGACGGTAGCATCTTCGGCTTGCACATTAGAAAATTTCTCAACATCAAAAGGCACTGAAATTTGTAAGGTGTAATGTTTGAAAAAGTTATCATCTACTTCTTTATTTTCTCGTGTTTCTATCGCTATCTTTAGCTTACCGCTTTTTCCAAGTAGTTTTTCTGGAGTGATCTCTTTGCCATCTAAATAATAAGTAACTTTGAATTCCCAAGGCAGCTGAGGATTGGCCAAGTCACCTTGGTAATAAAACTTTCCTTCTTCCGCCTCGAACTCTACTTCATCGGTATTTTGCTCTATCTCTGTTAAATTCGTTAAATTTTTAATCGATGTGTAGTTCCCATAGTCTTCTATAACCCCTGCTTTTGATACTTCAAAAACATTGACGACATAGGCTGCATCGCTCTTTCCTTCTTCACTCAGTGTGCCATAAATCACTTCATCTTTAGCACCGTACTCCGCTTCCATAGCTTCACTATGCGCTAATGGGGAAAGGAATGTGAAGGTAAGCATGAATATTAGCAGCATACTTAGTATTTTATATAGTTGTTTCATCGTCATCCCCCTTAAAAAAGTTCGCCTTCCAGGTAGTTTTTTCAATCACCTTATCTAGTAAAATAAGTAAACCAGGTAATAAAAACAAGACCATAAGGAAAGCTAATAAGGCACCCCGCCCGAGTAATAAGCCAATCGCTGCTACAATTGGGTTGGTCGAGGTAAGCCATAAAATAAACCCGACACTGGATAAAATCGAAGCAGAAACAGCAATCGAATAGGTTTTTTCATTAATCGTGCTCACTATCGCTTCTTTAGCAGGCATTGATTGTCGTTTAATCGTGTAATCTTCAGATAACAAAATGGCATAGTCCACTGTCGCCGCTAATTGAACCGTACTAATAATTAAGTAACCGATATAGACAAGCGGTGATTGGGTGAAATAGGGAACGGATAAATTAATCCATACGGATGCTTGTATCGTTAATAATAAAATAACCGGATAGGTCAAGGAACGGAAGGTTACGAACAATACGAGCATAATCGTCACGACCGTTAATATATTTACTAATTTATTATCCTTTTCAATAACGTCTTTCATATCGAATAAGGTAGCCGTTTCGCCCAAAATATGTGTATCATTTTCATAGGTATCCTCGAGTAAGACTTGTATACGCTCGAGTGTTGTAAATGCGAGATCGCCCTCTAAGTCGGTATTCGTCTGAATAATAAACCGACTATAATTTTCCGAATAAAATGATTCAATCATCGACTCTTCTAAAAACTCATCTGGAATAACACTTCCGACTGCATTAACATAGGCAAGTACACTAGTCACATGAGGCAAATCTTCTATTGATTGAACGAGCCTTTCTTCTTTGGCCACCTCTCCTCGCGGCACGAGCGCTACAAGTTGTGAATTTTTCCCGAAGGCTTCGTCTATAATCGCTATGTCTTTTCCAGAACGGGTACTTTCTGGTTGTTCCCCAAATCCATAAGTGAAATCCGTTTTACTTTGTGCTAAAAATGCTGGCACAATTAATAGTAAAACAAGCAGCAAAACAGGAAGCCGTAATTTGATAATATTTTGCCCGACTTTATTAAAACGCGGTAAAAGTGGTCGATGTTGGGTTTTATCAATCCACTTGTAAAAGGTAACCGTTAAAGCTGGTAAAAACACCATAACACTAATAAAACTTAAGGCAATTCCCTTTACTAGATTTAGCCCCAAATCTGAGCCGATTTCAAAGTTCATAAATGACAAGGCCATAAAACCAAAAAAGGTCGTCGAAGCACTGGCGACAATTGCTGGGAAGGAACGTTTAATCGCCAGCCGCATCGCTTCTTTGACATCCGGTGTTTCTTCACGATAATCTGCGAAACTATGTAGTAAAAATATCGCATAATCTAAGGAAACAGCGAGCTGTAAAATTGGTGCTACTGCCTGTGTGACGAAGGATACCTCGCCTAAAAATATATTTGTCCCTAAATTGATTAGGACAGAGACACCTATCGCCGCTAAGAAGAAGACGGGCTCCATCCACGATGTCGTTGATAAAATTAAAATAATAATGATAATCGGAACGAGAATGGAAGCGGCTATTAGAGTTTCTTGGAAGGTCATCTTCTGCTGCACAGCTGTATTCAAGGCTTCACCAGCCATTGAGTTTTCTTCCCCGATTAACTCATAAATTTCATCCGTTACGGCAACTTCTTCCCCTTCACGAATTCCAAATATAAATAAGGCATCGCCCTCTTTATAATAAGTTTCAACGAGCGATTCATCTGCCATTTCGAGTGGTTCTTTTACATCGTAAGCATCATCTAACCACATAACATCTGTTACGCCGTCAATAGCCTTAAGCTCTTGTTTAAATTGCAAGGCTTCTGGAATTGACACATCACGAATTAACACACGTGTATCAGCTAGTCCACTTGAGAACTCCTCTTCCATCACATTCATCGCTTCCGTTGATGGTGCGTCTTCAGGTAAATAATCTACTAAATTATAATTAACTTTAACCGTAAATTGAGCTATGGCACTAACTAGCGCAATTACTATAAAAGATATAACAATTGATCGTCTATATTTAATAATCCATTCGGCTATAATTGTCCTTCACCTCAGTTGCATTTTCTTAGCTAGATAATTATTATATAAACAGACTGTCGGTTTTACAACAAACAGTTTGTAAGCATTTGTTCAGTCTCCGACAATCCTGCAAATTCTGTCGGAAAAAACTTAAAAAGTAAGCGATAAAATATATAGCATTCACAGAGGAGAGGAGTTTTTCAATTGAATTCTAAACGGAAAGACCGTCGCGTGCAAATGTCGAAGTCCTTTTTAAAAGACGCCCTGATCTCTTTATTAAAAGAGCAACACATTTCTCAAATTACCGTCATTGAATTATGTCAGTTAGCTGATGTTAATCGCTCGACCTTTTACGCCCACTATAGTGATATTTATGAACTATTAGATGAAATTGAAAATGATATTATGGAACAACTGACGAAGTTTCTCCATTCATACGTAGAAAATGGGGAGGATCCACTGACGATGACAGAAAAGTTGATCGAATTTATCGGTAAAAATCACCAGGCGTGTGAAGTCTTGCTAAGTCCAAATAGTAATATCTCTTTTGAGAAAAAAATTAGAAGGGTCGCTCATCAATTTTTATTAGTCGATCAAAAAGATGTTTTAATGACCGATGAACGACTATTTGAATATGTTAGTGCCTTCATTATTAGTGGGAGTATCGAAGTCGTTAAAACATGGCTTAAAAATGGGAGAAATCGCACACCTAGAGACATTGCCCATCTCATTACAGAACTATCCCAAGACGGAATCTTATTTTAATCCTATTTACGCTTCTTAGTCGCAGCGATAAAAGCTTGATATATGAGACGCGAAACAGTATTTTCTTGCATTGGCATTCGTTCAGGATGCCACTGTACACCTAGGACAAATAAATCTCCTACTCCTTCGATTGCTTCGATAACTCCATCAGCACTAATGGCTGCAATTCGTATGCCTTCTCCGAGACGAGCATTCGCTTGGTGGTGGTTACTATTCACCTTTATTCGCTGCTCTTTCGTTATTTGAAACAATCTAGTCGAGGGGAGGACATCAATAAAATGAGCGCCATATCGTAATGAGCGCTTTTGACGATGTTGTAGTAAGGAGCCACTCTTTTGAGAAGCTAAATCTTGATACATGCTACCACCGAGACCGACATTGATAATTTGACTACCGCGACAGACTCCTAATATCGGTTTGTTTAAGCGGAGCATTTCACGGAATAAACTTAGTTCAAAGGCGTCCCGTTCAGGATCTATCCAGGCTAAATTCACATGAGCTTCCTCATTAAAATAATGCGGATCGATATCATCCCCGCCTGTTAAATAAAGTCCGTCGATTTTATTCGCTATTTGTAATGCTGCTTGCTCTTCCATATAGGGCAGCACGACACCTAAACCACCCGCTAGCGCAATCGCCTCACCATGAGCCCGGTGCACCGTAAACGATTTCCCCGCTTGATCAAGTGCTGCAGTTATGCCAATAATCGGTTTCATTGTGCAGCCCCTGCCACTCGCTTTATAAAGTTTAAAAAATTGTTCGAACTAAAGCCCCTAATCTCTTTATCCGTATAATAAAGACCTAAGCTATCTATTAAGTGCTCATACTCACCCGCATGCGCTAGGTCTTCTACAAAAAGGTCGATACCATCGAAGTCAGAGCCAAATCCAAGGTACTCTTTGCCAGCTAAAGAAGAAATATAGTCGATATGACGGAGTAGATCTTCAATCTTTGTTGTTTTTTCAGCATAATCAGTAGAAATAAAGGGTGGATAAAAAGTAAGGTTTATAAGCCCTTTCTTACTGAAGAGGGCGTGCAACTGGATATCTGATAAATTACGAGGGTGGTCACAAATTGCTCGCGCATTGGAATGGCTTGCTATCGGATAGTGAGCATAGTTTAACACATCCCAAAAACTCCGCTCTGATAAATGAGAGAGGTCGGTTAAAACAGAATGTTCGTTATTCAGGTCCACAATATCCTCACCGAATGAAGTTAGTCCCCCATGCCGTCGCTCTAATGCTCCGTCAGCCGCTAAATTTGCCTTATTCCAAGTTAAGCCAACCGAAAGTACCCCTTCTTCATATAAGTCATGCAACTTTTCTAAGTCCGAACCAATGGGCTCAACACCTTCAAGCGCTAGGACAGCACCGATTTCTCCGGCTTTTAATTTAGTAAGATCCGACCAAGAGCGAATGTGTTTCATTTCCGGATTCAGCGCCAGAACTTCATGATGAAACAAGTCAATTTGTTCACAAGCTGCCGCCCACTTTTCACTTTGAGGAATACTCGGGTCGACAAAAATCGCAAAAAATTGAACGAACACCTTACCAGCTTTCAAGCGCTCCAAATTGGCTGCTAAGTCAGGAGCACTTCGAAAGCTTGGTAATTTGCTCTTCCTTCTTTTGGCTATTTGTAACTTATAGAGCACATCGCAATGAGTATCGATTATCTTCATAAAATCAATCCTTTACTTGAATGTAAACAATCCTTTCCTCATCAGTTTATGCGGCTCTTAACGATCTATGAATTATCCTACTAGCTCAGGATTCCTCTGCAGACTTTTTCTCTGTAAAGGACGCTTCGGGAATAAGTGAAAACCCATCGATTTCTGTTTCTTCATCAATTTCAATAACTAAACAAAGTTTACCGTCGATATTTACCTGGCGTACATATTGTAAATCTTTCGGTCGTAAGGAGAAATTAGCTACTTTTGTTTTAATTTTCACTGATTTCGTCGTAAATTTAGGTACAGCATTTTCTGCCTTTACTTCATAATGGGCATTTTCTACAATCGATTGAAAGGCTTCTTTGATATCCTCTGTTTCTACTCCTTGTACTCCGCTTTGTACAAGTAATTCACCAACATCACGATAATCAAGTGTCGGAGCGTCTTCATCTTCGCCCATTTCCTCGTGCTCTATTAAACGTTCATGCACCTCTTCATAGATGACCCCTAATTGCTTTGTATTTAATTGTTCTCCCGCAACCCTTTTAACAACTTCTGAAAAAACATTCTTATCATCTTCCGCTGTTCTTCCTTCTTCAACCTGCAAGACATCATCGAGTAAATGACTATCGAGTACATAAGCCTTACGTGTCGTATAAAGTAATTGGTTCACATTCGCCTGCCCTTCTATAAAGGTCGGAAATAAGAAACCATTGATCGGCGCCTGTAAGTCAATGACCGGATTCACTTCGACATGGTAAGTAAATTCCTTTTCGATATAGTCAAACAGCATCTCACTTTCCGGCATTTTTGTCGCATTAATCGTACATAAGATAAAAGGGTTAACGAAGGAATCTTCCGCTTCATCTTCCTCTAATGGTCTATTTTTTGCTGATGCGACATATTCACCCCGAATAAATGTAATCACTGTATCTGCTTCATATTGTCTTTCCTCAATCATCTTTTCTACAAAAGTTAACATATTACTTTCCCATTCATCACTTTCAGCCGATAAACTTTTGTATAAAACGGCTTGGCTCCTTAACTCATCATCATCTTTAAAACGAAGGGGGAAAAGCTTTTGATCAATTTGGCCCGTTAAGGTCTTCCGAAAATTTTGGATAAACAAGTCTTGTTCTTCCCGGCTTAACAAGGCAAAGGATACACGTTTATTGAAATAAATTTCTGATGATTCTTTCATAATATACACATTTAACAGATCATGGATCGTAAGTAAATGGTTATCCAACTTTAAATTACGACGAAAATGATCGACATCTTTTTTTAACATGAATATAAAACTCCTTTATCTTTCATATATTAAAACATCCATTGTAGATGCTAATTTAGGATAGGAAAATACGATTCATTATAACATGATTATTTATTATTTTCCTTGTGTGCAAGCTTCCTTATAGGAATAACTTCAAAAAACAGTTAAATCATTGTATGATAATAAAAAGCATTCGTTTATGATAAGTATTTTCTTCTATTCATTTCCCGGGAAATGTTAACAAAGGTAATTACATTGTTTAAATGAAAGGATGGGGCGGCTTGTCTTCAATCAAAGGTATTATTGCTTCTAAAGGCATCGCTATAGGAAAAGCATATAAATTAGCAAGTCCTGACTTGACGTTTACAGAACACAAAATTGAACATGCAGATGACGAAATGCATCGACTGCAAGACGCCGTTGAAAAGTCACGAATTGAAATAAAAGCCATTCGTGAACAAGTAAAAAGCCATCAGGGTAAAGAGAACGCTGCCATCTTCGATTCTCATTTACTTATGTTAGACGACCCCTACTATATGGG
>Ga0079226_10001830_pt1 | contig 16352 bp, 18 predicted proteins | sample Poulit2014_FD_76345 | JGI IMG/M metagenome (GOLD analysis project Ga0079226, IMG submission 76345) | Agricultural soil microbial communities from Georgia to study Nitrogen management - Poultry litter 2014 | ecosystem: Environmental > Terrestrial > Soil > Agricultural land | place: USA: Georgia...
AATATCCGACGGCTTGTTTTATTTTAGGCTCAGCTGTCCCATTTGGAATTCACGATACACGTACAGAAATTCGGATTCGAGTAGTCAGGCTGGAAATGTTTGATGACATCTTCCTTCATGTTTCCGAATGTGGTTTCAGGTTTATGTTTGATGCCGTTGTAGAATGCTTCGATAATATCATTTTTGAAATTGTTTCGCGGGAATTTCTGAGTGACGGCTTTTCTAATCGCTTCAGAAAACTGCTCGAAGTTGTCACCCATGACGTCCATGCCGACCCCGTGGAAAAGCAGTGCGACTTCACTCTCTTTATGCTCTGCGACACCAGGTGTGGTATGGAGCGCAATCGCATCCCAAACAAGCTGCATCTGGTCCGGTGTAATATTGTGGGTATCTAAAAACTGACGTGCAGCATTCGCGCCGTCGACTTCAAATCGAAGATCATCACTGCTGTACTGCTTCGTCAGACCGAGATCATGGAAAAGTGCACTGATGTATAAAAGTTCATGATCATACTTTACCTTGTCCTGGTCGCCCTTAACTGCGCCAAAAAGATAAACTCTGTTCGAATGGTTCCAAATCAGTTCGTTACCGTGTTCATGTACGAGATCTTGTGCTTCAGTGATTATCTTACTGTCCGGGACTATGATTTTATCCAATTCTGTTATCATTACTGAATCAGCTCCTTATACTTAAATGATAAGAACAAAATATATGATAATCAAACTATAGTGCTATAGTCTGTGTGAAATGGAGAGAAGATAATGTCCTATAAGCGGTTGTATTATTTTTTTATACTGGGCTGTGAGAAAAATTATTCAGAAGCGGCTAAAAAAATCGGCATCAAGCAGCCGACCTTGAGCCAGCAGATCAATCTGCTCGAAGAAGAACTGAACATCAGATTGTTTTACCGGAATTCAAGAAAAGTCTTATTGACCACAGCCGGAGAACAGCTGTTTCGTAAAATATCCGAAATGAAGAAAGAGCTGGACGATGCTGTCGATGAACTGTGGCATGAAAACTCCAGCAGGAAAGTTTTGCGCATCGGTGTAATGCAGGGAGAACTTACGGATTTAATATCCAATGTCATGATTCGATTCAAAATGAATTATCCTGATGTTTAATGTGTACTTTATACTTTGGATCTATCTACTTCAATGGTAGAAAAAGGAGAGCTGGATCTTTATTTTGATTATGATACGACAGATAATAAAAATAACATGAAATTTTTATATGAAGATGGTTTTAACATCATTTCTTCAAAAGATGTTGGGAATATCGACCTGGAGACACTTTCCAATTATTCATGGGTGCTGATGAATGATAGATACTCATGCAGACACATATTCGAAGAACTGTCGTCCCGCTATGGCTTTAATGTACGCCCTGCCATTGAACTCAGGGATCTGTCAGTTGTTTATAACATGGTGAATAATAATATGGGAATCTCTCTTGTATCAGATACTTCCCTTTCTTTCTACGACTCTGAAACCTTGAATATTTTAAAAATGAAGGAGTCTGAATTGAAGCGGAATGTCGTCATGCACCATAACGGCGGTTTGAAGGCGGAAGGCTTCCATAATGCATTTTATCAGCTGACCATTCAAGGGTAAATGTGAAATGCATGAATTAAAAGTTCGAATATTTTAGGAGGAACTTTAAATGACTGAAGAAAAAATTCTTGTTACAGGTGCAGGCACCGGCTTCGGTAAAGGCATCGTTTTCAAACTGGCTGAACAGGGTAAATCCGTGATTGCAGGTGTAGAAGTGATGTCACAGGTGTCAGCGCTTGAAAAAGAAGCAAATGACCGTGGAGTGAATATGCAGATTGAGAAGCTGGACGTGACGAATCCCAAAGACCGGAAAAAAGCATGGTCATGGGATATAGATGTTCTGGTCAATAACGCAGCTGTAAAAGAAGGCGGTTCACTCGTGGATATACCCGAAGAGAACTTGAGGCATCAATTTGAAGTGAACACATTCGCACCGGTACTGCTGACACAGGAGTTTGCGCGTAAAATGATCAAGAAAAATAAAGGCCGTATAATAAACGTTTCTTCCGTTTCAGGGCTGATGGCAGACCCATTGTCAGGCCCTTACTGCGGTTCTAAATTTGCACTGGAAGCATTCAGTGAATCGTTAAGCAAAGAACTGCAGGAGTTTAATATAGAAGTGGCGACAATCAATCCGGGTCCATATTTGACAGGGTTCAACGACCGTGAGTTTGAAGCATGGAAGAACTGGCATGAGGACAACAGTGAAACTGTTTTCGACTACGAGAATGCAGCTTTCCCTTATGAACAGTTCGATCCTGAGGAAGTGATCGAACCTGCAGTAAAAGTCATACTCGGGGAAACGAAAACTTACAGAAATGTCATCCCTGAAGGCATGGTTCCCGAAGTGAAGAAAAGAAGAGCGGCTGTCTGGGAGAAAAAGACAGATGACGATCTTGGACAAAGACATGAAATGATTGAAAAGTCATATGAAATGAAACCGGGAACAAAAGCAGAATAAGAAAACATTTTCCGGGAAGTGAGCGGTTGTTTCACCTCCCGGATTTCATTGATTGGAGTGAGTGAATGACGCGACAGAGGAATTGGATTATCGGATATTTCACAGCTTTCATCATCATGATCATTATGAACTATTCTGCAGGTTCGAATGTAGGCGATGTTGCAGATGATCATCCGACAATTATTCAGCCGGCAGGTTTTGCATTTGCCATCTGGGGACTGATCTATGTATTAATTTTTATTTGGATGATCAGAATTTTCATTTCCAAAAAAGGTCAATCTGACATTGTGGAACGGCTGAAATACTGGCCGATTATAAATTTCATATTGAATGGTATATGGATCGTTGTATTTACCCAGCAGTGGATGATTATTTCTACAGTAGTCATACTGGCGCTTTTGTATACATTGATTAAAATGCACACTGTCATTTCAGCTGAACCGTATCATTGGTATGACCGGCTGCCGTTTTCCATTTATTTTGGCTGGGTGACGATTGCTTCAATTGTAAATACATTTACGGTATTCTCAAGTTACAATATAGACAGCCTGCTTGGGATGAGTGAGTTGATATGGACGATTATCGCAATAATAATGGCAGCACTTATCGGTATATTTCTTGCCTGGTTCTTCAGTGACTGGCTTTACCCCCTTGTATTGATCTGGCCATTTTTCGGCATATTCATGGAGAATGGTGATATTTCCACAGGCCTGAATGTCAGTCTGGCAGCATCAAGTTTAATACTTGTGATGACAGCGATAGTGATTATTGTCAGAAAGATAAAAGCGGTGAATATTTAAATGTAAAAAGTGAGCGGCTTTCAGCTGCCCCCTTATATTTATTTCAAGTTCTTTATTTTCATGACGCCGTTTGCGACAGCGAGATCAAAATATCCTGCACCCACACATTTGTATAATGTAATTTCGTCATCAGAAGCTCTAAAATAACCTTTGTCGAAAATATCCACGAGCGTTCCTTTAATATCGTCCCAGGAAATGACGCCTTCTTCAACGGCCTTTATAATTTCGCCGGCTTCCTCCTTCGCTCCATTCATATCATCCAGATAAATCTGCCCTGCCCTTTTGACTGTTTCCATATCCATCTCAATCATTTCAGGTGTGAAGGACCCGACGCCGTTTATATGTGTACCTTTTTTTAATCTGGAGCCATCAAAGACAGGTGTTTTTGACTGTGTCGCACAGTTTAAAATATCACTTTTTGCAACGAGGTCATCGACTTCACTGACCACTTCGATATCAGTATCAATCCCGAAGTCTTCTAAATCTTTCTTAAAGGTTTCCGCTTTGTTTTGAGTTCTGTTAAACAATAAAATCCTATTTATATCTCTCACTTCAAGTACACCTAAGACCTGTTCAAAAGCCATTCTGCCCGTACCGATGACTCCAAGTACTCCTGAATCTTTTCTGGCAAGCTTATCGGTCGCAATCGCTGTCATTGCGCCTGTGCGCAGTCTCGTTAAGTAAGAAGCCTCCAATGAGGCAATATGTTTGCCGTCGTTCAGGTTTGAAACCAGTATATTTCCCTGGGTCGTCGGCAGGTCGGCGTTGTCAGGGAAAATCGATACAGTCTTGATGATGGACACTTTCTGGGCCGTACTGATACATGGCATATAGAGCATGGAAGAGCTGTCACTTGCCGGCAGGACAATTCTGTTGGCTTCGACCAGCCTGTCATTTCTGAAATCATCCAGCACCAGTTTCACGTCTTCGATGGCATGATGAATTTTATATGCTTTCTGAATATCTGAATCTGTTAATATCTGCATTTGAATATCTTCCTTTCGATAGTTATTTGTGCGTATTGACTCTTATTATTAACCATACAACATTGTAAGAGATTATTCATTCAATAAAAGACTCATGCCGCTCTATCCCAACATGAGTCAAATTTTATATTTCATTCATAAAGTTCATCACGCGTAATGGAGAACGAGGAAATATCATGTCCGGTTTCTCCTTTGGTAACAAGATCGGTCAGGATTTCCCCCACTACCGGCACATATTTGAAGCCGTGACCTGAAAATCCGCCGGCAACATAAATGTTGTCGTACTCGGGATGCTGGTCGATGATGAAATCTTCATCCGGCGTATTTGTGAATATACATGAGAGCCCTTTATTCAGCTTGCCGTTCGCGCCCCGCATATGGGCACTCAGAAATTCTCTTAAATAAGCTTCATCTTTTTCGAATGAACCGAAATTTCTGTCCATCCCTTCAGGTTCTGTATCATCTTCGTCACTGCCGTCATAGCGGCCAATCTTCACACCAGTGCCATCTATACTTGAAAAGCCGTAATATGAGCAGTTTCTGGAACGCCCGATAAACCCGGGGAAATGTTCTGAACTGTATAGATTATCATCCGCTTCAAACCATGCGATGGTTCTCCTTGAGGGCTGGATTTTTAAATCCAGGCCAAGGGCTTTAAGCATTAAGCCATTCTGTGCACCTGAAGTTAAAACCAGCCTGTCAGCTGTAAAGGTGTCATGTTCAGTTTCGATACGGACATGCCCGGTTTCAGGGTGAATACTGTTGACCGGTGTATCGACCAGCAGCTCAGCACCATTCGACAGTGCAAGGCGTCTGTAGGTCCGGATGGCATTTTCGCCCATGATGACACCGCCCTTTTTCTCATAGTAGCCGATTTCCAAATCCTCACCATGAAGTCCCGGCCAGCGCTTCTGCATTTCTTCCACTGTCAAAGTTTCAATGTCAAGATCATAATCTTTCGCGCCCTCTATAGTCTTTTCAAGGAACCCGGACCCTTTATAACCAAAGTTGAGGATACCGGTCTGCCTGAAGATCTCGTCATTTGAATGTGTCTGGAGTTCATTCCACATTTCCTGTGAACGTAAAGCAAGTGGGATATACTGCAGACCTTCACCCACTGCATGGCGGATAAGCCGTGTGTCACCGCCATGACTTCCATGGGGATGAGGCGGATCATGTGCATCAATCATCAGAACTTTGAGGTCCTTTTGAGACAAATAGTAGCCTGTAGACATTCCCATTGCGCCTGCTCCAACAATAACGACATCATAATGTTTATTAATAAGATCACTCCTGTCCGATATGTTTAAATCAAATCACTCCTACTCTACCCGGCGTGATAATCACTTAATTATAAAAAAGATATTCAATTGAAAATAAACACCTATTAATCAGAAAATTTTGATAACCACAGTGATTCATGAGATAATGAGTATAAATAAGTATGTAGTGAATCGGAAGATTTGTTACTAAAAGGAGTGTGGCAACCATGGGAAGAAAGACGAAGCTGGTCAGTGCAGTCGGGTTAGTCGCAGGCGTGTTGTACCTCAGTAAAAATAAAGAGACGGTAAAAAAAGGCATAGATAAAGGAATTGATATTGCCGTCAGCCAGGTAGGCAAATGGACAAGCGATCCGTATGTTAAAAAACTGGGCAGACCGGAGAATCTGAGAGATTCTAATATGGTGGATGAAGGTGCAATGACAAGTGTTCAATACTATATTGACTTAAGGGAAGATTCGCGTCAGGAAAATAAGTGATATAAAAACGGCCGGGCTCTGGTTGATGTGAGCCCGGCCGTTTTATGTTCATCGTTGAACGGTACCTCTGTAAGTGAATTTTCCACGGCATCTGCCGCACATATACCTTTTCTCGTACCCCTTCATATTTTTACTGAATTGATATCCACATTTCCTGCATTCATATAAATATGACTGTCCTCTATATTTATAACTGCGTGTTCTTGAAATCTCCAAACGTTCCAAAGTATTGATAAACTCAGGGTCAGAATCCCTGAAAGGCAACTTTCTTTTATACAGGGCATAATGGACGCATTCATGATACAGAACATCCAGTACGGCATCTTTATCGTTGTTGATTATAAAGTTATGGGACAGAACAATCTCACTGCTTAAAACTTCATTCTTATTATATTTAATGCTGAAGACGCCAAGTTTCGATTTCATGCGTTTGGATACACGGAGCGGTACATCCAATGATAAACCGAAATTCTTTCTTAGGAAATCATCAGCATATGCCTGTAATTGCTGAACATTCATATTCAATCACTCTCAATTTCAAATGGTTAAATCTATAATATCATTTAAACTTTATTCTGATATAAAACTTCTTTCTTCTGGTATATTTTTCAGAATGTCCGGATATCCTTTGAACTCCCGCAGTATTCAATACATTTTCCTTAAAGTTTCATGAGAAACATCAGCCTGTAATAAAGAAATCCTATGATATTTATCATAGGATTATTAGCATGATCCGGAGAAATACCCGGTTATCATCATTTTATTTAAGGTTCGGAAGAATTCTGTGGCCGACTCTGGTAAATAACATTGTACCGAGAAAAGTGGTGATCAATGTTGATATTGTAATTGTTACAAAGCTGAACCAAAATGGGATTTCAAGTACTATAAGCAGCATCAAACCGACGAAAATACCGCATAGTAAGCTGTACTGGACGGCATTGATCCAGACATTTTTAACGAAATAGCTGATGGTATATGAAATGACGGCAATACCGACACCTGTCGCTACATCAATTAAACCCAGCGGTGAGAAAAAGTTTGCCACTGCAAGCCCGATCAGCATCCCGGGAATGAATTTTCGGTTGAAAAACGGAATCACTGCGAGCATTTCGCTGATTCTTATTTGTATCGCCATCGTTCCGATGGGATTGATTACCGTCAAAGCAACGTAGATTGCAGAAAGAACGGCATTATAAATCATTATTTTGTTATTGATAATAATCATTCTCCTTAGTTTTTTATACAGGGAGTTTGCGAACCTGTGAAGTAAAACATAACAAACTGCCATATAATTATATCAGATTAAAATATAATTTGAAGCATATTAAGTGACGGTCTGATGATAAAAATTCCCTGAACCATTTCAGTTTCAGGGGATTTTATTAATATTATCCATTCATTATTTTCTTATAATTATCAGGATCCGTATTACCTTCAGTATTAATGACCAACACTTTTGAATCGCTGCCTAGATTCAGATTGGCTTTAAGATCAGCATGTGATTCATTTGTCATCACTTCATACAGAAATCCGGCGGGTAAAGCACCTGAGGCGCCTGAAGTGATTTTTGCATCATCTTTTGCCGGTCTGCCGAGCATACGCATGCCTTTGGCACTGATTTCATCATCGCATGAAATGAAATAATCAGCTGTTGATTTTAAGATATTCCAGGCAATTGGACTCGGTTCTCCGCATGAGAGACCCGCCATCATGGTGTTCATATCACCGTATATTCTGAGAGGGTCTCCAAGTTCGCTTTCGGCCGAGTGAAACATGCAGTTTGCCTCTGAAGGTTCCACGACGATGATTTTCGGAGGATCGCCATCAGTGATATTGTAAATGGCTGCTGCCACTGCACCTGCAAATGAACCGACGCCCGCCTGTAAAATGACATGTGTAAGCTGATCCAGATTTCCAGGTTCGAGCTGCTCTGTAATTTCTGACACTATTGTTGTATAGCCCAGCATAATATCGGATGGTATTTCTTCATAACCTTCCCAGGCCGTATCCTGCAGAAGAATCCAGCCGTGGCCGCTGGATTGATCAGCAGCGTACTGCACAGTATCATCATAGTTTATATCTGTTACCTTCGCTTCGGCACCGCGTTCGGTCACGGCTGTGACACGTGTCGATGCAGCACCTTTTGGAAGAAAGACTTTGCAATTCTGATTGAATATTTCAGCACCCCACGCGACACCTTTTCCATGGTTGCCATCAGTGGCGGTGGCAAACGTTTCTGCCGGGTATTCACTGACAGCTTCTAATAATTCATTGAAAGTGGAATCTGCCATATCTAATTTACGTGAAAAATAACCGGCCATTGCATATGATGCACCAAGCCCTTTAAATGCATTCAAACCGAATCTTGATGACTCGTCTTTTACGTAAACAGCCCCGAGACCTGTCTCTTCTGAAAATCCCGTCAATTGATGAAGAGAAGTTTTGTCGTACTGGGGCAGAGAGTTGTGAAAGCGTCTTGCTTTTCTCATGTTTTCACCGGTAAAACCCCCGGTGTATCTTTTAGCGTTATCCTCATTCTTGAATTGATTTTCGAGCCATTCCATTTGATGATCCTCCTGATTTAAATATATGTTTGTGCTATCATCCATTACTTTGCCTGGATAAAGAAGCCTTCTGTTTCGCTCCATTCAGCTAAAAATATATCTTTTGCCTTATAGCCAGTTTCCTCTTCAACTGTACGTTCCAGCCAATCTTCATCATACCCGGCTGCCTGGAGTGCTCTGTATTCAATTTTTCCGCCATCGATAAAAAGAAATGACATTGCATTCTCTTGATAGTCCTCCAGCAGTTCACTGCGGTGTGCCGGTTCTTCGCCGGCATATCTGACGATGGATAGCTTTCCGCTTGTTTCCATAATCGCGTGTTTGACTTCACGCAGTGAGAACACGCCGTTCATTCTGAGTAACCCTCTGACTTCGTCAACATCCATATTGTGTCTGTTCAATACTTTATCATCGACTTTTCCATCGTTGATCAGCAGTTGAGCCTGTCCTTTAGTCAATCTTCTAAAGCGTTCATTCTTCATAGAAAACCTCTCAATCACATAGATTAAGAGTCCCCAGAATGCAAGCATAATTACCATATGATAAAAAGGCGTTGTGGTTTCATAGAGAGATTCTTCAACGATACTTCCTAAAATAAGAGCATACACAAAATCGAGCGGCGTAATCTGTGCGAGTTCTTTATGACCCAGCAGCCTTATAACAGCCATGACACCAATAAGACCCAACGTCAGCTTTACGAAATACGATATTATATCTTCCATTGATCCCACTCCCGTTCATGTGAATTTGAAAATAAACCTCAAACTCTAAAGCAAAACTGTATTCAATATGAATACATACCCGTTTATATATCCGACTAACCCTGCATCATCTTCAAAAAAGATGAACTGTATTAAATACAATTCATCTCCGTAAATTTCCATTCCAATAATTGGAACTTAATTTGCTACTCCACATCTTTTCTGAATTCCACGAACATCACATATTCGATTACCGATTCAGAAATCGTTCCATCTTTATCTTTCTCTACCAGTTTAAGTTCCTGCATATGAAAGTCACCGACAGGGATGACCATTTTTCCTCCCGGAGCGAGTTGGCGGATCAATGTCTCCGGTATTTCTCTTGCAGCGGCGGTCACCATGATTTTGTCATAGGGCGCATGATCCTCCCATCCGGAGTGACCGTCACCATAATGGAAGTAAACATTTGAATATCCCAGATCAGCCAGCCTCTTTTTCGCAGAATCATAAAGAGCTCTGATTCTTTCCACTGTATAGACGGAATGAGAAAATTTTGAGAGCAGAGCTGTCTGGAACCCGGACCCCGTTCCTATTTCAAGAACTCTGTCTTCTCTCTTCAAATCCAATTTCAAAGTCATGTTCAATACCAGGGTCGGCTGCGATATAGTCTGTCCGTGTCCGATCGATAACGGTCTATCGAGTGATGCATGTTCTTTTTGGTCATCTATAAATTCACTGCGGTCAAGCTGTTTGAAATACGCTTCGATTTCCTCTTTACTGTACTTCATAAAATTTATCCCTCCTTTCAAATATTTTTGTGTAGCTGTTATAAACCTATACCCAGATCAGCCAAGTTTGATTTAGCCAATTAATGTTAATATATGAAACAAGAGAGAAACTATAATTCAGAGGTGATTTGTAATGAACCAGATTCATATTAAAGGTGCAAACCAGAATAATTTAAAAAACATCAGTGTTGATATACCGAAACATAAATTAACGGTCTTTACAGGACGGTCGGGTTCAGGAAAATCATCACTTGTTTTCAACACTATCGCTGCTGAGTCAGAGCGGCTGTTGAACGAAACATATTCTACTTATATTCAGAACCAGCTGACACAGTATGAGAAACCTGAAGTGGACCAGATATTGAACTTGCCTGTTGCAATGGTTATCAATCAGAAGCGGCTGGGAGGAAATTCACGCTCGACAGTCGGTACGATTTCCGATATATACGCTTCTGTGCGGCTGCTGTGGTCACGACTCGGCAGTCCGTTTGTAGGATACTCCAGCGTATTTTCTTTTAATAACCCGAACGGAATGTGCGACACGTGCCAGGGTCTTGGCTACGTTGAAGATATTGATTTGAATGAACTTCTTGATTTCGACAGATCATTGAATGAAGATGCGATAAAATTCCCATCTTTCCGTCCGGACAGCTGGCGCGGAAAACGTTATCTATATACGGGTTTATTCGACAATGATAAAAAACTGAAAGACTATACAGAAGAAGAGATGGATACATTTTTGTATACAAAACCGAGAAAGCTTAAAAATCCCCCGGACAACTGGCCGAGGACGGCGAAGTATGAGGGATTGATACACCGTTTCAGACGGTCATTTCTATTAAATGATAATTTTGAAAAGAAGCGGTTTTTAACTGACGTGGAGCGGGTGGTCACATCCAAGGACTGCCCGGAGTGTCATGGGCAGAGACTCAGTCGGAAAGTGCTGACGTGTAAAATAAAAGATTTGAATATCGCAGATTTCACTTCACTGACTATTGAAGATGCCATTCCTTTTCTGGAATCTCTTGAAGATGAGAAGGCGAAGTACATCATCGAACCGCTGTTAAAACAGTTAAAAGCATTGAAACATGTCGGTTTGAACTACTTGACGCTGGACAGGGAAACGCCGACTTTATCCGGCGGTGAATCACAGAGAATCAAGCTGATCAGACATCTGAACAGTCCTTTGACCGACCTTGTATATATCATAGATGAACCGAGTATCGGTCTTCATCCTGAAGATATCGACAAGATTAACGATATTATCAAATCCATACGTGATAAAGGGAATACGGTACTGATTGTTGAACATGACCCGGATGTCATCAAAATTGCAGACTACGTTATAGATATCGGTCCCGGGGCCGGTAAAAGCGGCGGTGAGATTATATTTACCGGAACTTATGAAGAACTGCTCGAGTCAAATACTGATACAGGAGCGGTCCTGAAAGAAAATCATACCCTGCAGTCAAACCATAAAAAAAGTGAAGACAAAATATCAATCAACGGTATTACTAAAAATAACCTTGAGAATGTCAGTATCGAGATACCGAAGAATATGATGACAGTATTCACAGGTGTTGCTGGATCCGGTAAAAGTACCCTGCTCCGTGAAGGTTTAAAATCAGACGAAAACTGTATCTTCGTCAATCAGAAGAGCATTCACGCCTCCAGCAGATCCAATATTTTAACTTATATGAATGTGTTTGATGATATACGCAGCTTTTTCAGTAAGAAAACCGGCTTGAAAAAAAGCATGTTCAGTTATAACTCTGAAGGTGCCTGCCCGGAATGCGGAGGTAAAGGGATTATTAAGACAGAACTTGCGTTTATGCCGGAACTGTCTCAGGTCTGTGAACTGTGCCAGGGATCGAGATATCGAGAAGAAGTGTTGGACGCCAAGGTGGACGGGTTTTCCATCGCAGATATATTGGCACTCACTGTAGAAGATGCGATTAATTTATTTGAAGAAAATAAAACCGTAAGAGAGCGTCTGTACCATCTGGAACAAACCGGTCTGCAGTACATGACACTCGGACAGTCCTTAAACACTCTATCCGGTGGGGAGATGCAGCGTCTGAAGCTCAGCTGGCATCTTGACAGTGATGCCGAAGACACTGTCTATGTGTTTGATGAACCGACCACCGGGCTTCATGAAAAAGATATACCGACGCTTCTGGAATGTTTTGATACATTGATTCAAGCAGGTAATACGGTGATTATCGTGGAACATAACTTAACGATGATGACACATGCCGACTGGCTGATAGATATCGGTCCAGGTGCAGGAAACAACGGCGGACAGGTATTATACAGCGGACCTCCTGAAGGAATTTTTGATGTGGAAAAATCGGTGACAGGAAAACACTTGAAACGTTATATTGACAGTAAAGGGTGAACTTATGGAAGTAAGAAAGCTTAATATCAGAGATGCAGAGGATTATATGGAACTGAGATTAAAAGGATTGAAGACCGACCCGGGGGCATTCGGTTCTACTTATGAACTGGAAGCGGCGCTCCCCTCGGAATCATTTGAAAAAAGACTTGAACAGAAGGAGGCACAGTTTGTCACTGGAGGTTTTGATGGTAATAGGCTCGTCTGCATCGCGTCCTTTATTAGAAGAGGCGGTCCGAAATCGAGCCATAAGGGTGAGCTGCAGGCGATGTACTGTGATAAGGATTACAGAGGAAGCGGCATCTCACGTGAAGTGGTCCATTTTCTGCTCGACCGGGTGAGGGAAATCGAAGGCATAGAGCAGTTGAATCTTGCAGTAGTTACTGAAAACCCGCGTGCTAAAAACTTTTATGAATCGTTCGGGTTTGTAACATATGGTACGGAACCGAGAGCGATGTTCGACGGTGACAGATATTATGATGAACACAAGATGAAACTCGAATTTGCAGATTAAAACTATGGGAGATGCTGACTGATGAGAAATATCGAAGTGGTTAATTATAATAATGAGTGGCCCCGTAAATTTGAAGAGGAAAAAGAAAAGCTCGAAGCTGTATTGAAAGATGAATTGGTGGAAGTTATCATATCGGCAGCACCTCGGTCCCGGGACTGAAAGCTAAACCGGTCATTGATATCATGCCGGTTGTGAAGAACATCGAAGCTGTAGATCGTAATGAGGCGGGAATGGTTGAACTGGATTACGAAAGCCTTGGAGAATATGGGATTGTGGGCCGCCGGTATTTCAGAAAAGGCGGCGATAACCGGACTCACCATGTTCATGTGTTTGAAGAAACCAGTGAAGATATAATCCGCCATCTTGCATTCAGAGATTATTTGAGAATACATCCTGAGGTCCGTATTCATTACGAAAATCTGAAAGTGAAACTGGTCAATGAATTTTCAGATGATATCGAGGGGTATATGGATGGTAAGAATCATTTTATACAAGAAACTGAGAAGACAGCCATGATCTGGTATAAAAACAATAAGCTAAAATAAAAGCACTTCAATCGAAGTGTTTTTTTCACTCTGATTTTCAAGAAAATCTATACACATGAGTCCATCGTACTCCTCAAGCAATGTTCCAATTCCGTCTTTACCCGATTCCAGGTATAAAATTCTTTTGGCTCATCATCTCCGTATGAAGCAGCAAACAGAATTGATACAGCCAGCATTAAGAAGTATTTCATATAAACATACGAGTGTTGTAACGCTATGCGTTATAATCGTTAAACGTTGATATATCAACATGGAAAAGAACTTTGGCATGTTAAAAGTATCGCATGTAAAAGAAGTTTGGTAGTTTAATGATATGTGATTCTCTAAATTTAAATGAGAAGGTGAGTTTGATGGAGATTGGCAGACAAATAAGAATGTACAGGCAAAGAGATCAGCTATCTCAGGAAGAGCTTGCCGGGAAGATATACGTTTCCAGACAGACGATCTCCTCCAACTGGGAAAATAACCGCAGTTATCCCGATATACAAAATTTGATGCTGTTGAGCGTCTTATTCAATGTTTCCCTGGACGAGCTCGTCAATGAAGATGTTGATGTAATGAAAAAAGAAATAGACAGGAAAAGCTGGAACAGATATGGATATATCATGTTGGTTGCATCGATGCTTGGACTGTTTCTCATAGTACCTGCTTTAAGATATGATTTAATACTTTTAACGATAATTGCAGGTGGTTCGATCGCTTTGTCATTTTTAGCAAGCATCAAAGTGGAAAGATTGAAAGCGCTGTATGATATCAAAACGTATCAGGATATTATTGCATTTTTTGAAGGTGGAAATAGAATGCCGAAGAAAGACGGCTTAATTCACAAAGCACTTCCCTATCTCTTATATATGGTTATGTCTGCCATTGTTATTTTCATCAGTCTTATCATCTTCTAAAAATTTAAGAGGATGGATGATTATGAAAAAGATGTTAAATACGAATTGGTTTTGGATGATCTTTATCATTGCGATGGGCCTGATGTTGGAATTTACTACAAGTCTGGACGTGTTATTTTTATTTGCCATGATTGGTGTCTGGATAGGGACAGTTTTTCACCACGAATGTGGACACTGGTTTTTTGCGAAAGTCAGGAAAATGAAATTATTCATGATCTCCTCATTTGCAGGGATGTATATGAACGACAGATGGTACTTTTCAATCCCCGCCTATATCAGCTGGGGTGTATGTGGTATGTACAAACCTTTGAGGAACGGCAGAATGACAAAAGCTGATGCAATCTGGTATATATCCGGCGGTATGATATTCAATCTTGCTGCTGTCATCGCTCTGCTTGGAATCAAATACACTTTCAATATTGAAAATGAAATTCTGAATTTTACCATTCTGATGAATGGACTGATAATGACAGCTACTGCGATTCCGACTAAAAATAATGATGGCGGACGTCTTTTAAGCCTATTGTGTGGCAATTCAGACGAGCTGGAAGTATTTGAATCTGCGAATTATTCATGCGATGTGGAAGTATCTGCCGAAAAGATACAGAAGGATATCACTCTTGATAATGAAAATGATTATATGGCCAGTTACGCGAGAAATTTAGCTTTTATAGAGTTGAATTCTACGGACAGGAAAAACTTTGAGAGTATCTATTCAACCGAACTGAAGGAAAGGCATGCCATCAATCAGCTGCTCATACTCGCATTGCAGGCCATGTACAAATACGCAGATGGGCAGGGGCTGGAAACTTCTGAAATCGAGCTTTTTAACAGGCAGAGCAGCGTATATTCAATTCCTTTCAATAAACTATATGAGTTTTTTAGAACAGGTGAGACAGAGCACCTTACTTACTTTGAAAAATACAAATCCCATTTTCCGATGGAACGTGAAAACAAAGTATTTATGAGAGCGCTCGAGGCATTTTGATTTTGCCGGAATAGAAGAAGCTCAGTACATCACCATGATGTACTGAGCTTTATTAATATCCAATAGGAATTTATTTACTGACCATATTGAATGTGTCTCTGAGGTTATAGACAATGTCTGAAGCAGTCATTGTTTCGATGGCCATACCTTCCCGCAAAAGATGATCAGCAGTAAAGCCGTGCATAAATACTGCACTAGAAACTGCGTGCTGAGTATTTTCATATCTTCCGAGGAATGCTGCAATCATTCCAGTTAATACATCGCCGCTTCCACCTTTGGCAAGTCCTGCATTTCCGTTATCGTTGATGAAAATATCTCCATCAGGAGTGGAGACGAGTGTGGCCGGGCCTTTTAAAACAACATAGATTTCATACTCTGCAGACATTTCCCGGGAAATGCTGAATCGGTTTTTATTGACCTCGTCTGCTGAAGAATCAATCAGTCTGGCCATTTCTCCGGGGTGCGGCGTGATGATAAGAGGGTGGTTTCTTTTTTTGATTTTATCCTTTAATCTCTGTAATTCCGACAGTCCGTCAGCATCGATGACCAGCGGGCCTTCGAAATGGTCTATCAAATACTCTACGGTCTTTTTTGTGTCATCATTCACACCGAGACCGGGACCGACCGCAATGACATCTTTATCATCAATAAAGTCCTGCAAATCATCTGCTCTGTCAAAGAGTGTGGCTTCCGGCACATGACCGGTTATGGTTGAAAAGATATCCGAAGGTATATTGAGGGCAGTGAGCCCCGCCCCACTTTTTACTGCAGAAATCGTCGTAAGTACAGCTGCGCCTGGCATATTACTGCTGCCGGCCATGATACCGACCTTCCCGTGTGAACCTTTATGGGAATTGTCGTCTCTTCGCGGCCATTGATGGATAACATCTTTTTCAGTCCAG
>Ga0079226_10001831_pt1 | contig 16346 bp, 14 predicted proteins | sample Poulit2014_FD_76345 | JGI IMG/M metagenome (GOLD analysis project Ga0079226, IMG submission 76345) | Agricultural soil microbial communities from Georgia to study Nitrogen management - Poultry litter 2014 | ecosystem: Environmental > Terrestrial > Soil > Agricultural land | place: USA: Georgia...
ACTTCCTGAAGATACTATTAAGTTAAATAAAGAGTTGGCTATAAACATTACAACTGCGCCTGTAGCACTGGTGAACGGTGACATTGCAATCGACATTCCATGTACAATAGTATCCAGCACATTACCATCTTCTAAAACAACAACAATAGATCTGGCCATCCCTATAATCAAAGCCCCATATACCAGAGATTTACAACCTTGAAAAAATTCAGAAACTAGTTTGTTCGGAGTAATTTTAGCAATGATTGCAGTACCAACGGCAATTAGAATAAACATTCCTGCCATTTCATTTAAACCCCACTCGAATTTAAAAACACCGAAAACGTAGAACGCTATACCAAGAGTTAACCATAAAAGTGTAAGCTTATGTACGGTTGTTAATTCAGCAGGAGTATCGTCCATACTTTTTTCATCAAATTTTGGAAAAGGATCATCTGCTATAATACTCTTTTCCGGGTTGTTTTTAACTTTTCTTGTATACCAGATAATATACAAAATGGTTACAATCAATACAGCCAGGTAAACTACAATCCTATAAGCGATCCCTGAGAAAAGCGGTACTTCTGCAATTTGTTGTGCCATCCCAGTCGTTAAAGGATCCAGAAAGGCGGTAGTAAAACCGGCATAAGCACCTAAATAAATGATTGAAACACCTACTATTGCATCTAACTTCATCGTCCTGGCTAAAATTATCCCAATTGGAATAAATGCAATAACGGCATTTACAATAACTCCTAAAGTTCCCAATATAGAAAATAAGCCAGCTACAAAGATAATCAATAAGGCTTCTTTATTTTTGGTTTTATCAATGGTTCGCATAATGAGTGCGTCAATCGCACCGGTATATTCAACTACCGCGAAAGCACCACCAATAATTAATACTAAGAAAATTAAATCTGCAGAATCAATCATACCGTTTTGGATGGATACAAATAAATCAATAACGGTAGTTCGACTTTCTTCTGCGTATTCGAAACTGTCTGGCACTACAGTAGTGACGTCGCCTTCTGTCACTCTTTCAAAAGACCCTGCTGGGATAAAATATGTAGCTATTGCGGCTAATAAAAGAATAATAAATAAAATAACGTAAGCATCAGGCAGAGCCAAACGTCTTTCTTTCATCTTTTTCCCCATAAATGTTGTTCACTCCTTTTCAGATTTGAAATATGATTGAAATATATTATATTGAAGTGTAAACTTTATGGCAAGCGGGAAAATAGAAATTTTTTAAAATATTTATAAAGAATAAAGGTAAAGGATGGAATAAATAGTGGCTAATGTACAAGAAAAAATTCAAAACGTATTTGAATATTTACATGAAAATGCTGAAATCAGCTGGGAAGAAAAGGAAACGACAAAATACATTGAACGTACCCTATCCGAAAACAATTGTGAAACGATTACTTTTGACAATTGTACAGGGGTGATAGGCAAATACGGTAATTTTGAAGAAGGTATCCCCGTGGTAGGAATCCGTGCAGATATTGACGCCTTATGGCAAGAAGTGAATGGAAAATTTCAAGCGAATCATTCATGCGGACACGACGCTCATATGTCGATGGTATTAGGATTATTATGGAAAATGGAACAAAATCCAGCATTAAAAGATAAAGTAGCTATTAAATTTATCTTCCAACCTGCAGAAGAAGTAGGAACCGGCGCCTTAACAATGGTGGAAAACGGTGTTGTAGAAGATGTTGATTATTTGTTTGGAATCCATTTAAGACCAGGGCAGGAAACTAAAATGGGACAAGCTACACCTGTTATTGTGCATGGAGCTACTAAAATGTTTCGAGTTGAAATAAAAGGTGAAGATGCACATGGCGCTCGACCGCATCTTAATGAAAACGCCATCGAAATTTGTACCCAAATAGTAAATATGTTGAACAAAATATACTTAGATCCCAAAGTTCCTCATTCTGTAAAAATGACACAACTTCAAGCAGGAGGAAAGAGTGCCAATATAATACCGGGGAGCGCTACTTTTGCGCTTGATTTAAGAGCGCAAACTAACGAGGCTATCGACGAACTCACTAAAAAAGTAGAGAAGATATTCGAAACAGTTAGAGAACTATTCGGTGTGCAAGTGAATGTGCTCCATACAGATGGCATCGCCGCTGCAAAAACAAATAATGAAGCCATATCTATCATGCAGAACGCTATTGAGAAAGCTTTAGGGAAAGAAGCTTTGGACCCCGAATTAGTCACGCCGGGAGGAGATGACTTTCATTTTTATACCATTAAAAAGCCAGAGTTAAAAGCGACAATGGTAGGCTTAGGATGTGATTTGCAGCCAGGTTTACATCATCCTCATATGTCATTTGATCATGATGCTTTAATAAACGGAGTAGAAATACTATACCAAGCTGTGCTAACCACATATGATTTAAATATAGATTAATTCTAAAGATATGAAAAGAACTTGGCGTCTTGCCCAAGTTCTTTTCATATCTTAACTACACCAATATAGAAAACAGTCGCACCTTCAATCATTCGATTTACACATTATCCGAAATATCTGCACAAGCGACGCTTACATCCGCACCAAAGCTTCTTACAATGACACCTCCATTTTAAAAATGACACATCTTGCTGATTGAATTTCACGTATCGGAAGCTCAGTTACACCTAATATTAAAAAACTAAACAATCTTACAACTTATTCGCACATATGGTCTATTCAACTGCGCCATACCAGGTCTCAACTACACTTACTCCCTTTTAAATAACACATTAATCGATCCAAATCGCACCATGACAGGGTGAAGAAACACTTCTTCCCGTCGTATTTACACATTTCCACAACCTAACTACACCAGCTCTAGAACAATTTACACTTCCTTACCCTCGAATCTCACCACCATACCGAAAAATGACGCTTCCTTTAAATCAATTTTCACATCTTTATAAATATCTGCACATCCTCCCCGCTCGCCAACATATCAAAATCTTTCCTCAAAACGTACGAGACAAGGACACAACCCGATATGAAGCGTCTATTTCTACTATTAGAAGTTAACTTTATTCTCCACCTAGATCAAAACCTCTAAGGAAAAAAACATTTAAAGGAAAGATTATAAATCAACTACTTAATTCTCCTTCTAAGCTACCCAAAATTGAATTTTGTCGATAAATTAGGCAAAAACAATCCAAAAAAAGCTCTCAAAATGCCATTTTACGCTTTTGACAATAAAATCATTGAGCTCTATGCTAAAGCAAAAGGAGGTACGAGATGTTTCTGAAACAGAGGCAAAAGCCGATCATGTTAGAAAAATTAGAAGTGCTGCAAAATAGATTATTGGAAGACCATCCGGAATTACCTAAAATCAATCGGGAGGTAGCTCAGCGCCAGGCGGGGTATAAGGGGGAGCTGCGATTAGATTATTTTCTGCGTTACTTACCGCAAACGTACAGTATTTTAAATGACGTCACACTCACACTGGACAACGTGAGAACACAATTTGATTCCATCATTTTATCGAACCATGCCATCTATTTGATAGAGGTGAAAAATATCACCGGAACAGTAACGGTCGATACGACGCTCCGGCAATTTACCCGCGAAAACGGGCAAGGACTGGAGGGCTTCGATGATCCCATTACTCAGGTGGAGAACGCTACGTTATTTTTAAATAAATGGCTGCGCGCTCATCGTTTGGAAGGCCTGCCTGTATATAATTTTATCGGCATCGCCAGTTCCAGAACGATTATTAATGTGACCGGGGACGAGCCGCCTCCGCGTTTTACTTATGTCAACGCTATTCCAGGTCGCATTATCGCGATGAATGACAAGCTTTCCCACTCCAATCAAAAACTCAAAACCAACATTATACAAAACTTCAAGAAAACCATGCCGATTTTGATTTAGACATCTTTAAATATTTCCGCATCGCTCCTTCAGACATCCAGACCGGCGCTCAATGCCCGGCTTGCGGAGCACTGACGATGCTTTGGAAACACGAAAACTGGCGCTGCTCCACTTGCCAGCGCACCTCACCACATGTGCATCACCAAGCCCTCCACGATTATCGGCTGCTCTTTGATTCGGATATGACCAACGCCCAATGCCGCCATTTCTTATATCTTTCCTGTCGCTTCGTCTCCAGAAGAATGCTCCAAAGCGCTGGCTATCGCCTCGTCAAAACGTCCCGAACCTGGACCAAACAAAAATGAAATCCGAATAGGGGAGATTGATCTGGTGGCATTAATAGGAATTCAGTATAGATGAAAGCTTTGAACCTAAAACAGAAAACCAATCAGTCCCTATTCGAACCTTATTGGATTTGACCTTACTTAAAAAGAGCGTACGTCTAATGAATGTACACTCTTTTTAAGTTGAACACTTATACGCCGAAATTACTTCACATCTTGTTCCGCTAAAAACACGTCGCTTCTGAATATCTTCACTTCGAGGCTTCTCAACCACACCAGCTCTAATCAAATCCACACCAAAACTAGAAGGGATTAAACCAAGTCAAGATTCAATGTCACATAATTCTGGAAATCTACACCAACTAGTCGAGAAATAACACGTTCTCGCATCGCATCAGCACCAATTCGAATCTAAACTACACCATCGTTGGCCTGATTCGCGCCTTCTCACCAACAAACTACACAACCTTTCCTTAAAACGACACCATCTTTTCCGGAAACATCACATCTAAGCTGAAAACTGCACCACCCCGTTCGAAACTTTACCATCCAATCTAAAAATCCACACCACTCCATCCAAAATCTACACTACTATTCCATAAAACCACACCATCTTCCCTTGAAATATCACATCTAAGTTGAGATCTACACCACTCAACTAAAAAATTTAACTTCCCAGCTTAAAATCTCCACCACTCAACTCAAAACTTTCACACCACAATTCAAAAACTTCACAATCCTTATAAAAAACTACACTACTTTCAAATTCATCCTCACATCTTCTTCCAAAACCACACCACCCTTATAAAAATCTTCACAACCTCTCCAATTATCTTCACATTACTTCCAAGAATCCGCACCCCCTTCAATTCCATCCACACCACCAAACTAAAAAACCGCACCACCTCTCCGGATTTTTTTACATCCAGCTCAAAAATCCGCACCACTCTATCCAAATCTCGTCACATCCCGTTCAAAAATTCGCACCTCTCCCTCAAATTTCCACACTCCCAAGCCTAATTTCCAATCATTTTCTCCTTCATTTCTAATCTTTTTCACAAATAAGTCAAATTGCTCAAAATACAATACTAGATTGTGTTTATCGTCACTAAATGAAGCCTCATTCACCGTCATCTCAGCATTTTCTAATCAAATTCTAATCTTTATCATTTTCTTTTCCTAGAATTTTTGCTATCATAAGACAAAGTAAAGATATTCTATGAGTAAAAATACCCTGTGAGTCGAAGTTGCATTTCTTTTTATATTTTATAGAGTCTTCACGGGGTGTTGATGGAGGTTATGATGGAAGAGACAATTTCATTGCAGGAGATATTTGAAGTCATTAAGAAACGATTTGTTATGATTGTTTCAATCACGGTGGGTGCAGCGCTGATTGCGGCGGTGCTTAGTTTTTTTATTTTGACGCCAATTTATGAGTCGAGCTCGCAGTTTATTGTGAATCAAAGTGAGCAGGATACCGAAAATATGGATGTCGACAAAAGTCAGATTGAAACGAATGTCGAACTAATTAATACATACAACGTCGTGCTGAAGAGTAAGGCGATTCTCAGCGAAGTGATTGATGAGTTGAATCTCGATATGACGCCGGGCCAATTGAGCGATAAAATCGACGTATCCAGTGAGGAAGATTCCCAAGTCGTGAATGTCGCGGTGAAAGACGCGGATCCGCAACAAGCAACGACGATTGCCAACACGACAGTGGAAGTGTTCCAATCGGACATTGTCGATATTATGAATGTAGATAACGTCAGCGTGCTCTCGGAGGCAGAGATGGATGCGAATCCAACCCCTGTCGAGCCGAGACCGACGTTAAACATTGCGATTGCGCTTGTCTTAGGGGCAATGATTGGTGTTGGGCTTGCATTCTTACTGGAGTACTTCGATACGACGATTCGGACCGAACAAGATATTGAAAATAAACTCGGTATCACTGTGATAGGAACCGTGTCTTCCATGAGCGGAGAAGATATACAAGCTGGACAGCGCAGTAAAACCAACTACACACAGACGAAAGGAGAGAAGCGCAGACATGCTAAAGCGTAAAAAGAATGCTCCGCAGCAATCCAGACAAGTGATTTCAAAATTAAATCCGCATTCGCCGATTACCGAACAATACCGGACGATTCGGACCAACATTAATTTTTCTTCGGTGGATAAGGAAATCAAAAACGTGCTTGTCACGTCTGCGGATCCAGCTGCAGGAAAGTCTTCCACCGTGGCAAACTTGGCTGTTGTTCACGCGCATCAAGGGAAAAAGACACTCCTGATTGATGCGGATATGCGAAAACCCACAGTTCATTATACGTTTAGAAAAGATAACTTAATGGGGCTTTCCAGTGTACTTATCAGCGAAGCAGAGATAGAAGAAGCGGTAGAATCGACCGATGTGGATAACTTGGATGTGCTGACTTGCGGCCCGATTCCGCCTAACCCGTCTGAACTGCTGGGTTCAGCACACATGCAGGAGCTGCTTGAAGAAGCAAAAGAACTATATGATTTCGTCATTCTGGATACACCCCCGACGTTGGCCGTTACGGATGCGAAAGTGTTGGCGAACGTCGTGGACGGCTCTTTGTTTGTGGTACGCAGTGGTATCACACAGACCGAAGAAGCCGAACGGGGAATTAAATCGATTCAAGAAGCGGAGGCCAAGTTTCTCGGTGCTATTTTAAATGACGTACCGAAAGATAAAGATGATTCGTATTACTATTATTATGGCACCTGATTATCCCTTGTCCTTGCAGAAGGATGGAGCATATTAAAGTCTAAAGGCAGTAAAACAGCAAGCACAACATTTGCTTCCTGTAGTAAAACAACGTATCTTTTATGTATATAAAAAGAACGAGTTGCTTGTTTCTATAAAAGTATACGGTGATGTTCGTTGGAAAAGAGCATTTCTCTTTTCCCGTATCATCCAGCTTCCATTTTTTAGTAATTATAGCACCGGCTTTAAATGACACTGTCATACAAACATATAACTATGCATAAGGAACCAGTACCATTGCAACGGATGAAGGAGGACACTCGGATGATTGACATACATAATCATATTTTGCCTGGGGTGGATGATGGCGCTAAAACCGAACAGGAAAGTATTGACATGGCGAAAGCGGCTGTGGAAGAAGGAATTCATACGATTGTCGCCACACCGCATCATAAAAACCGCACTTATGACAATTATAAAACAGAAATCATTTATCAAGTGTCCGTCTTAAACGAACTGATGGATGCGAATAACTTGCCGCTACGAATCGTTCCCGGCCAGGAAATCCGCATTTATGGGGAATTGCTCGAAGATTATGCGAACGGGGAAATTTTGCCGGTCAATCAAACAAAATACGTGCTCGTTGAATTCCCGTCGAGTTCCGTGCCGCGTTTTGCGGACCAGCTGTTTTACGACATGCAGCTGCAAGGCTTAATTCCGGTCATCGTTCATCCGGAGCGCAACCGGGAACTGTTGGAACATCCGAGCCGCATGTACGAGCTCATCCGCAATGGGGCGCTCTCGCAAATTACCGCAGGCAGCTTAATCGGTCAGTTCGGCAAGCAGATGGAGAATTATTCCTATCAATTGATTGAAGCAAACTTGACGCACTTCATCGCCTCCGATGCACATAACACGACAACACGTCCGTATCATATGCAGGAAGCCTTTGCACTCGTCCAAAAGGAATATGGCGTCGACACGTATTTCCATTTCTATGAGAACAGTGAGTTCTTAATCGACAATCAAAATGTCAACCGCATGGAACCCATGATGCCGAAGAAGAAACGCAAGAAATTTTTAGGATTGTTTTAGAAAAGCTGGAACACATGTCACAACCGACATCTGAAAAAGCAAACCTGACCTGAACAGGCGAACGCCGGATTTCTTACTATTTAAAACTAGTACTTTTTATCCGGCCGTATGCTCACCCAATCCTGACAGTTCAATCCAACAACCTAAGAAAAAGAAAGGGGGAGGAGCTTGAATTACCGCAATCGATTGACTATGTTGATTTTCTTAGATTCACTGATTATTACCGCAACTATTTTCGTTGCGTTTTGGGTCGTCTATCCATTTTCGTCCACTACATATGATGATCTTATTTTAACAATTACTGCAATAGCACTCTTATTTTTTCATCATATTTTTGCGATGATTTACAAGTTATACAATAAAGTCTGGGCCTATGCGAGCGTCGGTGAACTGATGGCGATTGTTAAATCGGTCACCTTTACCGTAATTACCGCAGGCGTCATTCAATTCTTCGTAAACGATTTTTCCGTCTATAAACGGGCCTTGCTCGTCACCTGGATGATGTACATTATCGTGATTGGAGGTTCGCGCTTTGTCTGGAGGATTTTCCGCGACCGTTATATTAGTAAAAACCGAAAAGGCCTACGCACCTTAATTGTCGGGGCAGGGGACGCGGGGGCTATGATCGCCAGACAGCTTAACACAGAGCATAATGAATCCAATTTAATGCCTGTTGCATTCGTTGATGATGACATCAGCAAACAGTATATGGAAGTGTATAATCTTCCTGTAGTGGGACAAGTGAGAGACATTCCTCACACCACTGAGCGTATGGAAATTGAACATATCGTGATTGCAATTCCGTCGCTCAAAAGTGATGAATTAAAGAAAATTGTCGAATATTGTAAAGAAACCAAAGTTCAAGTGCAAATGATTCCGAAAATTGAAGACCTCATGACTGGGAAAGTCTCGGTCAGCAGTTTGCGGAATGTCGAAGTGGAAGACTTGCTCGGCCGGGCACCGGTGGAACTGGACATCAACGCCATAAAAGATACATTAGAAGGTGAAACGGTGATGGTCACCGGAGCAGGAGGTTCGATTGGTTCGGAATTATGCCGTCAACTTGTGCCTTTTGCACCGAAACGGATCGTTCTTGTAGGTCACGGCGAATTCAGCATTTATACCATTGATATGGAATTAAAACAGACCTACGGGAAAGAGATCGAGATTATTCCGATTATCGGCGATGTGCAGGACAAAGCGCGCATGAATGAAATTGTGGAAATATATCAGCCGAAGAACATTTATCATGCCGCCGCCCATAAGCATGTGCCGCTCATGGAACATAACCCGCATGAAACTGAATAAAAGTGAACGAAGGAATGAGCTTAAAATCGGCTCATTCCTTCGTTTTGATTTGAGCTAATTAAATTTAAAAACATAGAAGATGCAAGAACGATAGTTCTTTAAAGAACATTTTATTTTCGAAACTTAATTTAGATTCTATGTACTAAGCTTTTCTTCAATTTGTTGAAACCATCCTTTTATTTCTTCAAAAGCGCTTATATTATCTACTTTATCAATGGACTTTAGTTCTGCTAATGTCATATTAGGTAAGATATCACGGTTTAACCAAGTCTTTATTTTGCCCTCCTTTGGTGGCATGTTATTCTCAGATTTATCTAAGTTCCTGTTCAAATGTTCACATAATTCTTTTGGTAATTTTAAATCTGCATCCTGAAAATTAATATTGTAAGGTACATCCACTAATTCAGGAAATTTATTTTCAAAGTAGTTTTTAATAGGGGTGTGGTGAATATAATTTTCCATTTCTCGTCTTTTAGTTACAATAGCACTTTTAACTTTGTTATTACCTTCATCTTTATCAACAATATAAATCCCAGGCAATCCAAGATTTTCAAGATAACGTTTATTAATAAAATCTTTTAAGGAGTCTACCCCTCCTGTAGGTATAATTGCTGTATGTTTATCAGTTAACAAATTAATATTTATTACTCCATTTTTATGTAGTAAATCACTAAGATTCCGGAAAAAATATACATCATTCTTTCCTTCCACATATAAAATTAATTTCACCTTACTACTTGGAATAACGCCTAAGTCGTCAGCTATCTCACTAAGTTGGGCATCGCCAGCAACATCGATTAGACCTTCTGATTTTGATTTTTCACAAATAAATCTTATTGATTCGACAGGCAATAATTCCGCTACCCCGGGAACATGAGCTGTTATTAGTATTTGAGAATTTTCTGCTGCTAAATCTTTAAGAGAATCTATTAACATCTTTTGATTATCAGGATGTTGTGCTGTTTCAGGTTCCTCAATTGCATAAATTACACCTCTTTCGCTTATGGACCTCTGTCTTTCAACTTCTGCTCTAAAAAAGTTTAATAAAATTAAGCGACGAACTCCACTTCCACGTTTATTTATTGATATTCCGTGCTCATTTTCTAAACTTAGTTTGAATAAATTATTCCATTTTGGATCGTTTGAAAAATCTGGAATTAGTTCACTTGCTAAGCTTTCATCCATTTCATGTAACTTTTCCAATGTGGTATTGGCTGTTTTTATGGCTTCTTCCTTCACCTTCTCTTTAATCTCATCTAATTCTTGCTCAACTTTAGTCAGAGCATGGTTAACAGCAAGTTTCATCGGGTCTTGGACCTCACTATCTTCATCATTACTTGGTCTATCTGCTTTAAATAAAGCAAAAATAGGCAGTTTTTTTAATAAATTATTCCATAATTTAACACCATCTTGTTTAGATAAAAGTATGTACGTATCTTCAAATTCAATGATATCTTCTTTTGTGAAATGCCGGTAAATTCCTTTTCTCATAGATACATTTGAATTATATTTAATCTCTTCGTCGTTTATGTTTAACTCATTTATTTTTTGTTTCAGCTGCGTTTGTGTGAAATTTATTAAAGGGTTTTCAGTATTTGTTGGATGCATAGCCTTGATGTAAACTTCAGGTTTTATAGTTTTTTTATCTGTATTATAAACTTTTAGAACTTCTAAGTTATTATCCTGATTTAACAAGTACTCATCTTTTAGGTATGTTTCTGCTGAGTCATCTAAAATAATCGAATAATCGACATTTTCAAATATACATTTTATAGACACTTCACTGTTATCACTAAAAACATTCGCATCATTCGTTTCTAACTTAACTAATTCATTATTGAAGAAAATTTCTAAAGCTTCTAACAAAGTTGATTTACCAGCATCATTTTTACCTATTATTGTTGTTAAGTCATCGATTTCTATTCTGGTATTTTTCTGAAATGATCTAAAATTCTCTATTTCTAAAGCTTTTAAATTAAACAATAAAACAACTCCTTTTTTAAATATAAAATAATGGTCTTTTGAACTAATGATGTTTAGAGATGTATAATAAAATATTTAGTTTTCTGACTCCAAATTATTTAAATCGAATTCTAATTTTACATAAAATTTTATAAACTAACTTGTAAAGATGTTTCATATTAACAGTAACGGGGCAGCTATCATTAAGCATAACTAGAAAATTGTCCGATTTTTTGCATCTATCAACTCCTCTAAAATGATTGTATTTAAAAATTATGGATTATTATTTTAATAAAATCCATTAAATCCACCATACTAATAACATCTTAAAAATACAAATTTTACTAATAATTTGAATATTATGTAATAATTTATTGATAATTTCTATAAATACTTTGAATTAATAAATGGACTAAATCATATTGTGGCAATTGATCGATTAGATGAGACATTTCAACAAGTTCGCGAGAATGTATGTATAAAATTAGTTTAAGTAGAGATTGAATAAAAGGACACAAAGGAATGAGCTTAAAAACGGCTCATCCCTTTGCTTTTGATTATGAAGGAAGTGAATGTAACTGTCTAAAGTGAAAGACAGGTGAAAAAACTAAAGTTCTGTCATGAATATTTTATAATGGTTTGAAATAAGCACTGTTAGGAAACAGGGAGTACCTTAATCTAAAAGCTCTTTCAAATTGGGTTTTCACGGTGTGGTGTGAGATATCCAGGTTGACTTGCTTTTCCCGGTTGATGAATAATACTCCTTTATTAGCAGCTTTTCCAATCAGGATGTCTTTTTGTTGAAAAATCCAGCAGCATTCCTGGTGGGAGGGAGATGCTGTGGGAAAAGCAAAGATTTCTTCTAACTGTGACAACACTATAGGTGTCTTGTAGCGGAGAGAATATTTTTCCGCAATGACTTTTCTTCTTGCTTCATATGTGGTTAGGCCCAGCTTCAGACAGGAATGCCTAATAATCTCCAGAGGTGTCTGTTTGACATAATAGACAGACTCCTTTTCCAAGACAATACTGTAATAGTCGATCGCGCGAACAGGAAGCAGCATATACGTGTTTTTATTTGTGATATAGGTGTCGATAATCGTTGCTTCTTTCTCCGCCTGCTTTTGAATATTTTTCATAAATGAATCATTCCTTTCTGATTTTATGATGGGTGTGCCACTTACTTGTATGGCTTGAAATATTTTACAGGTGTGCAAATTTTTGAATGTTGGTGTACATTTTTTGCTGTGGACTGTAGGTTTTTAGAGAGATGTGTCATGGTGCTACGTGGACGTGAAGATTTTGATGAATAGGAGATATTTTTATCCTAATAGGTGAAGTTTGTAGCAAAACCAGGGGATTGAAGCCTGGAAATGGTGTAAGTTTCGGCTAGGGAAGTGCAGGTAAGTTTTATAATGTGTAAGCCATAGATTGTGAAATGCGGACAGCACAGGTCCATGTGTGAACCAACCAAGCAGTTGGGGTGTGGTTGCATAGCAATCTTGTTGAAAGGAACCCAAGGAAGAAGTTGTAAACCGGACTCTTCCTTGTATTTGACGTGGAAGGAAGGGGATGAAACGGCCTTTATGAAAAGGAGAGAAGAGAATCCCTGGCAGCGTATGACACATGACAAGCAGCTTGAAGATGCGGATTGGTGCAGAGCATCGATTTTTTCATTGGCAGATAAGAAAGCATAAAACTTTCTTCCTGCATAAATGCAACTAAGGCATTCGCAATAAAGGCTTGGCGAATGCCAAGTTTTCTAACAATGCTCTATAAAAGAGAAGCAGCTCTTCAAGGCGAGGAACGCTTTTATGGATGCTTGTTGCATGAAGAGCTGGAAATCTTCTATAAGGCAGGAAGAAAATTTTTAACTGTTTAAGGGGAATGAAGGTAATCGCTGTGGAATTTTGTGGGGGACACTTTTTCTTAAATAAGAGCGACCCCTTTCTGCTGGAGGGCAGGACCTGCTGCTTTCTTCCACATCCTGTTTCAACAGTTTTTTAGAGGGGGAGTGAGCAGCTTTTATTGCTTCGGTGCGCGGTATCCAGCTTCTTCGGCTTCTTCTTTGGAACAGAACCATTCGGCTACATTGGTCGTTCTGGAATAATATGTGCTCCCGGGAACGTGGTAGATGCCGCTATCGCTTCCCTTGATATCGCAATCTTCATCATTGTCGGCGCTTGCGTTGTCTTCCTTCGCATTGTCATTGTTTGTGGAAGCCTCTTGTTGGGAGGTTTTATTCTCGCTGGCTGCTTCTTCATTCTTTTCTTCTTTTGCAGCTTTCTTATCCTTTTCAAGTTCTTTCTTTTCTTTTTTTAATGCTTCCTTATCTTCTTCGAGTTCTTCCTTTTCTTTTTTGGCTTTTTTGAGATCTTTTTTTACGTCTTTCTTCTCGTCTTGAAGATCTTTCTTATCTTTCTTCAATGCTTTATTGTCTTTTTTCATTTCTTTATGATCTTTCTTTAACTCCTGATGCTCATCTTGTAAACTGTCCAGCTTCTCGCTTAAATCCGCAGCATCTTTCTCTGCCTCGCTATCCTCTGCTTCTGCATGCAGTTCTTCCGTTTCTGTTTCCAAGTCAGCCACATCGGATTCGAGTGCTTCCTTCTCTTCCTCTAAACTCGCTATCTTGGCGGAAGCATCATCATCTACACTGGCATCACCAATCCCGATAAAAAGAAAACTTCCAATCAGCAAAGGGAAAAAGAGTTTTTTCCGGAATACAGGCTTACGTCCGAGCAATTTTCGAATCACAAAAGCGAACAGATAAAATATACAAAATAAAAACGCGAGCAAACCAATCACTAAGAAAATAACCACAAACCCACCTCATCTTATATATTTTTTAGCTTACATGCGGACAGAGGAATGGTTCTATAGATTCGTGTCTTAAAGAATGTTTTAAAGGAAAAATATTCCAGTCATTGGGTATAAAAAAGAGCTGAAAAAATGTGCAATTTTTTCAGAGAGAAATATTGCAGTAGATCAGGAAAGCGGAAGCTAAACGATTAGGAGCGCTTCTTCAACATGTCTTGAACAAACCGCCAGCAGTCAATCACAGCCTGCGTATGTTCCTCCGGCTGCTCACTGAGTTCTGCCAACACTGTCGTTTTCAACTTTTTCACCACTTCCATTTCAGCCTCGCTTAAATGCAGCTCTTTCGTCAGCGAATACGATACATGAGGATGAGGCGTATCCATCGCCCCCACCAGATAATCGGTCGTCACACCATAAAACTCTGCAATTCGCTTCAACGTATCCAACGACGGCTCATAAATGCCCCGCTCATAATACCCGTAAGCACTCGGCGAGACACTCAAAGCCTCAGCCAAATCCACCTGCATATACCCATTTTCTACCCGAAGATCATTTAAACGTTCCGTAAGTACACTCATATCCCAGAAATTCCTTTCTAGCCACCTAGAAAAAGTATACAAGTCAAAAACGCCCAAATTAGAAAACTTAAAGAAAACTTGCGTGTATTTATTATGAGACAAGGTTAGCTTGTGTGAATGTGAGTGAAATAGTGGTTTTTGAAAGGGAGAGCGGGGAAAGGTAAGATGGAAAAGACAAGAGGAATGAAGAAAAAGTGGTGGAAGAGAAGGAAGAGCGGAGGAGGGGAAGAAGATAAGGGGGATTGGAGGGGAGAAGTAAGAGAGCTGAGGAAGGAAAGAAACTAAAGAGAAGTGGTGGAGAAAAATAAAAGTTGCGAGGAAAGGATGAGTTGAGAGCCGTAGAAAAAGTAGGAGGGGAGATTGATAGCCGAAGTAGTAGTGGAAAGATAAAGGAAGAGCGAGGAGAGAGGGAGGTTAGTGAAAAAAGATTGTAAAAAGCAGGTTCCAGGTGTAGATTCATCGTTGAGTAGTGTAAATTTTGAAACCGGATGTGTCATTACGTCTCACTGAAGTGAAGATTTCCGTCATGACGTGACATTTTTCCTGGTTGATGTGAAATTTTAATTTGAAAATGTGGAGTTGGCAGAAGATTAGGTGCGGCTCCATTCCAGTAACGTGACATTCAAAGCCGAAGACGTGTAAATCGTAGCTGAATAGGTGTAATTAAGTCAGGGAGTGGTGTAGTGGTCGTTCGAATACGTGCAAATCAGGCCTACGCTGGTGTGATTACTGGCTTGGAAGGTGTAGATAACTAATAAAGATGTGAAATTTTCCTGGATGAAGTGAGATTATAGACGGAAGATGTGGAGTTAGTAAATGATTAAGTGTGGTTAAGTTGGAAGTAGTGTAGCTGTAGAGCAGGAATGTGCAGCGATAAACATGGGAGACTTCTCAGCCCAGCACGTTCCACATTTGACAGAAACCTGGTCTTCAACTTTTATCAGGATCCGACGTCCAACCAGATATGTTACAACCAACTAGAGTGAAGTAAACTGGATTACACATAAAGGTATGAAAATGGGCCCTGAAGAATGCGTTTCTGTCTACGGAGCCCTATAAGCCGTCACTATCAACACCGCTAATGCTTATTGCTTTGAAAATATAAAAAGTAAGCCTTAGAGAATGAAAACTAACCGGTTTTGTCGCACATGAGAAGAATTTCTTTTCTAGAAAAATTTTGGAATTTCCTGGTCGCATACCGTTGAACATTTACTATATACATGAAAAGCTAGCAAAACCTAACGTTACATTGTCACTTCTTCATTTTGGATATAAGTCGGATCTGTTTGAAAACAAAATGAGGAAAATTGAGAATCGATTATTACCGTCTAGCATCATGACTGAAGAACAAGAATTAGTCCCCGATGAACTGGTTCATTAGACAATCGAGGTTATTGATAGATAGTCAGAGAATAAAAGATATAAATAAAACAAAAAGCCATTGGAACGAAATATATTCCAATGGCTTTTTGTTTTTAACTTTAATAATAGCGACTCTCGTCTCTGAACTTCATGACTTAATTATCTGTCATCAACAGAAACCTGTTAACGGTAAGCAATCATTTTTAAAATTTTTAACATTGGAGTCAATTTCATAATTGCTCTTTTTCAAAATACAAAAACGTCCCGAATTTCGGGTATTGTATTTTAAAAAACAGAAATCATGCGGCTTGCTGGTCGCTCCATAAAGCTCCTATACGGTCTGC
>Ga0079226_10001832_pt1 | contig 16336 bp, 17 predicted proteins | sample Poulit2014_FD_76345 | JGI IMG/M metagenome (GOLD analysis project Ga0079226, IMG submission 76345) | Agricultural soil microbial communities from Georgia to study Nitrogen management - Poultry litter 2014 | ecosystem: Environmental > Terrestrial > Soil > Agricultural land | place: USA: Georgia...
AGTATGTATCTCGTTTTCTATCGTGCCTGATCGCTAAATCACAAAAAGAACATGTGGGTGGCCCGGTATGGGCCACCCACATGTTCTTTTCCAATCTTAATACTCGGAGATCATTTCGCTGCTTGTATTTATTCCATTGAATCAATTCGACGATTCGGTGCTGACCATTCCATCCACATAGAGCTTCCGAACATCCGGAGCCCGATAGAATCGTGCATTGCGCATCACCACGCCAAGCACTTCTCTCCCATCACCCACCGGAATCTTCCCATTCCCGTAGTCTGCGAAGAGCAGATGCACGCCGCGTTCCACATTGTACCGCAGTAACATTTCCGCGCCAGATCCATACATGGTCACATCCCGGTCTACAATGACACACAACCCTGTATGCTTCAGCATGTCCACATCAATGGAAAAGATGTCGGTCAATGTTGACCCAATATCTGCGTATTTGGTTATGATACTGTACGTACCCTTCAAACCAAAGATCTCAAAGATCCGCTTCATGTCATGGTTCTTCTCGATCTCATCCAATTCATCGATGTCTCTTCGTGTAGTCACCAACTCTTTAGCGATCTTAATCAAGCAATCTCCCAAGAAGTCTTTACTTCCTCGAATAGCAGAAGAAGTAAACAACTCATACTCCAGAGAAGCAATGAACCGAATCTCCGGCAATTCGTTCGAACAAATCATGCAATCATTCTCCTTTCATGATCAATCAAAAGGAAAAGAACATCGGATGCAAATCTATCTTCGCACCCGATGTTCTCTCCTATTCTACGGATTCTTACTCATCCTCATCCTTCTGGATCACCGGCAGTTGAACATACCGGTCGTGAAACTCTTTGCATTTCACATTACTGTACGTTAAGATACGCATGATGTCTTCTTTGCGTTTCCGCATGGTTTCATCGGTTGGTGTGAAATCCAACCCCATCTTCTTCAAGGTCTCATAGGCATCTGCTTCCGGATTCGTCAGATACTGATCGTATGCGCTGTCTACTTCGTACGCGGCTGCGATCAACGCACTGTAATCTTTCGCAAACGCCATGGAACGGTTGAAGTGACCATCTGCACGATCGATGAATGCATATGTCGCACACATGGTCTGGAAGTATTTGTGGTATTTCCTGTTGATAACTCCTATCAGAGAGCACTGATCGCCATCGTCCCTTTGGTCATGTGGATATAAAGTGAAATGGCATAACATAAATATAATGGGTACGGGTTACCGATGGCCATGGTCCTGTACCTAAATACAACTAAGGAGGTTTACTCAATATGGCTACTATTATCAGTGGGATCTACATGATCCGGAACAAACTCAACGGCAAGGTCTACATCGGCCAGTCCAAGGACATTCTCAGACGGTGGAAGTACTACGACTGGGCTGTGAAGACTACCTGTGATGATTATAGTGCTACCAAGCGCCTCATTATCACTGAGATGCGGAAGTATGGCATGGAAAACTTTGACTTTTCTGTCCTGGATACGTCGGACGCAATGCGTGATAAGAAGGTTCGCGTGGTTGCCGAGTACAACTACATCCACAAGTACAAGGCTGACGATCCCAAGTATGGCTATAACATTGCTGACGATGCCGAACCGCGTTTGGATTGTGATGAGTCGTATTCTCGCATGCAGCATATCAAGGGACGTATCAAGCGTGCGAAGCCCGTGTTCCTGTACGATACATACGATCGCAGCTGCATGCTGTATCTCGGCGGTGCCAAAGCCGTAGGCGATGAGTTCGGTTACGGGAAGGACGTCATGTCCCACACTGTAAAGCGTGGTTCCTTGTTCAAGGGACGCTATTACTTGATTCCTGCTAACACATCTCAGCGCAAGGAATTGGTTGAGAAGCTTCGTCAGAAGAAGGTAGAAGCACCTACCCAGAAACCGCATACCAGAGTACAGAGCACGGAAGCCTACAACGCCTTCATGAAAGCCGTTGAGGATGTTGAGGCCTACATGAAGAAGATTGGTATGCTGTGAGTTTGTACACTCCTGTAGTTTAGTTTGTTATGCATGACGTTTGCCGGGTTGTCCTTCGGGATGACCCGGTGAACGTTTCTTTTTGTTTGGAAATATTTCTGATAGGATTTGATCTGAGCGGACTATCTCTTTACCCAGAAGGTCTTTCTGGGAATCAGCGCTTCGAAGATGAGTTTGTCGTCTCTCATCCCCTACTCCCCGAAGGGATAGTCTCTACACCTTACTCCCATTCTGTTCCCAGAATGGTTTCGGGCACGGTATGATCGTCTCTCCATGGGGAAATACCAATGCCCATGGATCAGAGTCTCTTAGGGAGCGTGTTCGTGTTGTTTGGTGTAACCAGGTGGGTGTGGGTCTGGTCCAACCTTAGCTTGCTCTTACCGTTAGCCCATAGAGATAGATCTATGGACACCGTGTGTTAAACGTTCACTGATTTGTTCTTTAGAGGAATTGCTTCCAATCGGACTCCGACGGGATCAGTGCTGTTGTTTTCCCAAAAGTCCGCACCCAACAATGCAAGGACATCCGGCGGAAGATGCAAAGTCATATCCGTCGGATCGTCATGAATTTTCCGGATACGTGCGTACTGAATACCGGATTCCGAAATGGTCGGATTTCGATTGACCAGTACCCAAATGCCGTTTCCGTGTTTCAGCAGCTGTTTGATGATCTTCACGAAGATCGGATGGGGAACCATCTGATTCTCCTGTACAAGGGAGATTGCTTTGGAGATCTCGATGTTCTGGATTCGAGAGAGATAATTTGCAATCTCACCCTCGTACTGAACCATCATCAGCTGATAGGGCACGTCGACCTCATCTGCTTTGAGATCGGTACCCAACGTAATCACAAGCCGTGAGGTGTTGTCCAAACGGCCAGAGGCAAGAGACCGGCGGAATGCACCGTTCTTACCATTCAATAGGTCGATGATGATTTCGCAGAGCCGGTTGAACTGCTTCTGCAGCTCATTCAGGTTCCGTTGGATCTCCAACTCAGCATCGACCGTTGGCATATACTTGCGGGTCTTGACCACTGCTGCCAGATTCACACAGTCCAGATAAATCTGATTAGGTTCCAGCATCGTGATGTGATAATTTCCCTGTTCCATGAGCGGACGAAGACGGGAGGAGTAGACCGGGATCTTGGACATGAAGGCGATGTTCTTGGGGATGCCGGTGAGTTCGGCATACTTCTCATCGTAGTCCTCATACAGATCCATGATCGACGGGATGTCACTCTTCTTCGTATTGCCCGCGCGGTTGATGGAACGGGTTGTGTGGATGATTGCTTCCATCATATCCTTCTTCAGCACTTTCAGCATGGCATTCCAGCCATGGAAACTGAGGATGTGATATGGTGCGATGTCGATGAAGCCCATATGGCGAAGGTCTGCTTCGATCGTACGGACTTCCTGCCCACAGTTTGGACAGATGCGTCCCAGGTTTGCGCCGCCTGTCAGCTTTTTACAGGCGCAGGCGAAGATGGGTGCATCCTGGGAACTGTCGGCACCGAACAACGGTGAGAAGATGCCATTGTTCGGTTTCCTCTTGTTGTTGTCGTAAATCTCCGAGGAAGAGATTTCGATCGCTTGGTTTTTCTTGGCCAGTTCATCGTGCTTCGTGTCCATAGAGAAGCGCTTGAACTGGACGGACTTGATGCGACACGTAACGGGATACGCGTCTTTGGGAGACGGTTTGAACGTCGGGAATGCATCCCGATTTATAATGTTCAACCGCCCATTGGATGGTTGCTTTGACATAATAGTTACCTCCTTTGCATGGGTATAGTATATATTCCAAACGGAATTCATACGTACATAGTGTTGTTTCGATTCGGATCACTTTCTACCTCATGAGGACAACTGTATAAAATCCGAAGGGAGGTTATTGATCCATGGATAGTGCTATTTACGATCTGGGACGGGCACAGTTTGACCATACCATTGGGGTCGATGAAGACCGGGATGAAGACGGCTTCATTGTGCTTCGTCCCACAGCATCGCACGTCGATGCACGAAAGGCAGCTGTTACCACCAGCATCGACGATCTGGAATCGAAACTGAAAGCATTCCGTGAAGAGAAAGAAGCATTGAGTGCTTACCAGAAGACAGACCGGTACAAGGAGTCTAAGAAAGACCAGAAAGACAAACGGCAGAAGAAGAACCGCGAGAGTCTGCTGAACATGATGTTCAACAATGCCGATGATGTAGAACGCGAGAAGGAAGAAGAGGACGAAAATTACAAGGACCTCAAGAAACGGAAACCTCGCAACACTACACTGGATACGACCTACGGCAAGCGGTTCTCTCCTGTCGTGTCTTTGCTGCATGACACGATCTCGGACTTTGACCGTATTGCGGCTGAGATCCAGGAGGAGTTGAACTCTCCTCGTGGCCAGGCTCGCAACATGTACCGTTCCACCCAGATCGGCAATCTGATCTCGGCCAAGAACAGCAAGCTCTCTGCTGTCAAAGAACTTGGTGCCATTGCAAAGACGGTATCCGATCTGGAATACAAGCGGGACAAAGACAAGAAAACCGCCGAAGGTTCGGATTCCACCAAAGCAATTTCTTCTCTGGGTGCGAAGTTCCTGCGCGGTTCGTTTGATCTGGATGAAGATCGTGGTGCTGCCAGCAGCTTTGATGTTGCCACGGGTGGTGGAAAGAAGGGCAAGAAAAAGAAGAAAAAACATAAGAAGGATGGGAACTTCGAACGCAGCGGTGGATCCTCAAACGATGGGTTCGACGATGACGCATCGGCAGACGAGGACGAATACTCGATTCAGAAAGTTTCCAAGGCTGAACCTACCACCAAGGCCAGCTCAGCACAGGCAAATTCCGATGCAGAGCTTGCGAAAGCTTTTGCCGATGAGATCATGGGAAGGAAATCGGAGTTCTCCTTCACTCCTTATGAAAAGAGCATCGCGTTGGAAGGTAAGTATACCTTCGTGATTGCTTGTGATCCGATGGATCCCGAAGGAACATACACCTTCCTGGCGGTGGACCCCAAGACAGGCAAAGAGCTGAAAGGTTTCAAGAGCGAGCACAAAGACTTGTATCCCAAGAAGAAGCAAGTACGGCTCAAGTTCGACCTGACCAAGAAACAGGCGCAGGATCTGAACTCCGGCCGCCGGTACAAGCTCTATTTCTTCGATTCCTAAACAAACAGAAAACCCTCTCCCGTTTCGGGGAGAGGGTTCTTGTTTTTGTCTGGGAAGAGTATCAGTGCAGAAGACCTTCCAGCGCATCGTTCACATCGGCATCAACCGGATTCCCATCGACACCGTTGTACACGTCTTCGAACGAGGTGAACTCGTCCAGACGCACATCGCCCGCATCCGGCAGATCCGTACCAGAGTCAGGACCAGACGGATTCCCAATCACCGGAGGCTTCGGGGGTCTGGGAGGATGCGGACAGGGACAAGGAGGCGGAGGGGGACAACAACCAGGCTTACCAGGATGATGATGCGGTTTGTGCGGATGATGCCCATTCCATCCCGGAGGAGGACACGGAGGGGGAGGCGTGGGCTGTTCCGGACAGGTGCACCCATCGCACCCAGGGGTATCACCGCCGATACTCGGCGGGGTAGGCGTAACGGGTTTTGCTGTTGCATCCACCATCTGACCACCCGACATCTTCAGCCAGGTTGCATACCCCGTATTAGCCCATGCTTCCAGGAACGCCAGCTCATCGATCTGCGAGACAAGCGTTGCCTCATTGGACATACACGGATAGCAGGGACGACCTGTAGCACCATACCGCAGCGGCGCCTGGTAGAACAGGAAGTTCTTCAGCAGATTGTTCTCGACGTATACGGTGTACGTATCCATCGAATCGTAATGGCCAGATTCAATGGTCATCTGCTGCGGAACGTTCATCTCATAGATTGCCAGTGCACCAAGGGTCACATGCCTGCAACGGTCGATATGGTCGATGGATTTCCGCAGAGCAGCACCAAACGCTTCCACGAACTTCACGCCGCTGAGCGGTACTTCTGCGTTCAGAACCAAATCACCAGCAGTCGGCTGATAGGCCGACACAACCAGCTTAAATTCCATAACAACACTTCCTTTCTGCAAAGATATTAGACCTTGACTTCAATGGAAGCCAAATACATGCGAATGATCTTATCGATCACCCGGCCTTCGGTTAAGCCTTCTTTGAATGCAAGATCTCTGATGTGATACGCGGTCTGGGATGTGACGTTGTATCGTTTGGCAACAATGCGCGGTTGTCCGTCCTTCATGGTACCTCTTTCTGTAGAAGAGGCCGAGGGTTTGTACTTCGGCTTTTTCCGATGGTGAGAAGAAGTGGAGCGATACCGTGCATTGTTCGGTCGATTACTCATAACGCGATCATCCTTTCTCCGGTAATCATTATAGAGTTGTTCGAGGTAAAGGAAAATGCGGTCATGCCCGTTTGTTTGGACACGACCGCATTGGTGTTGCTTGTATGGTTGGTTAGCTGACTATGGATTTCACCATTAGACAGTGGGAGCACCCTCCGTGGTAGCCTCGGCAGTGACATCCGCGAGCACATCGCCCATAGCGGTGGTGTCGTTGCCGTTCTCCACAACGAGAACGTTGTTGGCCATCTTCTCCGCCTCAGCCTCACGCATTGCCCGACGGGCAGCCTTGCGCTGTGCCTTGGTCATGCTGCTGTAGCCAGGGATCTCCTTCTCGTAGTCGATGGAATCGTCGGAAACAGCATCCACAGAGGACTCGACATGCACGGTGTCTTCCAGATCGACCACCTTGTGGGTGGGAGCAGCTTCCTCAGCAGCGGGAGCCTCCACAACAGGAGCGACCTCCTTCTTGCCCAGATCAGGGTTGGGATTGAACTTCGCCTTCTTGGGCTGGATGGGACGATCCTTGCTCATGATGACTCGGGCTTCCGAAGTGGGAACCTTTTTGCCGTTCTTGATTTCGTCGTACGGCAGCATGTAGTTGTCCAGGGTCAGACGCACAGGTTCGCTGTACTTGCCAGTCTTCTCGTCCTTGATGACTTCCATGACCGTCAGGGACTCGTTGCCGGTCTGCAGGAGCAGCTTCCGGATCACGGCCAGCGGAGTCAGGCAAGGCTGCTTCAGAGGGCCATGGGTAGGACCATAACACTCCTGCATGGCGTACAGAGGACGGTACTCAGGGATAACAATGTACTTTCTGGGACCTTTAACCATAATAGTTTGCACCTCCATAAAAGAATCGGTATGGTTTATTTCTTCGATTTAATCTGACTGATCGACTGCTCACATGCAGTAATCATGCGATCAAACTTGGTCATGGTGGCACCGCGAGTCAAGGAAGATTTCCACCAAACGGCGCTGTCGGCTTTGCCATCACGCCCCTGTTTGTTGGCTTCCACGTAGCCCTTATCCAGAGCAGCACCCCAATCCAACGTCTTGGACATGCCGCAGATGAACGAACCGAAGATTCCAGCAACGTAGGCAACCGGTGCAGTAACGGGTGCGATCATGATAACGGCAATCGCAGCCAGCTCCGGAATCATCGCTCTGATGAACGAGTCAAGGAAGACCATGACAATGTGATCATCATCGATCGCTTCGCAGTCCTTCTTGAGGAGCTTGAGATACTTGATCGCTTCCTCGTATTTGGATACGGCCTTGTTCTTGTCGCCCGATTTGGCGGCAGCCTTGGCTTCCTTGATGCAGCTCTTTGCCTTCTTGGCATTCTCACTGTTTTGGATCTTGAAGCTCTGGATGTTCGCGCCTTCCTGCAGGCAGTATGCACCGCCAAAACAGTCCACCGCGTCCACATCACAACCTTCCAGAATCGCCCGCATATCAATAAGATCGTAGATCATAGAGCGCTCCTTTCGTTACAGGGACTTCTGGCCTTCAGCCCGATAGACAGCCTGGTGGGTTGCACCGGGATCGCTGCTGCGGCGGCTGACGTTGGTATGGCCGAGGTTTTCATCGTCGTACCACAGGCCCTGGGTTTCGTCGATGATTGCGTCGAGCTCTCCGTCCAACTCTTCGTTGTCCTCCAGCCCGTCGTCATCATCCACCATTTCCTCGGCTTCCGTGTCGTCGTAATCCGGAGCAGTTACGATCTTCTCCAGGACATCATCCACCTTACGATAAGCCTCATCGGGCACGGAATCGGTATCAACAACAGAATCAAGTTCTTCGTCGCTACCAGGAATGACCTCCTCGACATCGAGAACCGACTCAAGGATAAAAGCATTCTCCGCAAGGCGCTTTTTCTCCCTGCGGTACTGTTCGTTGATGCTCTTGAACATAGCAATGATACCACCTTTCTTTATGTTCAGATTTTATTTATAGGAGTGTTTTCATACGTGTCAATTTGCAAGTCCCTGGATGTATTTCTTGTAGATGCCAAGGACCAACGGGATCATGTAATAATTCTCAATGGTACGGTCATCGGTGATCTGAATGGAATCCCAATCGATCGTACCATTGTTGAACCAATGGATGACGACATTGCGAAGATATGGGTTGAAACACAACACCGGTTTACCAGAACAATGCATCTCACACTGCGTACAGAGTCCACTTCCCATGGGAACTTCCGGATAAGGATCGTTGTGACGAATCCGACACAAAAACTCGTCGTCCCAGATGTGGAATGCACGAGTTGCATCGTGGGACGAGGGATGATCCAGATAGGTTTCCAGGTACCAAATGTTTTGACCCTGGTATTTGGTGATACGCGGCGTCGGTTCGTAGATGTACGGGAACCGGTAGCGATCGAACTCGCTCTTCTTCACAATGTTGTTGTAATTGTTGTCGTAGATCCGATACAAGATCGATCTGTGGTAGGCATGTTCGTCCAGGTAAATATCCGGACAGCCTGTGTATACCCGGTCCACAGTCTTTTGACCATTGGAGTTTGCATAGGCGATCAAGTCGTCGTATATGATGATTCCCTCGTCGAACATGAACTTCCACAGGGTCATGTCGATGAAGCATCTCCGTTCGTTGTGATCACCGGGGATACCATCGAACACAAACGCCGCTTTGTTCTCGTCGTAGAACAGCATCGTATACAGCTGTGCGATCTCCAGATAGGACTTCAGGTGTGCGTTTACATTGTTTACAGAGCTTTTCAGGACAACAAGCGACCGATTGTTTCCAATCGGTGACATGACAGTCATATAAACATTATGCACTTGCTTGTCCAGCTGTGTAATGGTCTCTTCACGTACCGATTTTAACCGGAACGTGATTTTTGTGAAGGGGTTGGATTTCGACGTTGTTGTTTCGACATCGGTTACGACAAAGATTGCTGTCCGAGGATTGTTGTTGATGATAAAACAGTCGTTCGGCTTTGGGAAGATCGTATTCGGGTAAATCACCGCGCTGGTAGTCAAGTCTTCCGTATAGCCGACTTCATCATCAAACGCACCCTCGGTGAGCAATGAGTTGATACCGCAAATCGGAAAATTTTCGATCTTGTCAAAGACGACCGGTGAATCAGATGAAATAAAGTCATCCACGCTCCTCCAACCATGCATGACTTCGGACATATCGGACTCAATCCGATAGTATGTCGTCAAGATCGTTGGAGTCTGCAAGGCCATGGCCATGTTTGACATTTCAAGATTCACGAGGTTCTGAGACAACGCCGAGAACATATTCTGATTCTTAATAACGCGCATAGAGTATTTCCACCTCCTTTACACTGTCGTTATACCATTGTTCGATCTTTTATATGAAAGGAGTGTGTAGTCATAGATGTCGATTGTTACTCTTCGTGAATTACGCGAATGTGCCAGGGGCATTGACCCCATGCAGTATGACGAAACGCAGAGCAAAGCTTTCCTGCAGGAAGCTGCTCGAATCTTGGATGAGGCGTTCTATGGCCGTACGGCAGCGGCCAAGATCCAGGCAGCTATGGAACAGATTTACAAAGAGGTGCAGGATGACCCTGACATCAACCTCAACAAGAGTGCCGGTGGTGCAGCGCTGAACAAAGCGGTTGTTGATACATTCGGTGTGAATCGCTGTACCGTGTACTGGACCAACACAGGTCTGATGCGCAACGTTGCCTCTACGATTCCTGGCACCACTGTGACGTTTTTGATCAACACCGATGATGCTTATACCTATGGTACCCACAAGAAAGGGTTCTACGATGATAAGCACAAGATGGACATCGTGGCAACCATGGAGACGCATCTGATCAGCGAGGCCGGTCTTACCCCGGAGGAGATGACTGCTATCTTCATCCACGAGATCGGCCACAATTTCGACTTCAGCATCTACCGTATTACTGGTATCTGGTACCGGTATTTCAGCACCCTATATACCATTTTCATGAAGGTTCTGTCGGGAAATATCGGCAGTGCTGCTGGTTACGGTGTGGCTTCATCCCTCATGATGCTCCTCCAGAACAGTCATGGCGGTAAGCAGGCATACTACAAGATCATGAACCTGGACAATGAGCTGCTCAATCTGCTTCCTCCGATCGGCAGTCTTGCCAGATCGATCGGTAAACCGGTTAGTGCGGTTCAGAAGCTCCTCCAGACGGTTAACATGTTCAAATCCGTTGCATCCATCCCGTACATTATCCTGCTCTCGCCTCTGACTCAGATCCAGAACATCATCACCCGTAAGTCGGAGACATATGCGGATAGCTTTGCAGCAAGTTATGGCTATGGTGCAGAACTTGGCACTGCTCTTGAAAAGGTCAACATGAGCGTCATTAGCGACAATGCTCCGCTTTCTGACAGCATTCTTGCACCGCTCTACGACTTGTACTATATGTATCTGGAGTTCATGAACTTCATTGCAAACGGTCATGGCAATACGCAGCAGCGTATGATTCGTCTGATGGACAAGTTCGATCAGGATCTGAAAGCTGCGGATCTGACTCCTGCCGACCGTGCTGCGATCCTCAAAGAAAAAGAACGCGTAGAGAAATTCTACAACGAGTTTATCTCGAACGACGCACAGCACAACGGCATCTTTACCAGTATCTTCCGTGATATTGTCAACGCATGGTACAACGGTAAGCCGTATGGCATTGTCCCGTTGATGCGTGATCAGACTTACGCCAACTGATAAAAAGAAATGCCCGGAGGGATTCCCTCCGGGCACTCTTATTGCTCAAACTGATGTGGTATATGCGACTTAGACATCACCCTCTTCATCAAAGAGGTGTTCAAAGTCCGGATCCATCATAGACCCACCAGCGCTTTCAACGTCATGACCTTCAGACAGGTAGGTATGGATCAGATCGCCCATGTCATGGTAGAACACGGTAAGGAACGCATCCATCTGATCCTCGATCGTCGGATACTTCCGGAAGATGTTGACCACGCAGTCGCTATTGATGTACGTGGCGGTTGCCACAACCAGGAAGTTGCAGTACACGTTCTGGAACTTGGCACGGAGTTCTTCGTCTCCGTTCCACATATCCCAGACATCGTACATGGCTTCGGTAATTGTATCAGCCCAAAGATGCATGTAGAAATCAGCCAAGAGGACATATAGCTCCTTGGAATTGATCACAACGCTGACCGGAACAGCATGGTCAATCACATCGGCATCACCCGTTCTCTTCAGACGGAAAGTGAACCAGAGGCCGATCTTCTCCTCAGCGTCATCAGGCGAAGCGATGGTCTTGTCGCGGAACGGGGATGCGCCGAAGGTTGGAGACCAATCCGATGGATTTGCCTCATCCGGTTCATTCCGACCCAGAGTGTCAGCCAACCCAAGTCTGGAGAGGTGCTGTTTGAAGGCGCGCATCTCGTCAGTATCGAACACATGCTCTTCCAGCATCCGATCGATCGCCCGTTCTGCATAGTGGCCATTAGCCTGAATCGCCTTTTCACGCACTTCATCGCTAATATCGCCCATGCCATCCAGGATAGCATTGTCAACCAGAAGCTGGCAATGCACCAGGTTAGTAGCGAATTCCCTTCGTGATGTCAGTGTCGGCTCAATCTTCTGAACAAACAGACACGGGTTGACGTTCTTTGTCAACCAGATCTTCGTATCCGCAAGACTAAGAACATCCTTGCCTTCTTTGATCTCGTTTGCCGCCAGCTTATCCTGAGCCTCACGATTGATTTTCAGAACATCCACAGCGTCCTGGAGGTACCACTCAGTAGACCTCTGGATGCGGGAAGTAGTGTACCGATCGTTGTTCATAGACATAGTAAAATCTCCTTTACGTTAGTTTTGTTTTGTTGATCTCGTACAGGATTTCTCGCTGGGGATAGGAACAGTAACAGAGCATCACCACCTTTACAGATATTCTTCTACACGAATGCTTCCGTTGCTGTCGAGTACGTCAAAGACGAACTCATAGGCTTCACTACGGAAGTTCTCCAGACTCCCGTATTCCAGAAGACACTCGATGTCAAAGTCTAAGTTCATCTGCTCGCTGGCTGTACGGCAAGCAGCTGAGGCGGTATCGGTATCGTATTGGGCACCGATGTACAATTTTGTGTAGGGACCATAGCGCTCGTATGCTTTCTTGATCAGAGGATCAATGTATGCATACAGTATCTTCTCTACGATTGCAGATTCTACTGCAACCTTTCCATATTTGATAGACCGGTAATACAGCTTCTTGGGAAGCGTATCACAGACCCACAATGCAGGTTTCCCAAAGACAATGGGAACCTGCTCGGTGGCCATATCCAACTGGTCGATGCCCAAAACACTGGTGAACGTAGGCCGCAAGTTGTTCATGATCAGGTAGTTCAGGTTCCGGTTGTTGTTCTCAAACAGCCGTTCGATGTAATCGTACAACCGGATGGTGGGTTTCTTGAACATGATAATCTCCTCCCTTTATTTGATCGTAGCGAGTTGGATGCGGATGTGTTCCGCATCGTATCCAAAGTCTTCCTTTTTGTCGTTGTACAACACAGTGAATGATCGTATGTCCAAACGGTTCTTCAACTGGTTGTACAACTTCTTATAGGCACTGAGTTTGATCTCAGAGTCGGACCAGATGTTGATCCGTACTTTCAATAAACCATACTGCTTGCAGATTCGCATGATTGTATTCTCATACTGTGATCCGCAATTTGCAAGCCAAACACTGTTGGGTCTGGTGTTGCCGTAGTCGGTGTTGATATAAGCGCCGAGGATACTGAATGGACCCTCGGCAACATTGATTTCCGTAGAACGCGGAGACATGATGTCGATCTCTCTAGGAATGGAATAGATCTTGATGTCATCCGGGTTCAACTGTCCGGAGATGCGGTAGGTATAGTATCGCATTCCTGTTTTTCGATCTGGGGTGATATCCCGACAGACGAGATAATCATTGTAAATCGAAAGGAAGCCAATGCAATATGCATTCAACATCTGTGCATAGTTCTGTCGGACAGATAGGGTCTGAATGTCATTGACTTCCAAGAGATCGAACAAGCTAAGCTGGATCTTGAGATCCGACAAATCCTGTTCGGTGAAATGATAACCCAACCGGCGGTTGATGTAGTCCATCTTCTGCTGGTTGGATATGGTATTAAGGTTTACGGGTTTTTAGTCCCGTACACTGCGTGCATGAAACGGCTTATCGAACGAAGGATTGATGTTGTGGTTGTGTTGACCCACTTCCATTAACACGTCCATGCCGGTAATGCCCATCTCTTGCAGCTTCGATGTTGTTAGTACCCCTTTGGCACCACAAGATGCACGGAAGCATTGGTACCAAATTGGTTCTTTTGGATCGACATCGATCTTAATACTCAGCGAGGAAGTATCGGTTGTACTACCCCCACAGAATGGACAACGGATGCTGCAGTTGCGTCCGTCTCCTGAGGTTTTGTATCCCTCCATACTCTCCAGTGCTGCTAAGAGTTTTGGTAAGACCATAACCAATCAACCTCCTGACAGTTTGAACTTGCAGGGATGCATCTTACCATAGGCGCGAATGATGTCGAGATCGTCGTTGATGATATGTTCCGTCCGACAGTCAAGTACATTCCGCGTCCCAGAGCAAAACACCAGATACTGTGCTTCCAGTGTCGCAGAAAGTACTGCATACGTCGAGTTTCTCATGCGCATGTACTGGTCATAGGGACCTCTGATGACCGGCGTAGCCATAGCCGAAAACCTCCTGAGGAACATATCCCGTGCCATATCAAAGGTGAGCTGTTCCGTCAGAAGTTCGTTCTCTGCAGTACCGAAGGATTTGATGGCCGCTTTGGTACGCTTTAGTGTTTCGGTGTCGTAGTTCACATATGCATCGGTGATCGCTTCTTGCATCATCAGAAAGTGATTGAACTCATGCAGAAGCAGATGCATTACGGTTGCGGTTACGGCAACGGAAGATGGATGCTTACCGCAATACTCGTTGATGTACGATTTAAGTTGATCGACATAGACTATGACTCCATATCGATATGTGGTATACAGATCCGACTCATCTTTAGAAGAATACTTGTCTACATCGAACACGAGGTGATCCGCCTCCATCTGCATGACATTGGGCGGATCTGGTAGTCCTCGCTGTATTTTGATTGGCGGCATCATGATCCGTTTCGGTTCTTCTTTGAACCAGCAGTACATGATCCAGTTCCATACTTGGGATGCAATGGTTTCAATATCCACCAATAGATCTTGCTCGTTGGTGAATATCGGATACCACTCTTGTCGATTGAATGTCTTCATGTGCGTTCTCCTTCTCGTTTGTTATACAAACGTTTTGTGTCACATCACTCCGGAATAGGTTTACAAAATCCATTCCAGAACTTCACATCTATAGTATATACGTCAAAATGGAATTCTCCGGACATCTGTATAACCATGGCCCCTGAAATACTGTGTAAAAGGAGGGTGATCGACATGACCGAAGATGCAATTAACTTTATCATCAACGGTACTACGAGCAATATGCCGGACGCTGTGAAAAAGCGTCTGAATCTTTCTGTCCAAATGCTGAATGCCGATTTGGAGAAAGCTCGTCACAACCGGACGACCTCGGACATTCTCGATGGGAAGTCCGGGAAAACTTCCACCAAATCGACTACCTATAATCCGTCTTCTGATTCGGAGATGTTCACTACCATTTCCGAGATGATCAATGGAAACTCCAAAGATTTCGCCGGATTTGGCACTCTGCTGGATAACCTGTATGCTAAAAACAAGAAGTACTTCAGCATCATCAAAGACTACGAGATCATGCCCATCTTGATCCCGCAGATCAACCGGGTGCTTGGATTCCTGGTGAATGAGTGTCTGTCCCCGGATGTGCAGAACAGTACCACATTTACGATCAAGTACACCGGTGAGTCGGACGATAGTTCCATCCAGTCGGACATCGATGCCATCAAGAAAGAGATGAAGCTGGACAATCTTCTGCGAGAAGTCTACACGAACCGGTACAAGTTGGGTAGAGAGTACTACATCGTAGAAGACTACAACGCTACCTTTGACCGGATGCTGGATCAGATTCGGAAGAAACGGTTGAACGAAGCCACAGCTGGTATTTCGGATTACGACTATCTGACCAAGCTCTATGGGAGACTTGCGGGTGCTATCAACGAAGTAACGGTAGCGGTTCCTGTACAGATCGTGAAACCGACTCGTGCACCGGCGCAGTCTGTTATGTTCGGACTCAGCAATCCCAGGAGTGAAGTTGAGACCAACATCGTGGAAACGACCATGGACGTTACGATGAAGGATCTCAACATCGTTGTCGAACGCTCTCCGGTGGCAGAGATGATTGCTGATGCGCAGACGGAACTCCTTGCAGAATCCTACTCGATTTACAGCAGTGAGAGCTTCTTCAACTCCTCGAACGATATGTTGTACATGAACGAGGATGCGATGTTCACTCCGCAGAATGCACCCGTGGATACGACAAAGCTGGAACAGCTTGTATCCAGCATTCGCCAGAAGAAGCTGCAGCGCTGCACCATTCGCCGGTTTGATCCGGCCAAATTGTTTAAGCTCAAAGTAGGCGGCAAAGTCATCGGCTATTTCTATGTGACTGACATCAACGAGGGCGTTTCCAGCATGGTCAACTTTGCACAGTCTCTGAAAGATCAGCTGATGAAAACACGTGCCACCAATTTGTCTGCTGCAACCCAGACTGCTGAAGAAGTCATCTCGAAAGAACTTGCTACACGCATCATTGCAACGTTTGATCCGAATCTTAGCATCAATCGCGTGGAAGACATCGATCTGATGCACGACTTCATCCGAAACACGGAGCTGTACAAAGGGAACAAGCGCATTACGTTCTACTATGCGGATGAAATCTTTGACATGTCTCGTGCAGACGATTCCATTCTGACCAATGCAGTTTTCTTCACGAAGCTGTATGCAACGCTTCTGCTGAACAACATTGTGACCAAGGTGCTGCGTGGCCGTGGCCGTCAGATCCCCACGGTTCGCA
>Ga0079226_10001833_pt1 | contig 16332 bp, 14 predicted proteins | sample Poulit2014_FD_76345 | JGI IMG/M metagenome (GOLD analysis project Ga0079226, IMG submission 76345) | Agricultural soil microbial communities from Georgia to study Nitrogen management - Poultry litter 2014 | ecosystem: Environmental > Terrestrial > Soil > Agricultural land | place: USA: Georgia...
ACTTCCCGTAGTTAGAAATGAACTCAAAAAATATCTTAGAGCTATAAAACTTTTTAAAAATAAAACGCCTTGAAAAAATATTTCAAGACGTTTTATTTTGTAGTTGGACTAAACAAAAAATAATTTATACTATAAAAATTGTTTTATAGTATAAATAAACAACAAGCTAGAGGTCTCTTATAATTCTTCCAAAATTTGTGCTGCATGGTCTTTTGTTTTTACCTTAGAAATAACACGTTCAATCTTCCCATCTTCATCAATTAAGAAAGTCATTCTATGAATACCTTCATACTCTCGACCCATAAATTTTTTAGGACCCCAAACTCCAAAAGCATTTAAGATTTCTTTTCCTTCATCAGCCAAAAGAGGGAAAGGAAATTCATGTTTCTCTTTAAAATTCTTTTGTCTTTTTTGTGAATCGGCACTCACTCCCAATATTTCATATCCTTTTTCTTTTAACACCTCATAGTTATCCCGCAAATTACAAGCTTCATTTGTACATCCTGGTGTACTGGCTTTTGGATAGAAAAAAACAATTAATTTCCTCCCTTTATATTGCTTTAAAGTGTGAATAGTTCCATCTTGATCGGCTACTGAAAAGTTTGGTACCTTATCTCCTTCTTTTAATGTCTTCATTATCTTATTTTTGTATAAAATTACAAAAAATGACTAAGCAAGAAAAAGTAAAGTTTGTTATTCACACTTTAAACGAGATTTATCCTGTTACCCCTATCCCCTTAGACCATAAAGACCCTTACACTTTATTGATAGCCGTGCTCCTATCTGCTCAAAGTACAGACAAAAAAGTAAATGAAATAACTCCTTTTCTCTTCGAAATTGCAGACAACCCGAAAGATATGATTAAACTTTCTGTAGAAGAGATTCGCGAAATTATCCGACCAGTAGGTCTATCTCCTATGAAAGCAAAAGGAATCCATGGACTATCTCACATCCTATTAGACAAACATAACGGGCAAGTACCTGCTGATTTAGAAGCTTTGAAAGAATTACCTGCCGTAGGCCATAAAACCGCAAGTGTAGTAATGGCACAAGCTTTCAACATCCCATCATTCCCTGTTGATACTCACATCCATAGACTTATGTACCGGTGGAATCTAAGTACAGGAAGAAATGTAGTGCAAACCGAAAAAGATGCTAAACGACTATTCCCAATAGATTTATGGAATAAAATTCATATACAAATTATATTGTATGGGAGACAATATTCACCTGCTAGAGGCTGGGATTTAGAGAAAGATATTATTACTCGAACAATAGGAAGAAAATCAGTAATCAATGCTTACTATAAAGCAAAAAATAAAAGGATAATAAGGAAATAGCTGCTGTTATCGTATTATTGAATCTTTTTAAAGCAGCTATTCTCTATTTTTAATTAAGCATATACTCCATAGAAATCGTATCTGTCTTAACTACTTTCAAGGTTCTTGAAAATTCTAGAATCTTTCGGATCGTTTCAGGTTTAGGCTCCATTTTTTTATTAACCGCAGAATCCTTTGGCGGATTGAAGTAAGTTTGTTCCATATAGATGTAAATTAAATTTTTGATACACCTATATAACGCATAATATAATTTGATATTGTTATTGGGTCAAAATAATATTTTTTTCTTCAATTGTTCGTCTTAAATTGATGAGTGCATAACGCATTCTTCCTAAAGCTGTATTAATACTTACCCCCGTTTGTTCACTAATTTCTTTAAAACTCATATCTCGGTAAATACGCATATGTAATACAATTTTTTGTTCTTCTGGTAAAGTTTCAATAAGCTTCTGTAAATCGGATTCTATTTGATTTTTGATTAACTTATTTTCAGCATTTAAGCTTCCATCTGTTAACACAGAAAAAATATTAAACTCTTCTCTATTTTCGAATTTTGGCATTCTATTAGTTTTCCTAAAATGATCAATAATTAAATTATGAGTAATCCTCATCACCCATGGCAAGAACTTACCTTGTTCATTATATTTACCTTGTTTTAAAGTTCGAATCACTTTGATAAAAGCATCTTGAAAGATATCTTCAGTAATATCTCTATCATAGACTTTCGAATATATAAAATTGTAAATACGTTGTTTATGTCTCTCAATCAGAATAGCAAGAGCTTGTTCTTCTCCATTAAGATATAATCGTACCAAAACCGCATCCGATGGATTGCTTGAATCTAATCTCTCCATATATATTAGTATTTAATCGGGCAGTATAACAGAATGTTAACAGCTCCGATTTCTGAGTAATTTTCAATTTATACTATAAAGAGTAGAAGTTTTCTATAGGCTATATGGTGTTATTTTATCAATGCTTCGATGTAAATATAATAACTTTGCTTTCAATCCACCAAATTTTTTTAAGGTTTTCTTAAACTAAAAGAGTTTTACATCTGTGTAATCCTCTCTGCATTATTGTATCTTTGCTTCATTAGATATTATTACAATTGATCCATTGGCTACACAAAAAATAGACACAAAGAAAAATATTTATATTCAAGGAGCCCGTCTCCATAATCTCAAAAACATAGATGTTCGTATTCCTAGGCATAAGCTCGTTGTTATTACAGGATTATCAGGAAGTGGAAAATCTAGCTTGGCAATCGACACCTTGTATGCTGAAGGACAAAGAAGATATGTGGAAAGCTTATCGGCATATGCTCGGCAATTCTTAGGAAGATTAAATAAACCAGAAGTAGATGCTATATTAGGCATTGCACCAGCTATTGCTATAGAACAAAAAGTCAATGCCACCAATCCTAGATCTACTGTTGGAACATCAACGGAAATATATGACTACTTACGGTTGCTTTACAGTAGAATAGGAATCACTTACTCTCCTATATCGGGTGAAGAAGTAAAAAAAAATACGGTAACAGATGTTATCGATTACGTTCGTTCTAAACCTGTGGGAGATAGAATGCTTTTACTGGCACCTATACATCCTGAAGAAGGTCGGAATATGAAAGAAAAAATGCAGGCGTTAGTACAGCAAGGTTACGCTAGAGTCCAAATAGATGGTAAGTCATATAGGATGCATCAACTCGATCAAATGGATTTAAAAAAACATTCCATATATCTTATCATAGACCGAATTGTAAAACAAGATGAAGAAGATTTTTATAATCGCCTCGCAGATGCAGTTGAATTAGCATTTTATGAAGGGAAAGGCACCTTATATATAGAAGCTATAGATGAGAACAATAGGAAAGAGTTTTCTAATAAATTTGAAGCAGATGGAATGGAATTCATCGAACCTAACAATCATCTCTTTAACTTTAATAATCCCTATGGAGCATGTCCAATTTGTGAAGGGTATGGAGATGTTATAGGAATTGATGAAGACTTAGTCATTCCAAATACAGCTTTATCCATCTATGACAATGCTATATTTCCTTGGAGAGGAGACAGCATGAGTTGGTATCGTGATCAATTGATTAATACAGCTTATAAGTTTGATTTCCCAATCCATAAACCTTGGTTTGAACTTACCGAAGAACAAAAAGAGTTAGTCTGGAATGGAAACAAGCATTTTACAGGTTTACATGATTTTTTTAATCATTTGGAATCTAAAGCTTATAAAATTCAAAATCGCGTCATGCTATCCCGTTATCGAGGCAAAACTAGGTGTAGCACATGTGGTGGAAAACGTTTAAGAAAAGAAGCCTCTTATGTTAAGGTAAATGGGAAATCTATACAAGATTTAGTCACCTTACCTCTGAACAAATTATATGATTTTTTTGAAAACCTTCAACTCAGCGATTACCAACAAAAAGTAGCAGTAAGATTATTGATAGAGATTAAAAATAGACTTTCATTTTTGATGGATGTCGGTCTCTCTTATTTAAATCTTAATAGACGCTCAAGCACTCTTTCGGGTGGAGAATCTCAACGTATTAATCTGGCTACTTCTTTGGGTAGCAGTTTAGTGGGGTCAATGTATATTTTAGATGAGCCTAGCATTGGATTACACCCTAAAGACACACAGCGTTTGATAAAAGTCCTTCATGCTTTAAGAGATTTAGGCAATACAGTAATTGTCGTTGAGCATGATAAAGATATTATGAAGCACGCAGACCATATTATTGATATAGGCCCAGAAGCAGGTACATATGGCGGAAAAGTTGTTGCTGAAGGTACTTATAAAGAAATCCTGAAAGCAAACTCCTTAACTGCAAAATATCTCAATAAACAAATGCAAATTCCAATTCCACAAGAAAGACGTTCTTCTAAGTATTTTATAAAAGTTATTGGAGCTCGAGCAAATAATTTAAAAAATATTGACATCCAAATTCCCTTGCATTGTTTTACTGCTATCACAGGAGTTTCAGGAAGCGGAAAAAGCACTTTGGTTCGAAATATTTTATATCCCGCGCTCCAAAGAGAGTTGGTAGGTATCGGAGATAAACCTGGACAATTTACAGCCTTAAAAGGAGATATAGATAAAATAGAAAGTGTAGAATTTGTAGATCAAAACCCAATAGGACGCTCTAGTCGGTCCAATCCTGTTACCTATATTAAAGCCTTTGATGATATACGACACCTCTTTGCTAACCAAAAACTTTCAAACATACGCACTTATAAAGCAAAACATTTCTCCTTTAATGTAGATGGAGGAAGATGTGACACCTGTAAAGGGGAAGGGACAGTAACAGTAGAAATGCAGTTTATGGCAGATGTCCATTTAATATGTGAAGAATGCAAAGGAAAACGTTATAAGAAGGAAATCTTAGGAGTGAAATTTCAAGAGAAAAATATAAGTGATATTTTACAAATGACAGTAGATAATGCTATAACTTTCTTTAATCAATTTGAACAAGATAAAATTGCCAAGAAATTACAGCCTTTACAAGATGTAGGCCTAGGGTATGTACAATTAGGACAAAGCTCTTCCACCCTATCTGGAGGAGAAGCTCAAAGAATTAAACTCGCTTCTTTTTTACTCAAAGGGATGAGTACGAAAACTACCCTATTTATTTTTGATGAACCCACTACAGGATTACATTTTCATGACATTCAGAAATTATTAGATTCTTTCAACGCTTTATTAAAAAATGGACATAGTTTACTGGTAATTGAACATGATCTAGATTTGATAAAGTCAGCTGATTATATTATTGACCTTGGAAAAGAAGGTGGAGAAAAAGGAGGATACTTAATTGCCGCGGGGACTCCAGAGGAAATTGCTGAAAACAAAGATTCTTATACTGGACAATATTTAAAAGATGAATTATAGATTATGACAAAAAACACTTTAATTTATAAATACCTTTTACTGATTTTCCTATCTATTTTTACCTTAGCCCATACTTCTTGTGCTCCAAAAAAGAGTATTGAGTCTGGAGAGGCTTCTTATTATCATAATAAATATCGAGGAAGGAAAACCTCTAGTGGAGAAAAATTTAGACAATATAAACGCACAGCTGCTCATAAAAACTTACCTTTTGGAACAAAAGTGAAAGTAATTAATTTAAAAAACGGTAAAAAAACACGGGTTAGAATAAATGACCGAGGCCCTTTTATCGAAGGAAGGATTATTGATTTAAGTCGAAAATCAGCAAGAAAAATCGATATGTTAAAAGACGGAGTAGCTCCTGTAAGACTAGAATATCGTATTAAGAACAAATAAATTCTAAATATCGAGGTGTATATATTATCAAATGAAGAATACATTTAGCCTCATAATATCTAGATTAAACCTCTCAAATAATAAGAGATTACTTCTTTCTCACTACAAGAAAACTATATGAATCTTCAAAAATATTATCCAGATTTCGATCCTTACTTCAAACTGTATTGTGTAGAAAGCGTTGTAGATACCGATAAACATTCTCATAGTGGGGTCTGGCCATTTTTAGAAAAACTTGTGACTCAATACAATATTCATAATATATATAAAGCTTGCGATGATTTTGAAAGTTTCGAATCGAGTCTAGATCAGCTAATATATGAAGATTTAAACACTTCTGATTTTAAAATCATATATCTAATTATGGAAGGAAATGCAAATGAAATTATTATAAATAACCATGTATTCACATTAGAAGAACTTGCTGAGTTATTTGAGGGAAAGTTAAAAAATAAAATATTACATTTCGCTAATACCAAATCTTTAGACCTAGAAGAAGAAAGCTTTCAATATTTTCTGGATGTAACTGGAGCAACCGCTATTTCAGGTTATGCATATCATTCTTCTTTTTTTAGTGCGGCATTAGATTTATATTACTTTTCTTTCTTTATAAAAATTGATGATATGTACGGACTGGTTCATAAGCTTTATGAAACTCATGCAGAACTTTACCATTCTATGGGATTTAAAGTTTATTATTAATAAAAAAAGCTTCATCAATGTGAGGAAGCTTTTTTATTTTGTATATACTACAATTATTTTCTTACTCCTTCTTTTTTACCTAAATAATTAAGCCATAAATAACCTAACACTCCGCTTATTATAGAAGCGATAAAGATTCCTACTTTAGCTTGTACAATATACTCTTCATGTGTAAATGCTAACATGGTAATAAATAAAGACATTGTAAATCCTATGGCTGCTAATAAGGATAATCCAATAAGATTTTTAAAATTCATACCAGAAGGAAAAGAAGCCACTTTTAATTTGATCAGTAATAATGTAAATCCTGTAATACCAATCACTTTACCAATTAAAAGTCCAAATGCAGTACCCATCATAATATTAGTTGAAAATAATGTACTTAAATCCATACGGAGATCCACTCCAGCATTAGCTAAAGCAAAAACGGGCACCACAAAAAATGCAACGAATACTGCCATTCCTTGTTCTAAAAACTGTAAAGGAGGTGTCAAATAACTAGTGTCTTTTTTTATCTTTTCTAAATGGTCTAGTTTTTCTTCTGACAAAATCTTGATTTCCTTATTTTCAACATCATCTACCTTCACTAGACTATCTAAAGTAGTTCTAAGTCTTTGAACATATTCTTTTGCACTTAATCTCATATCAGCAGGAATAGTAAAGGCGACTAATACTGCAGCAATAGTAGGCGAAACTCCTGATTCTAAGAATGCGAGCCACACTCCACATATCCCTAATATAGCATACACCAATATATTACGCATCCCCATTTTATTTAATAGGAAAATTAATCCTAGTACAGCAAATCCGACTCCAAGGTAAAGTAAAGATAAGTCGGAAGTGTAAAAAAAGGCGATAACTAACACAGCTCCTAAATCGTCTATAATGGCTAGTGCAGTTAAAAATACTTTTAAAGATACCGGCACACGATCCCCTAAAAAATACAAAACTCCAATTGCAAATGCAATATCTGTTGCCATAGGAATTCCCCAACCATGCATCATTTCCCCAGAATGATTAAAAATTAGATAAACACTTAATGGCACCACCATTCCACCTATTGCTGCAAAAATTGGTAAAATGGCTTTTCTTGGATGTGATAATTCACCATCTATCATCTCTCTTTTAAGCTCCAATCCGACAATAAAGAAAAAGATAGACATCAAACCATTATTTATCCAATCATGAATGCTATAATCAAAATAAATTCGATTATTAAATTGAAAACCAAATTTATAATCTAAAATATTAAAATAAGTTTCCGACCAAGGACTATTTGCCAAAAAAAGAGCTAATACAACTCCAACTCCTAACATAATCCCAGCCGATTTTTCTTGTTGAACAATCCTGATGAAAGGTGCCATCAAATTATCAATAGGGTAAGTCTTTTTTTTCTCCATTAACAAAGGTTTTAAATTGACCCTAAATGTAAGTATTATAATACGTTTAGAGGGTTTAGCATCCTTAGTTTTGGTAAAATTTAACACTTTGTTTTTTGGATAAAATACAAAAACTACAATCCAAAAACAATGTGTTTTCTCATATTTTAATAAGGAAAGTCATCATTAAAATCAAATATTATATCATGACATTATAAGTCTTTTTTGAAAAAAGAAATCTATCCATATTGTTATAAATCTCTTCTCTCAAGTACACGATATGACATGAAGAAAAGGATAATTGACCAAAATATAGAAATGAGCATTGGTAAATAATGTACCCCATGAGCAAAATCTATATCACTACCTAATTGTTCTGAAACTACTTGCACAAATTGAATACGATGAAAAGGCTCGGATACAGTATTATTTAAGGATTGAAATGGTAAAAATGAGGATATTTTACTACCTATCTCTCCTAAACTTTTTGTAAGAGCCACCTTAATTATCCCCTCACTAATCCACCAAATAAACATAAAGCCGATTGACAAAGCAGACCTTCGAAATAATATTGCGACAAACACCCCAAAAATCAGAAAACCCACTAGCCTTACAAAATACCCTAAAAAATAATCTAACTCACTAAATATCAATGAAACATCTAGTATTTCGCTATTTTTTAAACCTATGAATAAAAAAGTAAGAAAAGCAATGACAACTGATAATAGAGATAAGAGTATTAGCATATATACTTTTGAAATCAAAAATTCTTTTTTGCTTAAACCATCAATTAAATTTTGCTTCAGCGTGTTATGGCTATATTCCCCGGTTATAGAACTTACCACTACTATCAACAGTAAAAATTTTAGATATAAAACAATATAGGTCCCAAAGTGCCAAATAAGAGGAAATTCCATTACTTTTAATTCTTTGAAAGTCGTACTTAATCCTCCAAAATTTAACTCCATACCCGAAAAGAGAAGTAAAATTGGAAAAAGAAGAAAGTAACAGGTTATTAAGCGTAAAGAAGCTTTATGGTATCGAATTTTATTAAACTCTATTTTTATTAATCTTTTCATTTTATTTATCGTTGGTCAATTGTAAAAAATACTCTTCTAGATTCGGCTTTTTTTCTATTAAATGGCTCAGATATACTTCATGTTCGACAAGATATTTATTTAATTCTTCTGCCGAGACAGTATCCTTAAAGTAACCTTTATAAAGAAGAGAAGAAGAAGTGTCTATGCTTATAAGTTCTGGATGCTTTTCCAATTTTTTTAAGAGTTTCAAAGAATTGCTCGACTTTAATTCAAAATAAGAATTTCCTTTTTTCAAATCTGATACTCTCCCCTGATATAACATCTTACCTTTTCTAATAATCAAAATATCGGTACAAGTTTTTTCCACTTCAGACAAAAGATGGGAAGCTAAAAGAACCGTGGTACCTTGTGCTGCTATATCTTTTATAATTTTTCTTATATGATGTATCCCTTGAGGGTCTAACCCATTAGTAGGCTCATCCAAAATAAGCATTTCAGGATAATTTAATAAAGCAGAGCCTATTGCTAAACGTTGCTTCATACCCAATGAAAAAGCATGGAATTTAATATTTTTTTGTTCCAATAAATCTACGATCTTTAATACTCTATCTATAGAGTCATACGGAATTTGTTTTATATTACAGACTAATTTCAAATTTTGGACAGCCGTCATATAAGGATAGAAGTTAGGACGCTCTATCAATGCCCCGATTCTTTTTAAAGCCTCAACAGCAGTTTTCGTTCCATTATACCATAAAAAATCCCCTTCCGACTTATTTACCACCCCCAATATTATTCCTAAGGTAGTGGACTTTCCACTCCCGTTGGGACCTAATAATCCATATATCTTTCCTTTTTCTATTTTAAACGAAATGGAATCAACAACCAATTGTGAACCAAAACGTTTACTTAGATTTTTAACTTCTAAAATTGTCTCCATATACAAACCTATTTCTATACTAAAATAAGACCTGTTTTTTTTTATTTGTTACAGTTATTAGGATAGAAAAGATTTTCCTTTTCATTGATAACGCCATTTAGGCATTAAATCCACAACAATACTGACTTTTCGTCAGAAACACTATCTTGCTCTATTTCTTTTCTATTATATAAACCTGTAGTTATCAGCTCATTACATTTAAACGAATGGGAATAGCTTTTGATGCAAATTATTCGGCATTAATTTTGTAATAAATTAGACGAATGTATAATATAAAAAACCAAACATTATGAGCTTAATAAAATTCAACAGAAATCATGATTTTTTTCCAAATATATTGGGAGATATCTTTAACGACGATATGTTAGATAAATTTACTACGCGAATGTCTATTCCTGCGGTAAACCTAAAAGAAACTGAAACTGGATTCGAAATACAGATGGCTACTCCAGGTTTAAATAAAGAAGATTTAAAAATTACCATTGAAAATAACATTCTAGTAATATCTAGCGAAACCCAGATTGAAAAAGAGGAAGAAGAACAAGGTAAATTTACACGAAGAGAATATTCTTATCGTAAATTTTCAAGATCATTCAGTTTACCAGAAAGTGCCGATACAGAGAATATTGAAGCTAAGTATGAAAATGGAGAACTTATTCTGAATCTTCCTAAAAAAGAAAATAATATTAAAAAATCTAGAGAAATCAATATTATGTAGAATATAAAAGTTTAATCTCTATAAGTCCATTTTCAAATAATGAAAATGGACTTTTTATATGTTATTTTCTTTCGGATAGCCAAAATATTCCTAGGATAGCAAAAAATCCGACCCCTGTCCAAATCGGTGGCTGCATATTTGCTTTTACTCCTATAAATATAAGTGTGATTGCGCTTAAAAACAATAAAGAAAAAAATAATAATTTCAGTATAGATTTCATAGTAGGATAGTAATGATAAAACCTAAAATTAAAAATTAATTTTAAACTTTCTTCTTTTATATCTATTCTTTCATGAAAATTTAAATTGACCTTACTGAAAATCAACCTAATGCCCTAAACATTTATTGCTTTTCTCAAGTATATAATAAAGTATCTTAAACCTTTTTTTATACGATTTAATGTTTCTATGTTTGACTCTTGAAATAAAGAGCAAATAATAGTAAATAAATAATTATTATATCGATACACTAAGAATAAAATAATAACACAAAAAACAACACTACTGCAATAAGTATAAGTAATATGCAGTAACAAACACTTAATCTTTATAAACTCACATTCAAAACGAAAACAGCAATGACCGTTAGAAAATTAATTATTGGTAGCATTGTAGTTATTAATTTAGTAATTGCTTCCTTAGGTGTTATTTTCACCCCAAATTGGTTTTGGCTTTTAATTATTCCAATCATACTTTTAATTATAGCGATTTACCATACCACCCAAACCACCCATGCTATTTTACGAAATTACCCTATAGTAGGAAAATTTCGTTATATGTTTGAATCCATACGTCCTGAAATGCGTCAATATTTTTGGGAGTCAGACACAGATGGACGCCCTTTTAGTAGACGTCAACGTTCTATTGTTTATCAGCGTGCTAAAAATCAACGAGAAACAGTTGCTTTTGGAATGCAAAGTGACCCAGAAACTCCAGGTAATGAATGGGTGGCTCACAGCATTTATCCAACAAAAATCCATGATCATGATTTAAGAGTAAAAGTGGGAAATGCACAATGTAAACAACCTTATGATTTGAGTATTTTCAATATTTCTGCTATGAGCTATGGAGCATTAAGCAAGGCGGCAATTAAAGCCCTTAACAAGGGAGCTGCTATGCAAAATTTTGCTCATAATACAGGTGAAGGTGGAATAAGCGAATACCACGAAAATGGTGGCGACCTTATCTGGCAAATTGGAACTGGATATTTTGGTTGTCGTGACGAAGATGGGAATTTCCATGAAGGTCGCTTTGAAGAAAAAGCAAATCTCTCACATGTCAAAATGATTGAACTGAAGCTTTCACAAGGTGCCAAACCTGGACATGGAGGGATTTTACCTGCTGCTAAAAACACTCTTGAAATTGCAAAAATCAGACACGTACAACCTGGAAAAGATGTAATGTCCCCTCCAGCTCATACCGCTTTCGACTCGGCTGAAGGTATGCTTTACTTTTTAGATAAGCTTAGAAAACTTTCAAATGGCAAGCCTGTAGGCTTTAAAATATGTATCGGCGATAAAAAAGAATTTATAGATATCTGTAAAGCTATGGTAGATACTCAAATCGTACCCGACTTTATCTCGATAGACGGTTCAGAAGGTGGTACGGGTGCCGCCCCGTTAGAGTTTACAGATAATTTAGGAATGCCTCTATATGATGCCCTTACGTTTGCTACTAAAACTTTGATTTCATACAAATTAAAACGTCATATTCGCCTTATCGTTTCTAGTAAAATCATTACTGGTTTTGATATATTGAAAGCGATCGCACTTGGTGCAGATGCTTGTTATAGCGCAAGAGGTATGATGTTTGCTTTAGGTTGTATTCAAGCTCTAAAATGTAACGAAGACACTTGCCCTGTTGGAGTTGCTACTCAAAATCCAAACCTATATAAAGGTCTAGATGTTAATGATAAATCGATTAGAATAGCTCAGTTCCATAAAAATACGCTTAGAGCTACAATAGAAATTATGGAAGCCTGTGGCTTTAAAACTTTAGATGATGTATCTGCAGATAAATTCTTCCGAAAAGTAGACAGCCTCAACACCAAGAGTTTTGAAGAAATATATTTCGAAAATGAAGGCAGATTGATAGAAAGCCATACAAACTTTGCACCCCGCGAAGTTTATAGCTAAATCAAGGGAATATTGGACAAAGGCAGTTAGAATTCTAGCTGCCTTTGTTATTTTTCAAACTTTAGAAGCAACCTTTTTATTTCCTCTACATCTATCTATTAGAAATCTAAAACAAATCACATTTATATGAAAATAGCAGCTATAATTATTATCACTCTAGTTTGCATCAATTTTTTACTTCTAAAGTTTAGCTGCAACGCTAGTAGTGAAGAAGTAGTTGATGAAGAATAAAAAAAACCTTACCCCCCTCCCCCTTTTCCTTTTTTATCTTGATTTATTTGTTTGTATTTTTGCCTTTGCTTTTATTAAAAGCAAAACACCTTTAATCTATGGCTCGAATAAATCAACAAACTTTAGAAGATCTTGAATTTCCAACTGTACTTAAACAGATTGCAGAGTATTGTATCACAGATCTAGGTACTGTACATATAGCTAAATTAAAACCATTTCGTAAACATTCCAAAATTCATAAGGAGCTTCATAAAGTAAAAGAATTTACAGCTTCTTTCGGCAGTGATAATCCTATTCCTAATCACGGTTTCGAAAATATAAACAAAGAACTACAGCTTTTAGGAATAGAAGAAAGCAGTATAGAGGTCTCTGGCTTTAGAAGAATATTAAGTGTATGCATCACTACTGGTGAACTCTTATTATTTTTAAAAAAAAATGAGGAATTTTATGAATACTTATCTCGACAAGCCGACAAAATCAGTTATACAAAATTAATTGCCCAAGAAATTAATTCGATTATCGATCGCTATGGCTTTATCAAAGATGAAGCATCCACAGAGCTACTCCAAATAAGGAAACAGCTTATCCGTGTTAAAGGTCAAATCAATGCTAGTTTTAGCCGTGCTCTATCCCATTATTCGCAAGCAGGTTATTTGGATGAAATTCGCGAATCAGTAGTCGAAAACAGACGAGTATTGGCTGTTAGTGCCATGTACAGAAAACGAGTTAAAGGAGCAGTATTGGGTACTTCCAAAACAGGAAGCATTGTTTATATCGAACCTCAAGAAACACTTGAATATCTTACAGAGTTAACCCATCTTCTCTATGAAGAAGAACAAGAAATAAAACGTATTCTAAAGTCGCTTACCGAATATATTCGCCCGTATGCTAAGCTACTTAAAGTGTACCAAAATTATCTAATTAAGGTTGATATTATATACGCAAAAGCAAAATATGCGCTAGACATAGAGGCTCAGTTACCAATTATAAGAGAAGACAAAGAGATTAGTTTTCTAAATGCCTATCATCCTCTTCTGTTAAAAAATAATAAAAAACAGCAAAAAATCACGTATCCACAAACGGTCCATCTCAATTCAAAAACTAGAATCATTGTCATATCAGGACCCAATGCAGGAGGGAAGAGTATTACTCTTAAAACGATAGGGCTTTTACAAGTGATGCTTCAAAGTGGCATGTTGATTCCTGTAGATCCACTTAGCGAAATGAGTTTCTTCAATCATATCCTTAGTGATATTGGTGACAATCAATCTATAGAAAATCATTTAAGCACTTATAGCTATCGTCTTAAGAAGATGAATCAATTTTTAAGACACTGCAATGAAAATACTCTTTTCCTAATAGATGAATTTGGAACAGGAAGCGATCCCGAACTTGGAGGTGCATTAGCTGAGGTATTTCTAGAAGTTTTTTATGAGAAGCAGGCCTATGGAATTATCACTACCCACTACTCCAACCTTAAAGTTCTTGCTAGTGAACTCCCCAATGCTATGAATGCTAATATGTTATTCGACAACAAATCATTACGACCTTTATTTAAATTACAATTAGGAGAAGCGGGCAGCTCTTTTACTTTTGAAGTGGCGCAGAAAAATGGAATTCCTTATCGATTGATCAATAGAGCAAAGAAAAAAGTAGAACGTGACAAGATACGTTACGACAGAAGTATTGCTAATCTACAGCGAGAACGCCATGATTTAAGAAAGACCTCAGAAAGCCTTAAAACTCAACAAAAAATAGCTGCTAAAGAAAGTAAAGAATTGGTCGAAACTCAAGTAAGAATTCAAGAAAAATTAGAAAGCTACCAAGAGCTTTATGATGCCAACCAAAAACTATTAAGTTTGGGGAAACGTTTTGATAAAATTGCAGAAGACTATTTTTACAATAAAAGGAAGAAACAACTGCAAGACGAATTGTATAAATTAGTAATGCTTGAAAACAGTAAACGCAAACGAATAGCGTTAAAACAAAAAAGGAGACAAGAAGCTAGTGAACAAAAAGTAAAAAAGGAAGTTGAGAAGAAAATAGAAATCATCCGACAAGAAAAAAAAGAAAAGGCTAAAATTCTAAAAAAAGAAATTGAAAAAGCCCCTGAAACTCCTTTAAAGCTTGGAGATCGGGTTCGTATTATTAATGGTACAGCCGTTGGAACGATTGATATTCTCGAAAAAGGAAAAGCTATCGTAAATTATGGAATGTTTACTACAAAAATCGATACTAATCAATTAGAAAAAGTACGTTAAATGCACACTTTTAATAACATAATATTTTTTGATGGAATTTGTAATTTATGCAACAATACAGTTGTTTTTATTTTAAAAAGAGACCCTAAACACGTATTTAAATTTGCTGCATTACAAAGTCCTATAGCAAAAAAAATATTGGGAAATGACTCATCAGAAGTTATTAATCTACAAAGCATTGTACTGTTTCAAAATAACAATACATACACCCAATCCACAGCGGCACTCCTCATTGCTAAACAACTTTCGGGTTGTTGGCCTTTATTTTATTATTTTTTTATTTGGTGGCCCAAGTTTATTCGTGATGGCTTGTACAACTTTATAGCCCATAATCGTTATCGATGGTTTGGAAAGAAAAAAAGCTGCTTGTTTACTCTACCAGAACATAATAATAGATTTTTAGAAGAAGCCTAAACCCCTTTAACTCTAACTTTAAATATGAACAAAAACATTGCAACATTTGAAGATAAAATACAAAATAAAATAGATTTAAAAACCAAACCATTGGGCTCTTTGGGATACTTAGAGTCCTTAGCAAAACAAATCTGTTTAGTCCAACAAACTCTAACTCCTTCTTTAATTAACCCCCACATGGTAGTTTTTGCTGGTGACCATGGAATTGCTCAATCAGGTGTAAGTGCTTATCCTTCTGAGGTTACTTCACAAATGGTTCTAAACTTCCTTGATGGAGGAGCTGCTATTAATGTATTTTGTAAACAAAATAATATAGAATTAAAAATAGCTGACGCAGGTGTTCATTATGACTTTCCTAAGCATGCTTCTCTAATACATTCCAAAATAGGCTATGGAACTAAAAACTTTTTGAATCAAAATGCAATGAGTAGTCTTGAATTGGAGCGGTGTTTTTCTCAAGCTACAAAGATTATCGATGAAATAGCCTCTACTGGATGCAACATTATCGGATTTGGTGAAATGGGAATTGGCAACACCTCTTCTGCAGCTATGTTGATGAGTTCATTATGCCATATCCCCTTAGAAGAATGTGTAGGCCGAGGAACTGGTTTAGGGATTGAACAAGTTCGACATAAGTTGCAAATTCTTAAACAAGCACAGAACCAACATGAAGTTCCTAAAGATGCATACGAAGCATTATGTTATTTTGGTGGTTTCGAAATTGCCCAGATTTGTGGGGCTATGTTGGAAAGTTATAAACATAATATGTTGATTATGGTAGATGGATTTATAGCTACAGCTGCATTCCTTTGTGCATATTCCATTCAAAAGAAGATTGTAGAAAATGCTATTTTTTGTCACCAAAGTGATGAATATGGAC
>Ga0079226_10001834_pt1 | contig 16316 bp, 17 predicted proteins | sample Poulit2014_FD_76345 | JGI IMG/M metagenome (GOLD analysis project Ga0079226, IMG submission 76345) | Agricultural soil microbial communities from Georgia to study Nitrogen management - Poultry litter 2014 | ecosystem: Environmental > Terrestrial > Soil > Agricultural land | place: USA: Georgia...
ATAGCAAAAGCAAAACAAGCTGTTTATGACAATAAAAAAAGTCCTATTTATTATTTCATGCTTTTAACAAAAATGGATTTGGGTATTTTATCCAGTTATGTAGGCAGAAGAAGATGGATTGTAAAAAGACATTTTAAACCCAGAGTTTTTAAAAGATTAAAACCAGAAACTATACAGAAATATGCAGATATTTTTGAAGTTGAAGTTGATCAAATAACAGATTTTAATGAATAAAATTGATTTTAATCATCGGCAATCCGCTCATTGTGAAAATGGAGTGGCAGCCAATATTATAAAATATAACGGAATTGATATCACAGAACCTTTAGTGTTTGGAATGGGTTCAGGATTATTTTTTGTTTATATTCCTTTCTTAAGAGTAAATCAAGCGCCAGCAATTAGTTATAGACCCATGCCCGGTTCTATTTTCGCCAGAACTGCTAAAAAATTAAACATAAAAATTAAACGAAAAAAGTTTAAAAACATTGAAAAATCTTTTCAAGCTTTAGATGAAAATTTAGCTAAAGGAATTCCCACAGGTTTACAAGTTGGTGTTTATCATTTGCCTTATTTACCAGATGAATACAGATTTCATTTTAATGCACACAACATTTTAGTTTACGGAAAAGAAGGAGATGATTATCTCATCAGTGATCCCACTATGGAAAAACCTTCTAAAATCAGTAAAAATCAATTGGCAAAAGCACGTTTTACAAAAGGAGTTTTCGCACCTAAAGGACATATGTATTTTCCGGTGAGCATGCCAGCTGAAAAAGAAGTGGATTTTGAAAAAGCAATTGAAAGCGGAATCAAAAAAACCACAAGAGATATGTTGGCTCCTCCTTATTTTGTGGGCGTAAACGGAATTGAATTTGTAGGGAAAAGAATTTTAAAATGGCGTAAAAAAGAAGGCGCAAGAAGAACAAATCATTATTTGATGCAAATCATCAGAATGCAAGAAGAAATTGGAACAGGAGGTGGAGGTTTTAGATTTATTTATGCTGCATTTTTACAACAAGCTTCTGAGATTTTAAACAAACCAGAATTATTTGAACTTTCCCATAGGTTAACAGAAATTGGAGATCATTGGAGAGATTTTGCTTTACAATCTGCCAGAATTGCAAAAAATAGAAATAAAGAAGAAAATGCTTATCAAGATATTTCTACAGCACTTTTAGAAATAGCTAAACAAGAAAGAAGTTTTTTCAAAGACTTGAAGAAAACATTTTAAAAGAAAAAACATGGAAATCAGTATTGCTATCAAAAACCTGAATTTGCGTTATAAAGGAGCAGATTTTAATGCGATAGATAATCTGAATTTAAAAATCTATAAAGGAGAAGTTTTCGGACTTTTAGGACCAAACGGAGCAGGGAAAACCTCTTTGATTTCTATTTTAACAGGATTGATTTCTCCCAATCAAGGAGAAATTTCCATAGCAGGATTATCACTTTCTGAAAACCTTGAAAAAATCCAAACTTTAATTGGAGTTGTTCCCCAGGAATATGCTTTATATCCAAAACTTACTGCAAAACAAAACTTATTATTTTTTGGCAGCATGTATGGAATTCCTAAAAATAAACTTCAAAAAAGAGTAGAAAAAGGCATTGAAGAAATGCGACTTTCAGATTTTGCCGATAAGAAAATAGAAACTTTTTCAGGCGGAATGAAAAGAAGAATTAATCTTTTAGCAGGAATTTTACATCAACCAAAAGTTGTTTTTTTAGATGAACCCACAGTTGGCGTAGATGTGCATTCCAGAAGATATATCATAGATTATTTAACCCAACTCAACCAAAAAGGAATCACGATTATTTATACTTCTCATCTGTTGAGCGAAGCCCAAGAATTTTGCACAAGAGTAGCTATTATTGAAAGTGGAAAAATCCAAATTCAAGGAAAAACAAAAGAGATTTTAATGCAAGAAGGCAGAATAAAATCTTTAGAAGAAATGTTTATAGAAAACACTGGAAAACACAAGCATTCAAATGTTTAAAATTTATCATGCCATTTTAAAAGAACTCAGACTTATCCAAAGTGATTGGTTAGGTTTTGCATTGATATTTTTGATGCCTTTGGTGTTGATTGTCACCGTTACTTTTATACAAGACAGCATTGAAAGTGGTGAAAATAAATCCCTTCCCATATTATTAGTCAACAATGATGAAGGAGAAATTTCTCAATCTATTATCCAAGATTTAGAAAAAGAAGGAATTTTCACAATGATTGCTGAAAAAGACGGAAAAAAACTGGAAGAATCCTCAGGAAAAAAACTAATCAAAGAAGGAAAAGAACAGATTTTATTAATAGTTCCCCCAGAATTTTCTACTTATATTCAAGAAAAAACTGATGAACGCGTTTCAGAATTATTAGCCAGAGTTGAAGGAGAAGAAAAACCCACCACTTTAAAATCTGCTGAAAGCGAAAAAGAAATAGAAATATTTTTTGATCCTGCTTTGCAAAGCAATATTAAAAACAGCATAAAAAATGCTTTTGACAAAGTGATTTCTGAAATGGAAACCAAAGCTATTTATGAAACTTTTGAAAAAGAATTTGAAGTAGATTTCAGTTTTGTAAAAGAAGAGTCCATAGTAGAATTTAAAGAAAGTTCTGTAAATATTGATCAGGAAAAACTCACGCCAACAGCTGTGCAACACAATTTTCCTGCTTGGGCTTTATTTGCGATATTTTTTATAGTTCTTCCGCTTTCCATCAATATTGTAAAAGAAAAAAATAGTGGAACCGCCATCCGTTTAAAAACACTTCCTGTTCCTGCTGCATTTTTAATCTTAAGCAAAGTTTTTGTTTACTTATTGGTTTGTATGATTCAGTTTTACTTAATGCTTTTGTTGAGCGTTTATCTTTTTCCAATTATCGGACTTCCCGCTTTAAGTGTAGAAGGAAAACTTTTTCAACTCAGTATTATTGCATTTTTTGCTGCTTTAGCCGCCATCGGATTTGGTGTTTTAATCGGTACTTTTGCAAAAACCCATGAACAAGCTGCTCCTTTTGGAGCTTCTTCTATTATTATTTTAGCCGCCATAGGTGGAATTTGGTTTCCCACTTTTGCAATGCCAAAAATCATGCAAATTATTGCTAAAGCTTCTCCAATGAATTGGGCTTTAGAAGGATTTTATAATGTTTTATTAAGAGATGCAGGATTTTTCAGTTTTGCACCTTATTTATCGTTGTTATTTATTTTCTTCTGCTTGACTTTAGGAATTGCTTTATTCAGTAAATCAAAGATTTAAAACATTTTTCTCTTTAAGTTAAATTACTATAAACCTCAAAATTTATAGTTAACTTTGTTTTCTTAAAATCGCCAATATTTTCTTTGCCAAAAAGATATGAAACAGAATTTAAAACGCTATAAAATAATTCCACATCTTACTCAAACTTATCAAGATCGCGTGATGTTTAATGACGCAGATCCTTTAGGAATTGTTTGGCATGGAAATTATATTTCTTATTTTGAAAGAGCCAGAGAAGCTTTTGGAAGAGCAAATGGAATTTCTTATTTGACGATTAAGGAAAACGGATTTTCAACGCCTATTGTAAATGTCAATTGCGATTATAAAAAACCTTTAAAATATGGAGATACTTTCACTGTAAAAACACATATTTTAAATAATAATTCAGCAAAAATCATTCATTTATATGAAATTTATAATCAAAATAAAGAATTGGTTTGCACAGGAGAAAGCACACAAGCTTTTGTAAATTCTGCAGGAGAAATGGTTTTATATCCGCCAAAATTTTATGAAGATTGGAAAGAAAAAGTAAACTTTAACGCATGAAAAAAACACAAACCCCTCCCGTATTTTTTGCAGCAGGAGAATGCGTCACCCCTTTAGGTTGGACTTTAGAAGAAAATATTACAAATTTAGAAAAAGGAAAAAGCGGAATTTCTTTAATAAAAGATAAAAACTTTGCTGAAAATCCTTTTTATGGAGCGATAATCAACAAGGAAAAATTAGCAAAAAACTTTGAAAACCTTGCTTATCAAAATCAGTTTTCTACTTTAGAAAAAATGATTTTATTAGCTTGTGAAAAACTTAAAAATAAATACCAATCTCTTTTTAAAGAAAAATGCGGATTGATTATTTCCAGTACAAAAGGAAATATCAACGCTTTAAAAAACAGAGATATTCCTCAGTATTTGTTGAGCAATTTAGCAGATAAAATATCAAAATCAATAGGCATAAATTCTCAACCTATTGTGTTGTCAAATGCTTGTGTTTCAGGAATAATGGCAGTTTCAACTGCAAAAAGATTAATTCAAACAGGAAAATATGATCATTTCTTAATAGTTGGCGCAGATTTATTTTCAAAATTTGTTTTTTCAGGATTTCAATCTTTTCAAGCCATCAGTAAAAATCCTTGTAAACCTTATGATAAATCCAGAGAGGGCATCACTTTAGGAGAAGCTGCCAGCGCAGCTTTTATCACAAAAGACAAAGAAAAAATAAAATCAGATTTTTGTTTTGAAATTATTGGAGACAGCTCAATCAATGATGCCAATCACATTTCAGGACCTTCAAGAACAGGAGAAGGATTATTTCAAAGTATAGAAAATGCTAAAAAAGAAGCTAAAATCAAAGCAGAAAACATAGATTTTATTTCCGCTCATGGAACAGCAACTTTATATAATGATGAAATGGAAGCCCAAGCTTTCACCAGAGCAAAACTTGAAGAAAAACCAGTTTTTAGTTTAAAAGGAAGATTTGGACACACTTTAGGAGCTGCAGGATTATTAGAAACCATCATCAGTTTGAAGTTTGCAGAAAAAAATAAAATCCCGCCTTCTTTTAATTATGAAAATCACGGATTGACTTTACCTTTAAATATTCCAAAAGAATTTGAAGAAAAAGAAATTGATATTATCTTAAAAACCGCTTCAGGATTTGGCGGATCTAACACCGCAGTTTTATTTAAAAAATATACTTCTAATGGAAATTAATCTCACTTCATATTGTCAAATAAAAAACGGAAAAATCATTCATAATGGAGAAGTATATTATGAAGATAAAGAAAATGATTTTCAGAAATTTATAAAAAATGTTTATCAGTTTACAAAAATGGATTATCGAAAATTTTATAAAATGGATCCGTTGTGTAAACTTTCTTTGATGAGCAGCAGTATTTTAATAGATAATTTGAAAGAAGAATTAAATCCTAACACCGCGCTTGTTTTAACTAATAAATCTGCCTGTTTAGATGTAGATTTAAAACATCAAAAATCTATAGAAGGAGGATTTGCTCGTCCAGCAGATTTTGTTTACACCCTTCCTAATATCAGTTTAGGAGAAATAAGTATTAAGTATAAATTAAGAAGTGAGAATTCTTTTTTTATATTTGAAACTTTCAATCCTGAATTTTTAATTAATTATTCACAAAGCTTAATAGAAACACAAAAAGCAGAAGCTGTGTTAGCAGGATGGGTAGAAATTACTGAAAATGAATATAATGCATTATTGTTTTTAGTAGAAAAAAAGAAAGGAATTACTTTAACGAAAGAAAATTTATTAAACTTGATTTGATATAAAATGGAAAACTTAAAAAAAGAATTAAAAGAAAAAATCATTGAAGCTTTAAATTTAGAAGATTTAACAACTGAAGACATCAAAGATGATGAACTTTTATTTGGGGAAGGTTTGGAGTTGGATTCTATTGATGCTTTAGAATTAATCATTATTCTTGACAAAGATTATGGAATCAAATTAGATGATCCTAAAAAAGGAAAAAAGATATTTGAATCCATCAATACGATGGCAAATTATATTAATGAAAACCGAGCTGATTCATAAATGAAGACAAAAATTGCCATAACAGGAATGGGAATTGTTTCTGCGATCGGAATGAACGTAGAAGAAAATTTAAAGTCTTTAAAAACTAAAAAACATGGAATTTCTCGAATAGAAAATATCGACACAAAACTGAAAGATGAAATTTTTGTTGGAGAAATAAAAATCAAAAATCAAGACTTGAGAAAACGCTTAAATCTTGATGAAAAAGCTAACTTTTCAAGAACTTCCATGTTGAGTTTAATCGCTGCAGAAGAAGCCATAAAAAATGCAGGAATTGCTATAGATAACACCTCTTCAATAGGTTTTATTAATGGAACAACTGTTGGCGGAATGGATATTATTGAAAAATATTATGATGATTTTACAGAAAACAAAGAAAATCAGCATTATATCCATATTCAAGATGCGGGAAGCAACACCAATTTAATTGCAGAACATTTAGGAATTCATCAGTTGGTAACCACCATAAACACTGCATGTTCTTCTGCTGCAAATGCTATTATTTTTGGCGCAAGATTAATTCAAAGTGGACGTTTAGACAAAGTAATTGTTGGCGGAGCAGATGCACTTTGCAAATTTACCATCAACGGATTTAATACTTTGATGATTCTTTCCGATGAACACAACAAACCTTTTGATGAAAACAGAAAAGGTTTAAATCTTGGTGAAGGCGCAGCTTATTTAGTTTTAGAAGCTGAAAAATCTGTTTTGGCAAGAGATAAAAAACCAATTGCTTATTTAGAAGGATTTGCAAATGCGAATGATGCTTTTCATCAAACTGCAACTTCAGATGAAGGAAAAGGAGCTTTTTTAGCGATGAAAGAAGCTTTAGAAATGGCAAATTTAAAACCTTCAGCCATAGATTATATCAATGCACATGGCACAGCAACAGAAAATAATGACCTCACAGAAGGAAGAGCTTTAGAAAGATTATTTTCAGCGAAAACACCTGATTTTAGTTCAACAAAACCTTTCACCGGGCACACTTTAGCAGCTGCAGCTTCTGTGGAAGCAGTTTTTAGTATTTTAGCTTTACAAGAACAAAAAGTTTGGCCAGGATTAAATTTTACAGAAAAAATTAAAGAATTAAATTTAATTCCTGAACAAGAAGTAAAAACAAAAAATATAGAAAAAGTATTATCCAATTCTTTTGGATTTGGCGGAAATTGTTCAAGCTTGATTTTTAGTAAATCCTTTTAAAAAACCTCTAAAATGAAAATGAATAAATGTTTTGTAAACGGAATTGGATGTATCTCTGCACAACCTACTTTTGAGGATGATTTATTAGAAAATCTGCAAACTCATCAAGAAAAAACTTGTTTTGAAGTAGTAAAACCAAATTATAAAGAATTTATTCCTGCCACCGCTTTAAGAAGAATGAAATCAGGAATTAAAAATGCAGTAGTAGCATCTTCTTTAGCCATAAAAGATGCTGAAATAAATCCAGAAAAAATTGAAGCCATCATCACGGGAACAGCTTTTGGCGGAAGACAATATTCTGATCAGTTTTTAGACAGATTGGTAAAATATAAAGAAGAATATTTATCGCCCACTCCTTTTATTCAATCTACACACAACACCGTGGGCGGACAAATTGCTTTAAACTTAAATAATCACGCTTATAACGTGACTTATGTAAATTCTGCAACTGCTTTTTCTTCAGCTTTATTAGATGCTTTGTTGTATATCAACACCGCTCAAAAATCAAATATTTTAGTGGGTGGCGTAGATGAACTTTCCAAGTAAAGCATTGAAAGATATAGATTAGTAGATCATTATAAGTTAGAAAAAAATAATAATTTTGATATTTTAAACAGCACTACCAAAGGCTGTTTTCCTGGTGAAGGCGCTGGTTTTTTTATGTTGAGCAAAGCCAAAAAAGAAAATACTTATGCAGAATTGGTGGATGTTCAAATGAAAAATAATTTAAAAACAGCAGAGGTAAAACCTTTTATTTCTTCTTTTTTAAAACAAAATCAACTGGATTTTAAAGACATAGAAGTTTTATTATTAGGAAATAACGGAGATGTAAACTTCGATTATTTTTATGAAGAAGTAGAAAAACATTTTTCTCATTCAGAAAATATATTTTACAAACATCTTTTTGGCGATTTTCCTACATCTTCTGCAATAGCTTTTTGGTTGGCAGTCAGTATTTTAAAAGCTCAAAATATTCCTCAAGTTTTATATAGAAAAACAGAAAAACCTCAGCGAAAAAACATTAAAAATATTTTATTATACAATCAATACAGAGGAAAAGATCATAGTTTAATGCTGTTGAAAAATGTCTAAACACCAAATTGGAAATATACTTTTTGGAATTTTCACCTTGGGGTATGGATTTGGATTTTTCTTTTGGAATTGGCCGATAAGTATTTACTTTATCATTTTATTAATCTATGTTTTTATCATTGTTTATGGTTCTTTTCAGATCAAAGCGAATTATCATCTCAAAGCGATTTCTGCAGTAAAAACCCAGCAAAAAGTAGTCGCCATAACTTTTGATGATGGTCCGACAAAATTCACAGAAAAAATCTTAAAACATTTTGAAAATCAACCTCATAAAGCTACTTTTTTTTGTGTGGGCGAAAAGATAAAACAACACCCAGAAATTTTTAAAAAAATCATCAAGCAAAATCATCAGGTGGGAAATCATACTTTTTCTCATTCCACAAAAATGGGATTCAAATCCAAAGCAGAAATCCTTACAGAAATTCAAAAAACCGATGAGGTAATTCAGCAATTTACATCTCAAAAAAATGAATTATTTCGTCCTCCTTTTGGGGTGACCAATCCAAATATTAGAAAAGCACTTCAGCAAACACAACACCGAATGATCGGTTGGAAAATCCGTTCTTTTGATACGCGTTTGAAAGATGAAAATAAAATTTTGAAAAGAATCTGTCAACAAATCACTCCAGGAAGTATTATCTTGCTTCATGATACTTCGGAAAAAACAGAAAAAGTAGTAAAAAAACTATTAGATTTTCTAAATGAAAAATCTTATCGCAGTATGACTATCGAAGAATTATTAAAACTTGAAAAATGAAAAATTATTTTTTGATATTATTTTCTTTCTTTTTTGTGGGAGTTTTTGCACAGCAAGAATTATCTCAAACAGAAAAAGAAGAATTTAAAAATTTTGTCAACAAAGAGATAAAAAACATCCAAACTATTGATGCAGATTTTGAACAGAAAAAACATTTATCTTTTTTGACAGATGAAATTAAATCTGAAGGAAAAATGATCATCAATGAACAAGGATTTTTAAAATGGGAATATCTTTCTCCTGAAAAATACAGTATTATTTTTAAAGAAAATTCTATTCACATCAATGATGATGGTAAAAAATCTGAAGTAAACGCCAATCAAGAAATTTTTAAAGAACTCAGCGAATTGATTTCCGGAAGTGTTAGCGGAAAACTTTTAAACAATTCAAAGTTTGATATTTCTTATTATAAAACAGAAGATTTTATCTTGGTAAAATTAAATCCTATTCATAAAAAGCTAAAAAAATATATTCAACAAGTAGAATTGTATTTTTCTGAAAAACAAGCTCATGTAGATAAAGTAAAACTGATAGAACCTTCTGAAGATTATACTTTTATTACTTTTATCAATAAAAAAATAAATGCTGAAATCGATTCAAAAGTATTTGATAATTAGTGTTTTTTCTTTGGTTTTTATTTCTTGTAATAGTTTAAAAATTCCAGGAGAAAAAATAGATGATAAAGCAGAAAATTATCAAACTTCACATTTTACAAAAGCTGAAAAAGAAGATCTTTATCAAGCAGAAATCATAGCTTTTGATAAAAATTTAAAAGGAATTTTAGCAGTTAAAAACTATGGAGAAAACCATAAAAGAATTGCTTTGGTTTCTAAGTTGGGAAATACAATTTTTGATTTTGAGTTTAAAGAAAACAAAAGCGAAATAAACTATATTATCGATGATTTAGACAGAAAAATCATCCGTGAAAAGTTGAAGAAATACTTTGAATTATTAGCAAATACAGCATATAAAATCAACAAAACTTATCAAACTGAAAGCGGAAAAATTCTAAAATCGAAATTACAAGGAAAATCTGTTTTTTTATATTTTGATGAAGCAGAAAAACTTTATAAAATCAGACAAGCTTCTATTTTTAAAGAAAAAGTAGAAATCAAATTAGAAGAAAATAACAAACTGATTTTTCAATCTAAAGAACTTCCTATTGAAATGATTTTTGTGAGATAAAAAAGCTGAAGATAAAACTGATTTTTACTTTTTTATAAAATTAATTTATTTCTTAAGTAAAAGAAAATCAATATCTTTAAAGGGAATTAACTCTAAAAAAGATATTATTATGAAAAATGTAAAGTTATTTTTATTGCTGTTGTTTTTTCCATTAGTCATTTTTTCTCAAGAAATAAACACAGAAAAATCCATTGTAAATTTCACTGCTGGAACTATGGGGGTTTTTAAAGTAAAAGGAAAATTCACAGGATTTACAGGAGAGGTAAATTTTGATCCAGCAAATTTAGAAGCCGCTAAAATTGCAGTTTGTATAGAAACAGAAACTGTAGAATCTGGCAATAAAAAACGAGATGATCACATCAAAAGTGAAGATTTTTTAGCTGTAGAAGAATACCCTCAAGTTTGTTTTATTTCCACAGAAATCACTAAACAAGCAGATAATTATTTAGTAAAAGGCGAATTAAAAATCAAAGAAACCACCAAAACCGTAGAAATTCCATTAACATATAAAGAAAATCAACTCATCGGAAATTTAGATTTCAATAGATTGGATTATAATGTTGGTGAAGACATTGGAAAATTTAAAGCAAAAGATAAAATCTCTGTGAAGATTCATTGTTTTTTAAAGTAGAATTGAAAAGTTAAGGTCGGTTCTTTTGAATTCTTAAGAATAGAACACAGATGACGCTGATTGAGCGGATTTTCGCAGATTTATTTCAGCTTCATTTTCAAGTTTGAATTTTCTAATCCCCTGTCGTTTCGAGAGGTTCCTGTTTAAAATTTGTTAAGATTTTTAATGGGAATTGTATCGAGAAATGGATTATGAAATAATGAGTTTGTGAGTTGGTAGTTATGTAGTCTTGTAGTTTTTTAGTGGGTTGGAGAGATGGGAGTAGGAGAGTAAGAGGAGTTGGAGAGATGGAGAGTAGGAGAGAAAATTGGAATGCAGATGACGCTGATTAAGCTGATCTTCGCATATTTTTTCAAATTCAAATCTAAAGTTCTAACTCAAAGTTTATTAAAGAAAAGCTCTGAAAGAGCGCAAGCAACTAACATAGGGCAAAGCCCTGTGAAAAATAAACCAAGAGTAAACTCAGCCTTGAAGAGGCGAAAGAAAAACACTTTTAAGAATAGAACGCGGATGACGCGGATTGAACTGATTTTCCGCGGATTTATTTCAAGTTCTCTGTTCTGTCTTTTTTAAAAGAAAATGTCCCTTCGGCAGGCTCAGGGACCATACTTTTAAGAACAGAACGCAGATGACGCTGATTAAACAGATTTCCGCGGGTTTGTTTCAGGTTCAAATTCTTTAAGAAATAGAACGCAAATAACGCTGGTCAAACAGATCCGTTTTGAATTCAACTGATAATGAAACTATCTATTAAAATAAAAGGTTTAACTATGATTTGTTTTATAGTATTGACGAGCTTAATCTGATTATAAAATTGATGTATGTTTTAGATAGCAACAAAAAGTATTTTTATAAATTGAGTCCTGACAATTCTTATTATAATTTTTCAAAAAAATATTAAATTAAAGGTGTTTTGTAAAGTAAAATAATAAATTTATTAAACTTTAAACTTTATTTAAGATAAATATATGGTTTATGTTGAGTAATTTAAATGTATTGTTGAGTTATAAATAATTTTCATAAATTGTTTGGTAATAAATCTTCTGCTTTTAAATAGGAAGCAACTTTGGTTTTATTGAATTTAAAGAGAAGAAGGAAGTAAAATAATTTTTATAGGGAAGCTTATCATAAAAGCAAGAGTCTTAATAAATGTTAAATTGTTTGGAAGGCGGCTAAAAACAGAAAATAGAATTTGCAAAAAGAAAAATAAAAGTCCTATTATTAACTTGAAAATGGAAAAAATCTCACAAAATACTCCGTTTAAAATGCTTTACGCCCATCTGTTTTTAGGGGTGTTTTTCTCCTTGTTTTTTATGGGGGTAGAATTGCACGGACAAGAAGAAAATATCTATGATGAAAATGGTGAATATACCTATACAGTACCTGAGGGGGTGTATGTACTAAAAGTAAAAGCCTGGGGTGCCGGAGGAGGTGGTGGAACAAGAGAATATAAGATTCAGGCTGGCTCAAGAGGAGGTGGCGGTGGTGGTGGCGGTGCTTTTTCTTACCAGTTAATATATGTAAATCCCGAACAAGAAATAACAATAGAAGTAGGTAAAGGGGGTGATGCAGATACTGATGGTGGAAATACACTTATCTCTATAGATTCTGAAACTTATGTGTTAGCAGAAGGAGGAAAAGGTGCGGAACACGATGGTACAGCTAAAGGAGAAGGCGGAAAAGCAACTAATGGAATAGGAACAATTAAATACAATGGTGGAAATGGAGCAAATGGTGAAATAGGGAGCTCATTGGCAACGACATATAGCGGAGGTGGTGGGGCTTCTGCCAATTATGAAGAGGATGGTTCAGATGCTTCTGGTATTAATGGCGGGGAAGCGCTAAATGAAGGAGGAGCTGGGGCAGATGGGTATTTCAATGATACAAATACCAATAGACCTGGGAGAGAAGGCTCTACTCCGGGAGGAGGAGGAAGTGGAGGACTAAGACGATCGTTTAATAGTAGTACAATGATAGGCGGAAAAGGTGCCTCAGGTCAGGTTATTCTAACTGAAATAGAAGACGTAGCTAGATCTTTATACGGAGGTGAGTTATAGTATAGAAGGCACTTCTAATGCTGACTCAGGAATAGAAGGCGAGGGGGTTAGTTTTACAGTAAAAGCAGGAAATGATGGCCCAAGCGATGTAGAAGAAGCTGAATTTACATTTACCGTGCCGGTGGGGATTGATATAGAAAATCCAGAGAATATCACGGATAATTTCGAAAACAATACTTTAGATTATGATGAAGGCACCCGCACCTTTTCAGCAAAATTAGATTTAGAAAACGGACAAGAAATTTCTTATACCTTTGCCGGAGAGCTTTCAGGAAGTTTAGGAATTAAAACTGTAGAAGCTACCATTCTCCGTCCGGAAGGGGTATATGACCCCGATGCTTCTAATCCCGATGAGAATGTGCCGCCCACTAATCCGCATTACGAATGTTTTAACGATCCCAATAGCGGAGGAGAAATCAGTTGTAACAACATTCAAGAAAAAACTTTCATGCTACTGGATGACTGCGCTAATGAATATTTGTATTACGAAGATTTTGGACGTACTTCTTTTGAAGAAAATTCCGGACGTAAACGTTTTGAAGATGAGCCTTCTATTTCTTTGAATACATCAACAGGAATGCCTACTTTTAATGGTGATGGCGAAGCAGAACGCAATGGTCCTAAAGGAGGAGCGACTTCCACCTATTTATTTGCGCCCGGGCAAGATGATTCGGGGTATGAAGTAGCAAATGCCATTCATAGTGATGATGCTTCTGTAGCCCGGATTAAAAATGGTTATTATTCGGTCAATCCGCCGGGCTATGTAAAAATGGGAATCCCGGAAACAGATTCCTGGCATGAAGGAACTTGGGATCCGAATGCAGCTACAAATGATCCTGATAACCCTAATAGTAATTACGACTGGCGTCCGGCTTGGGATGAAGAAGATGCTGATCGCGATATTTCTGGAGCGGTGAATGGTGCTGCTTTTCATATTCGCGGAGCCGCTTCGGCCTCACAAAGTATCAAACCTTTTTATGAATTTGATTTAGAAGACCCTATTCAAGAAGGGGAAACATACACCCTATCCATCTATTCCTATGTAACCTATCACGATAAAGATTATATGATTATGGATGTGGTCGATAAAGAAACCGGGCATATTTACGCTTCTCAACCCTTGGAGTATCCTGGAGAAGAACTTCCTCCTGAGGCTGATGAGGAAGGATTTAGCTTGGGCTGGGTGCCACTACAAGCCAGTTTCAATTTTGCCAATAATGAATGTGATGATATCGAAAATCAAGAGGTGAAAATTGTAATTAGAGGAAGTCAAGATCGTGCTTTAGAAACTGGTAAAGGATTTGGACATACGTTTATAGATGATATTAGTTTTATTAAACGGAAAGAGACAGAAGAAAGTTGCGAGTTAGGAGAAGATAAAATAGCTTCTATCAATTGTTTTACGGAGTGTTATGGAGATGTGGAAGGGAAGTATTATGAATGGAGATATAAAGAAGGAGAGCTTACAAATGGTTCAACTGTAGAGGAGAGTTTTACACAACCGGGCACCAATGGTGGGTTTACTTTAGATATTTATAAATTGGATAACTCCTTCAATATGAAAGTGAATGGCGCAGATCTTTATGATGAGGAAATAGAGTTTCAATCCGGAAACCCTCATGTCGACAACTATCCAATTACGTTGAAACAAAATATAAGATTTAAATCAGATGGAGCAAAATATAAGATTTAAATCAGATGGAGCAAAATGGCAAGAGAGTGGGGTGGAATCCATTTGGCAGATTAATAGTGGAGTGGAGATTGATAGTGTAGATCGCTCCAACAACCCTTTGCCGGCAATTCGTGTAGAAATTGATGAGCACGGAAACGCTAAGATTTACGGAAAACGTACCACAAACAGTTCGCAATTAGAAGAATTGGAGTTGTTTGATCCTGATAATACGGATGAAATAAAATATCTCAATGAAGTAAATTGGCACGAGAATCAATCGAACGAGATTAAGGTTAATCAAGAAGTGGTAGGAACTACCGCAATGACTGTATTTGGATATGGTAAAGATCAGAAAGACTGTGAAACGCTGAGTGTAGAAAAAGACGGTGTTTTTGAAGATGATAACGATGATGGCTACGCACAAGTTGGCGAAACCATTACGTATAGCTTTAAAGTGAAAAATGCAGGTGATATGCGTATTCGCGATATAGAAATCATTGATCCATTGTTTGGATTTAATATTTCTTTAGACGAAGAAACGCACGAGCCTAATCAGGAAGGTGTGGAGTTAAGTGGAGATGATAATGAAGATGGAGTTTTAGACAAAAACGAAACTTGGATATTTACTGTAGAATACAAAGTTACCAAAGAAGATATTTATGATAACGAAGGCGTATATAATCGTGCCAAAGTAAACGGTGTGGGGCAATTAACCGCCACCAATATTCAGGTAGAAGAAGACTCTTATCCTACGGAAGAAAATCAAGAAATAGAAGAGCGAGATCCTGAATTTCTTAACCATACTTTTGTTCCGCTTAGAAGAAGTAAGTTAATGATTACTAATCCTATGATTCATCAGCGCATGAAAAATAAAGATTAATACAGTTTTGATTTGAAGGTATTTTAGTTGATAGCTCTGTAGTTGATAGAAAAAATATCTTTTCAATAAGTGGTTCCTGAGTAGAATCGAAGAACTCAGGGATCGCGCTTTTAATTGTTTTGAAAAATAGAACGTAGATGACGCGGATCAAGCAGATTTTTACGGATTTTTTCAGGTTCGAATTCGAGTTCAAATTCAGGTTCAAGTTCCCCAAACCCCTGTCTTTCTGAAAAATTTCGAGGAACGAGAAATTTATTCAGAATCTCATGCTATGGAATAATGAGTTTTGTGGTTGGTAGGTAGGAGAGATTGAGAGTTGAAGAGTAGGAGAGAAAATTGGAACGCAGATAACGCGGATTAAGCTGATCTTCGCAGATTTATTTTAAGTTTAGAATCAAAGTTATAACACAAAGCCCCACAGTTTCCGCTAAAGAAAAGCTCTGAAAGAGCGTAAGCAACTAACATAGGGCAAAGCCCTGTGTGAATCAAAAGTAAGAGTAAATTCAGCCTTGAAGAGGCGAAAGAAAGATACTTCCCAGAGAATAGAACACAGATAACACGGATTAAGCTGATCTTCGCAGATTTGTTTCAGATTTATATTGAGTTCATTTTCAAGTTTGAATTTCTTCTCCTACCTTTTTTAAAAACCTTAAAAATCAAGGAAGCAGCGCTGGCCTGAGGATAAAAATCTGTTTGACGACGACGTAGGAGGAGGAGTTATTTTTATCCCGTGGTTGAGGTTTCCGTAGTATTTTTTAGTGTTTTTAAAATCAGCATAGATTTTTTTGGTTCACTTGCCCTGAGCTGGGGTCGAAGGGTTCAGCGATGGAAAAAATGAACGAAGGATTGATCCTATGAAATAAGAACCATTCTTCAAGTAAAATGTCCCTTCGACAAGCTCAGGGACCGCTCCTTCTGAAAGGTAGTCCTGTAGTAAGTAGTAATAGAAATGGAGAGAAGACGAGTTGAAGAGAAAAATAGAATGCAGATGACGCGGATTAAGCGGATTTCCGCAAAGATATTTCAAGTTCGAATTC
>Ga0079226_10001835_pt1 | contig 16309 bp, 11 predicted proteins | sample Poulit2014_FD_76345 | JGI IMG/M metagenome (GOLD analysis project Ga0079226, IMG submission 76345) | Agricultural soil microbial communities from Georgia to study Nitrogen management - Poultry litter 2014 | ecosystem: Environmental > Terrestrial > Soil > Agricultural land | place: USA: Georgia...
GCATCGGGTAGAGATTCTCAAAACAGAGATTCTCAAGATAGACCTGAAGCACATACATCCCAAGGCGCGAGGCGATGGGCGCGTAAATCTCTAAAGTTTCTCGTGCAATGCGACGCTTTTTATAGGCCGGGAGCGCGCCGAGCGTGCGCATATTATGGAGCCTATCGGCCAGTTTCACCATAATGACGCGCAGGTCTTTGGTCATCGCTAAGACCATTTTGCGGAAGTTTTCCGCCTTCGCTTCCTCTTTCGAACGGAACCGAATTTGCGTTAATTTTGTGACGCCATCAACGATGTTCGCCACATCTTCGCCGAAATGATATTTGATCTCATCATACTCAATATCGGTATCTTCGATCACATCATGTAAAATTGCGCCCACAATGGAAGCCGCATCGATTTCGACCTCCGTTAAGATGAGCGCAACGGCGATGGGATGGAAAATATAGGGTTCACCAGACGAGCGAAATTGTTCCTGATGCGCAAATGCACCAAAGACACAAGCTCGTTTCACCTCTTCCACATCCTCTTTCGACAAATATCGAGAGACGACGCGAATTAAGCGATTGGTTTTCTCAACAAATTCCGCTTTCCATGGAATCAGGTTTTGCGGTAATTCAACAGTTTCCATCCCCATTGCGTAGCCCTTTTACTTAATCAGCAAATGCAGCAGACGCAGCTTCTTCTTTTGCAAGTGCTTTGATTTCGTCAGGACTAATTGCGCCGCCTGCGATTTCACGAAGTGCGACTACAGTCGGTTTTGCACCATGGGGTACACCGTCGATACGAGGCTCTGCCCCATTACTAATTTGTCGTGCGCGCTTTGCCGCAACTAATACGAGTTGGAAACGGTTATCTACACGTCCTAAACAATCTTCGACCGTGACTCTTGCCATACTTTTACTTCCTTTAAACAACTAAAAATTAACGTTAATTAAGATCATATTACGAACAATACGGTTCATTATAGATGATCTATTCTGCTTCATCAGCAAATAATGATTTTAATAGCGCCGCTTCTTTCACCACTTGATATTTAAGGCGGAGGCGATTGGTGTGGAAAATCCCTTTTAATTCAGAGAGTGCAAGGTCGAAATCGTCATTGACAATGACATAATCAAAACTGCGGTAATGTTTAATTTGATTCACCGCATCTTTCATTCTTTTTTCGACAATCGCTTCGCTATCTAAATTCCGGTGAATGAGTCGTGCACGGAGGGTTTCAAGCGAGGGAGGCATAATAAAGATCAATACCGCTTCGGGCATAATCGCTTTGATCGATTTAGCGCCTTGCCAATCAATCACGAGCACCACATCTTTCCCTTCGCGAGTCTTTGCTTCTACTGCCTTTTTAGACGTGCCGTAGTAATTGCCAAACACCTCTGCATACTCATAAAACCCATCTTGTTCGATAAGCGCTTTAAATTCTTCCACTGAGACGAAATGATAATGCTCGCCGTCGATCTCTCCCGCTCTTGGCGCCCGCGTTGTATGCGTTACCACGCGCTCAACATAATCGGTCTGATCAATTAATTGATTCACCAACGTTGTTTTACCGCCTCCTGAGGGCGATGAGATTACAAAAAGCGTTCCTAAACCATCCCTATTCCGTTCGTCTATACTGTCCATAAGCCTCTATCTAACAATTACTCTAAAACGATCCAATAATTCCCCTATACTCTACACTAAAATAGGGCGTACGGCATTAAATATCGACGAAAAACCCGCGCTTTTCCTTTGATTTTGTCTCAATTTATATTACACTGATTCGATACTTTTACATAAATTATCAATGGAGATTAGGTTAGCGATGTTAAAGAAAATTCTATTTGGATTAAGTGCTGCTGTGTTAATGAGCTCGCAAGCAATGGCGCAAACTCAACCTCAGCTTGAATATCAACAAAAACACGGTGACTGGATGATTACCTGTCATCTAATTGATGAGGCAAAAGAAGTCCGCGACTGCATTATCACAACCGGCACCACCACTAAAGTGGAAACTCCACAAGGTGGCCAAGAGATCGACGCAGCGCGCGCATCGGTGATCTATATCCAAGATCAACCCACCCTTATTTTAACGGCACTTCCCGGCACGCTTTTACTTCCGGGTATGAGCATTAATATCGATGGTAAACCGTTAGAGCTTGGTAAAGATAAAATCGAACAACTCTACTTTGAGCGTTGCTTAAACGATGGTTGTATCACAGGGCTTCCCCTTTCAACAGACGAAATCGTTGCCTCTCTTAAAAAATCAAACACGATGAATCTTAGCTACAACCACGATCTTTTAGGCAAAGGCTTACAAGAGCTTAAACTTAAAGTATCGATGAAAGGATTTACCGCAGCCTATGATGATCTTCAAAAACGTATGGGTAAAGCAAAATAAGATTGCCCACGAAACGATCAATCTAGACTAAAATGAACGCTGGCAGGATGGAGTAATTCGCCTGTCACTTATGAAAAATAAGACCGACTGATTCGGTCTTATTTGCTTTTTGTATTATAATAATTCTTTATTCTCACTCAGATTACATAATTAAAAATGGACTATCCTAAACATTTTGGGGTGATCGTCATCGGCGGCGGCCACGCAGGGACAGAAGCGGCCCTTGCCTCAGCAAGACTTGGCGTCCCCACACTCCTTTTGACACACAATATTGAAACCCTCGGCCAACTGAGCTGTAATCCAGCCATTGGTGGTATCGGGAAAGGGCAGATCGTCCGCGAAATTGACGCACTTGGCGGCGCAATGGCCATTGCCACCGATCATGCCGGCATTCAATTTAGAACGCTAAACGCCTCAAAAGGCCCGGCGGTGCGATCAACTCGTGCCCAAGCGGACCGAACGCTCTATAAACAAGCGATCCGTTCGATCTTAGAAAATCAGCCCAATCTCTATATCTTCCAACAAGCAGCGGACGATATTATTTTAGAGGGCGATCGTGCCTGCGGCGTTGTCACTCAAACGGGCATTCGCTTTCATAGCTCAACGGTGGTTTTAACCGCAGGAACGTTCCTCTCTGGCCTGATTCACGTGGGAATGGAGAACTATTCAGGCGGACGCATGGGCGATCCTCCATCGATCTCCCTTGCGCATAAACTTGCCGAGATGAAGCTCCGCAAAGGCCGTTTAAAAACTGGAACGCCACCGCGCATTGACGGAAAAACCATCGACTTTTCCAATATGGATATTCAGCCCGGCGATGATCCGGCGCCAGTATTCTCCTTCTTAGGTGATGTGTCACAGCACCCAACGCAAGTGCCCTGTTACACCACCTATACCAATCCACGCACCCACGAAATTATTCGCGGCGGTCTTGATCGCTCACCGATGTATGCCGATAATGCGACGATTGAAGGGATTGGCCCGCGTTACTGCCCGTCGGTGGAAGATAAAATCATGAAGTTTGCCGATAAAGATCGTCACCATGTATTTTTAGAACCGGAAGGTTTAGATACCCACGAATATTACCCCAATGGGATCTCGACGAGCCTTCCATTTGACGTGCAAATTGAGCTTGTTCACAGCATTGAAGGGCTCGAAAACGCGCACATTACCCGCCCTGGATACGCCATTGAGTACGATTTCTACGATCCGCGCGATCTGAAATATACTCTTGAAACCAAAGCGATCGATAACCTCTATTTCGCTGGCCAAATTAATGGAACCACCGGTTATGAAGAGGCGGCGGCTCAAGGATTGCTCGCGGGTTTAAATGCGGCGCGCCGTTATCTGGAAAAAGAGGCGTGGTATCCACAGCGTCATGAATCCTACATTGGCGTTATGATTGATGATCTCATCTCGCTTGGGGTGAAAGAGCCGTACCGCATGTTTACCTCGCGGGCAGAATATCGCCTCCTTCTCCGTGAAGATAATGCCGACCAACGCTTAACGCCGATTGGCCGAGAGCTTGGGCTAGTCGATGATTATCGTTGGCAGAAATTTGAAGAGAAAGAGGAAGCGATTGCACAAGCTGACCAATTTATGAAAGATTGGCTCATCGACATTCGCACCGATTCTGGGAAAGCCATTCAAGAAGAGACCGGCGTCTCCCTCTCGCAAAATATCAAAGCACTTCACCTCTTAAAACGTCCGCAAGTGCATCTTGAGCATCTGATGGCGCTTGAGGAAGGTCAACCCCTTCACCAATATTCTGCGGATGTATTACAAAAAATTGAAATTCAGGCAAAATATGAGGGATATATTAATCGCGGGCTCGATGATATTGAACGCAATCAACGCTTTGAAAATGCGCCATTGCCAGCCAATATCGACTATCACGCGATTAAAGGGCTGTCTGCTGAGATTCAAGAAAAGCTCGCAACTGCGCAGCCTGAAACCCTCGGACAAGCTTCACGCATTCAAGGCGTCACCCCTACGGCGGTATCGCTTCTTTTAGTGCACCTTCGCAAAGGACGCCTCCCTACGGTGAAATAAGGATAATGGATTTATAATGAAGAAACGCCTATTAACACTACTGACCGCTTCACTACTCTCCCTCTCAGTACAACAAGGATTTGCGGAAAACGCGCCAAAACTTGCTGTCAAAGGCGATATCGGGGCCTTAAGTGCGCTTAGCCTCGATGAGCTTGCCTACCGAGATGATCTTGGGTTTACCCTGCTCGATTACGCTATGATCGAGAATGATCCGGAGGTGGTGCGCTGGCTGAGACAGCACGGCGTGCGGTCAGGCGTTAATACGGCGCTCATTCAAAAGATGCAGCATTGGCTTAATCTGCTCGACTATCCCGTCGATAATTTTGCCGGCGTTTTCAATCCATCGATCCAACAGAGCGTCATTGCCTATAAATCAGCAAAGAATTTCGAGGCGAGCAATCGGATTACCCCCGATTGGTTTGAAGGGCTTGAAGAAGAGGCAATTAAAGAGGCGCAACGTCTTTTAAACAGTATGGGCGAGGATCTGAAACTCTCAGGCCTTCTCGATCGTGATACCGTAGCAGCGCTCGATAATTTTGCCGGTGCGTATCAAAATATCCCGCAGATGAATTACGCCACCTTCCGCCTCCTTAAAGAGACCGCGCAAGGCCTTATGAAAGAGCGTGGCTCTGAGACCCTTGAGGTGGAGATTGAGGAGGAATATGATCTTCCCCCAGAGGATCTTCAACTTGGCGCCGTATCGGATGCGGATTTAGTGGAAGCGGCCGATGCCTCACTCACTCAAAAAGCGCAAGCGGAAGCCCGTCTCTCTAAAAATGGCAATCTGCCGCCTGATGAGGTGTCGATTCGTTACCTCAATCACACCACCAATGAAAAACTCGATCCAGAGACCCAAACGCTGGTGCTCAATAAGATCGATGCGGTGGTAAATAACGCGCCCTCCAATAAAATTCTAACGATTCAAACATGGCTCAAAATCATTGGCTTTTTTGATCATAAAGTCGATGGTATGACCGGGCCGACAACCCGCAGTGCCATTCGTGATTATCAAGCGCATATTGGGCAAAAACCAACAGGAATTCCTGATACAAAATGGGAAGTCCCGCTTGAAAAAGAGGTGCGCAAAAAACTGCAAAAGCGCCTCAAACAGCTCGATTTTTATCACGATGATGTCAATGGGGTCAATAATTTTAGCACCCGCGCCGCAACCATCGCTTACGAGCGCTTCCACGGGCTCGATGAGCTCGGCAATCTATCGCCCCGCCTGCTCATGTTCCTCTTTAGAGATAAAGAGCTCATTGATTACGGCGTGCGTTTTAAGAAAACTCCGATCGCAGAAGCCGATAGATCAACCGCGAATCAAAAAAATGCCAATGTTTCAAGCGTTCCAACGGCGCCCACCCCGATTTCTGTCGCCCGCGCGGAGAGTGATGAGACAACAGAGGTCACTCTTCAAGCCGCTCCGATTGAATCAAACACAACTGATTCAACCGTTAACGCAGAAACCACAACACCTGAAACAGTAACGCCAGAAGAGCCGGTGACACTGACGCCCGTTCCTGAAAAGCAGGCTGAAACCAACACGCCTCTTACTGAGATCGAATCCATTGAAGCACTCGAAGAGGAAGAGGATGCGGAAACGTACGAGATCATTCATCTCGTCGACGATCTTGATGATGTCGATGAGGTTGATGAAACCCCCATCAGTGAAGCATCAGACGATGAAAAAATCGATGAAACGCCACGCCTTACTGAGTTTGAACATTCGATCGATGAGATCAAAAAAACCATCTTTGATGCCCACTCAAACACCCTATTAAATCGCCAAGTATGGCTGCGCATCATGGGGCATTTCCCCTATGCGCTCGATGGAGCGATGGGCCCGCAAACCCGCGAGGGAATCACCTCGTACGAAACCTCCATTGGCGTTGAACCCACCGGAAAACTTGCGCCTAAATGGGAAGCTCGTCTTGAAAAAGATGTACGCAAAAAAGTGCAGGCACGCTTAAAAGAAAAGGGGTTTTATGAGGGCGATGTTGATGGGCTCAATGGCCCCGGAACGCGCAGCGCAATTCGCGCCTATGAGGCCTCGAAAAAGCTCCCCGAAACCGGTCTTTTATCACCGCTCTTTTTAATGGTGCTCTACAACGTCGATGACTTAAATCCCACCGACAAAGATCTCGCCGTTTTCTTTGAGCGCGAAGGCATTCAGATTAAAGGCTATAAACCGGGCGGCAGCGATAAGCTCACCTTGCAACAATTGATGCTCGCCTATACCGGCGACTATATTGAAGTGATCGACGGAAAAGAGGGACCGGCAACGGACGAAGCGGTTAAACGTTTCCAAGCGCGCTATCATCTTCAGATCGATGGCAAAATCGGCGGCGATACCGAACGCCGTTTAACCCGCGAGGTGATCAACACCTTCCAACGTTTCCTTAAAAAAGAGGGGTATATGGAGGATGATCCAACCGGATCACTCGGCCCTAAAACCAAACGCGCCGTCCGTGAACTGAAAGAGCGAAGCGGGATTCCCGTCAATGATGAGCTCGACATTCCATTTATGCTCGTCGCGATTGATGGCCTTGCCGGCACAACCCTCAGTGATGATTATCTCGCTGAGTTAAAATCGGCCAAAGCGGAAGAAGAACGCCTGCAAACCGCGCAAGCTTATCTCATTGGGCTCAATCTTCTCACCGGCAAAGCCGATGGCGTCGATGGCCCGGCAACGCAAAATGCGGTACGCCGTTTCCGTCAACAGGAAAAATTACTGGCAGGCACCCACGTTAATGAAGCGTTAATGCCCTTCTTAGAAGAAGCCGCGCTTAAAAAAGGCCAGTCATACCTACAACAACTGGGGTATTCCATTAAACCGGATGGAAAAATGGGCCCGAATACGAAAAAACAACTGCATGCTTTCTTAACCAGTAAAAAGATGCCGATAAGTGATGTCATTACCGCTGAGATTTTAATTGAGCTGAAAAATGAGGCAAATAAAAAACGCGCCATTAGCAATCAGCGTGCGCCACAAGCGGTTCAAGGACAAGCGGCAAGCCGCGGCTCGGCACCAAAAGGCACCATGCCCAAACTGGAAAAAGGCTATCAAGAGGAAGGAATTTTAAGCTCAGCGCCCAATAAGAGCCTCTCAACCTCTGGTAAACTGAAGATCGTTCGCAACAAATCGGGCCAAATTATGGGCTGTCAAGTAGGTAATGTCTCTATGGGGGCAAACTACTGCAGCAATTACCGTAACGGACAAAATTGTACCGTGGTCTACCGTCAAGGACGCGTGATTAGCCTTCGCTGTAAATAAAAATCAGTAGCCCTAAACAGAGCCGTAAACAGAAAAGCCTCGCTGAGATAGGATTCATTTTGAACCGCAGACGAGGCTTTTTTATTGCTGTTGATTTAAGGATATTTTATTCCGCCGGGCGCAACGATAATTCCCCTGAGTAGATCGAATGAAGTTTACCATCCTCATCCATAAATTGAAGCGCTCCATCTCCATCAACGCCAAGCTCTTGCCCATAGATCACAGAACCCCCAGAAATCACCTTCACTCGGGTATTTAATAGCGCGCTATAATCGGGCCAGCGTTCATCAATGCGGAGCGATTCTCCCTGTGCGATGCGCTCGCAACTTTCATACAGTTTTTGCGCCAACAGCGCTGCCATAGAGTTACGGTCAAGAGGCGTGCCTAACAGCGTTTCACACGAGGTCGCGTTATAACTTGCCGAGAGGGTTTCCCGCATGGTGTGATTATTAAGCCCAATGCCGATCACAACCATCACGCTCCCTTCTCTAGGGAACGTTTCGAGCAAAATACCGGCGAGTTTTTCCCCTTGAACCCAAATATCATTAGGCCATTTAAGATTTGCATCGATCCCAAACGCGCGCAAGACTTCCACTAAATCCATACCAACCTGCAGGCTAAGCGGACTTAAACGCGCATAATCATCGAGCTTAAAGGGATAGCGTAGCGAAAAATAGAGACTTCGCCCAAGAGGAGAACTCCACTCACGCCCTTGCCTCCCGCGGCCTGAACTCTGCTTTTCCGCCACACAGAGCGCAGCAGAATCGAGCGGATCAACGGCGAGCACTGCTTTATTGGTGGAGTCGGTATCAAAAAGCACTTCAACCGCTACCGGAATCTCGCAAGCTTGAAGACGCGTACTAATCGCCTCTTGATTGAGCGGCGTATAAGGAGAGATACGATCAATCCACTCGCCCTCTCGCGTATAAAATCCGCCTTGAGCTTGAATCGTATTAAACACCTTCTCGCCCACCTCATATGAGATGCCCTGCTCCTCACACCATTTTGGTAATGAGAGCGATGATTGCTCTGCTAGCGCTAAAAAGAGGGCGCGCTCAAGCTCGATCGTCATAATCTCTATTTTCTCCTTGCAATAAAAAAGAGCCATCAAAAATGATAGCTCTTTTTAATCTGTCTTGCTACTTATCTTCGTATCTTTCGCGATTAGCTAAAAAGAATGACCGAGAAAAGTGCGATCCAGCCCACTGCACATAATAAACCAATGATGAACAATGGAAGCTTATAAATAAATAAACTCTCTTTTTGCATACGTACCCCCAAAATAATTTGCGTATTCTATTAACTATAATACATTAACAACCGCTTCGGCTGCAACTTCGATATTTTTATCATTGAGCGCAGCGATACAAATTCTTCCCGAATCAACGGTATATATAGCATAGTCGGTTTTGAGTTTGGCAACCTGATTCTTATCAAGCCCTGAATAAGAAAACATCCCGGCTTGCTGATTAATAAACTCAAAATCCACTTTAGACTGCTTCTCATTGAGGAGTTTGACAAATTTCTCACGCATCGCTTTAATCCGATCGCGCATCTCGCCAAGCTCTTTTTCCCACAGTGCACGCAGTTCATCGTCGGCGAGTACACATTGCACAATGCGCGCACCGTGTGAGGGCGGTGATGAATAGATCGCACGAACCATGCGTTTAAGTTGTGAGGTGACCGTCACTTGCTCCGCTTCATCACTCGTTGTCACCGTTAATGCGCCAATTCGCTCGCTATAAAGTGAAAACGATTTTGAAAATGAGCTTGCGATAAAGGTAGGAAGACCGCGCTCAGCAAAGATATGAATCGCGGCAGCATCTTCTTTAATCCCTTTCGAGAATCCTTGATATGCCATATCTAAAAAGGGAATAAGACTCTTTTCTTTAAAGAGATCGGCCAGTTTTTCCCACTCATCAAGGGTGAGATCTGCGCCGGTCGGGTTATGGCAACAGGTATGTAAAATTACAACTGAGCTTTCAGGAAGCTCGCTTAAAAATTGATACATTCCCTCAAAATCAACGCCACGCGTTTTCTCATCAAAGTAAGGATAATCATCGACTTCAAAGCCCGCTCCCTCAAAAATAGCACGGTGATTATTCCACGTCGGACGAGAGATATAGGCTTTTGTTCCTGCAGGCACAATTGAAAAGAGGAAATCGGCACCCACTTTAAGCGCACCCGTTCCCCCGAGCGATTGTACGGTGGCGAGACGCTTTTCCTGATAGAGCGGGTGATCCGTACCAAAGAGTAATTTTTGAACGCAATCATTATAGCTGCCTAAACCATCCATAGGCAGATAAACGCGCGGTTCATTCTGGCTCGCTAAGATCTCCTCAGCACGCTGTACCGCTTCTAAGACCGGCACTTTTCCGTCATGATCGGAATAGATACCAATGCTTAAATTCACCTTGTCTGCCCGTGGATCTTTCTTAAAGCTCTCAACGACTCCCAAAATAGGATCATTAGGAGCTTGTTCAACTTGTTCAAACAGCTTCATTCTAGAGTAACTCCTTTTTTTATAATTTTATAATGACCACACATACGCAAGTGTCGGAACGGTGGTAATCAGGATGAGAAGATCGAGCATCACTCCCATGCGCCAATAATCTCCAAAATAATAGCCACCAGGGCCCATCACCAACGTATTGGAATGGTGCCCAATCGGCGTATTAAACGAACAAGAACACCCAATCGCAACCGCCATTAAATAGGGGTCGATATTGTGACCAAATTGAGTGGCAATTCCCACAGCGATCGGCGCCATAATTACGGCCGTCGCAGAGCTATTGATAATGTCAGTAATGATCATCGTCGCTAGCATCACGCTCCCTAACACTAAGATAGCAGGCATTTCATCTAAAAGCGATACTATTTGTCCGACAATCAGCCCCGTTGCCCCGGTTTTCTCAACCGCTGCGCCAACGGTGATAAAGCAGCCTAGTAGCACAATTAACGGCCCTTCAATACTATGATAAGCCTCCCGAAGCGAGAGCAGTTTACTGGAAACAAGCGCAAAGATCGCAAGAGGAAAGGCGATGTGTGCCGGTAAAATTTGAGTCGCCACGAGTAAAATGGAGATCATAAAGATCGTCACCGTCGGCCAAAGTTTTGCCGAAGGTTTTAAGCGAACATTTCGCTCCGCAAGAGGCAAGCATCCAAGCTGATTGAGCGTCTCGGGAAGCTCTTTTTTATAACCTTGAATCAGGAGCACATCGCCAGTTTTAAGGACTAAACGCGAAAAGCGCTGATGGATCTTTTCCCCATGACGGGAGACGCCTAAAATATTGATGTGATAGCGTTCACGCAGTTGAAGATCGGCGAGTTGATGGCCCGCAATCCGCGCGCCGGGATTAATCACCACTTCCAAAAATTCAATCTCATCGTCCATGCGCTCTTTGTCACGGGGATTCGTTGAAATCGTCAATCCTGATAACAGCTCAAGTTGCTTTAACTCTTCCGGCTGCCCTTCCACCAGTAAAATATCGCCCGCTTTCAAGGTCTCCTCGGCATTCGGCGATAAGATTCGGCGCGCACCACGCAGTAGCGTTGCCACGCGGATTTTATGCTCAACGATCGCTTCAAGTTCCCCAATCGTCTTTTTGATAAATTTATTATTTTCAGGAATTTTAAGCTCTAATAGATAATCATCGGTTTCAAAAAGATTGGAATTTTCTTCGGTTTGCCGCACCGGTAAAAAGCGCCAACCAATAAATGAGATATAGAGAAGCCCGACGGTCGCCACCACAATTCCCACCGGCAAGAAGTCAAACATCTTATAAGCGCCCATCCCGATCGATTCACGATATTGCGCAATAATCATATTGGGCGGCGTACCAATCAGCGTCAATGTTCCGCCTAATAGCGAGGCAAAAGCCATCGGCATTAAGAGTGCCGATGCAGGAATTTTATAACGCTGGGACACTTGAAGCGCAACCGGCATAATGAGCGCAAGCGCGCCCACGTCATTCATAAAAGCAGAGAAAAAGACCACAAGACCGGAGAGCGTTAAAATGAGTAACGACGGCGTTTTGGAAAAGCGGCTTAAATGATTGGAAAGATGGTAGGTGACCCCAGTGTTTCCAAGCGCATAACTTAAGACTAAAACGGCGGCAACAGTCACCACCGCGCGATGACTAAAGCCCGCAAACGCATCATCCATCGGCACAATCCCGAGAAGTACGAGCGTCAATAGCGAACCAAGCGCCACCACATCATAGCGCCAGCGCCCCCATAAAAAGGCGAAAAATGTAATGCCGAGCACACAGAGAACGATCACTTGATCATTCGGCACCGTTCCGAAAAGTGAGTTAGGCAACCATGAAATCACGACTTAAATCCTCTACAACCTTGATTCAAGGAGCGCTTGTTGGGCTGAAAATGGCTCTGCCTCACCGCGTTCCACACGATGATAATCCCCAAATTCATCCAAATACCACGCCCCCATATTATCGTTTAAATACATCTTAAGGCCTTCCTTAATGATGCGTTTCTTAATCTCATTATCCTGAATTGGAACGCCAACTTCAATACGGCGGAAAAAGTTTCGATTCATCCAATCCGCACTTGCAAGGTAGAGATCTTCCGCACCACCATTATAGAAATAGTAGAGTCGTGAATGCTCTAAAAAACGCCCGATAATTGAGCGAACCGTGATATTATCCGACACGCCTTTAATGCCCGGTTTTAACGAGCAGGCACCGCGGACAATTAGATCGATTTTCACTCCCGCTTGAGAAGCCTCATAGAGTTTATCGATCATTCGCTCTTCTAAAAGGGCGTTCATTTTCCCCACAATGTAGGCTTTTTCGCCCCGTTTTGCCGCTGCAATTTCGCCATCAATCTTCTCTATTAGCTCATCAAAAAGATTAAAGGGAGATTGCCATAATGTGCGCAATTTTGGCGAGCTTCCAAGACTTCCCAAACTTAAAAAGATATCTGAAACATCTTTTGCGATCGCCTCATCGGAGGTTAACAGCGCCATATCGGTGTAATGTTTTGCGGTGTTGGAGTGATAATTCCCGGTACTGATATGGGTATAAAAACGAAGCTCCGGCTCACCGGTATGTTTGCTCGTTTCACGGCGCACAATGAGGAGCATTTTCGCATGGGTTTTAAAGCCAAACACTCCATAAACCACGCGAACGCCCGCCTCTTCTAAGATCGATGCCCACGCGAGATTGGTCGCCTCATCAAAGCGCGCCATAAGTTCAAAGATCACGTTGACCTCTTTCCCATTTTGCGCGGCGCGAATCAGCTCTTCCATCAGAACTGAATCGTTCCCCGTCCGGTAAACGGTCATGCGAATAATCTGCACATCCGGGTCATCTGCCGCCGCGCGAAGAAGATCAATCACCGGAGTAAAACTATCAAACGGATGGTGCAGATAGATATCATTTTTCCAAATAAGGCCAAAATAGTCATCGGTATTGGCCCATTTTTTAGGGACTTTGGGGGTAAAGGGCTCATAAAAAAGCGCGTGTTTTTCTTCTAGATAAGGCAAAAGCGCACTAAGGCGAGCAAAGTTAATTAACCCTGGCACCACATAGAGATCTACCGGTTTTAGATCAAATTGTGTTAGCAAGAAATCCATTAATGCAGGCGGACATTCATGCGTCACTTCCAAACGGACGCCATGGCCAAAGTTGCGTTGATGCAACTCTCCTTTTAAGGTTTGGTGAAGGTTTGTAAGCTCCTCTTCATCAATAAAGAGATGGCTATTTCGCGTTAATCTAAATTGATAGCAGGCCTTAACCTGCACCCCTTTAAAAATTTCCGCAATAAATGCGGTAATAATATCGCTCACAAAGACAAAACGGCGCATCTCACCACTTTCTGGGAGCTCCACAATCCGGTGCAAGTTCTTAGGAATGGGTAGAATCGCCGTCTCAATCTTGCGCCCATAGGCATCAACGCCATCGAGCTCGATAATCAGATTTAAGGTTTTATTAGAAATATGGGGAAAAGGATGAGCAACATCGAGCGCAATTGGCGTTAACACCGGTTTAACGATCGATTTAAAATAATCCAAAAGAAATGCTCGATCCGATTCACTCCAGCGGTTTTCAGGCAAAATCTCAACGGATGCTTCTGATTTTAGAAGGGGCAACAACTCATTTTCATAAAGAGCTGTCTGCTTTTCAAAAATTCGCCCAACGCGCGCTTGAATTGCCTCGCTCCACGCATCGACCGGCTCGCCGTCTAAATGGGTAATCCCTGAATAGATGCGCTCTTTAATATTGGCAAAACGCACTTCAAAAAACTCATCTAAATTCGTCGTGACAATCGTTAAGAATCGAATGCGCTCCAAAAGCGGAATGGAGGGATCTTGCGCCTGATAGAGCACACGCTCTTGGAATGCGAGAATGGATTTTTCCCGATTGAAATAAGGATTGAGGCTCGCCGCTGTCATATATGTTCACCCATAAAAAAGCCCGTCTAAACGGGCTTTACTGTTCATAATGATTACTTAAGATTCTTAAGTCGGTTTATCGCATCAAGTTGCGATGTTGCAATACTGAGTTCAGTTTTAGCCTGTTCGACATCGAACGAGCCCTTCTCTTTATCTTCCCAGAGCTTACGCGTTTTCTCTCTAAGCGCTTCAACCGCTGCTTCATCTAAAGCATCTGCACGCTCAGCAGAATCCGCCAATACGATGATCTGGTTTGGCTGAACTTCAACAATTCCGCCTGAAATCCAGAATACATCTTCTTTACCATCAGCAAAGGTCAAGCGGACTTGACCTGGCTTTAACAGTGCTAACATCGGAACGTGACCATGATAAACCCCGATTTCACCAGAAACCGCGGTGCCTGCAAAGAAAGTAACATCACCTGAGTAGAGTTCTTTCTCGGCACTAACAATAGTTACGTTGATGGTTTTCATGACTTATTCCTTATTTCTTTTCGCTTGATGCGAAACGCTCTAATACTTCGTTGAAGTTACCCATCATGTAGAACATTTGTTCTGGAATGTGGTCACCTTCACCATTTAAGATCGCACGGAAGCTTGTAATGGTGTCTTGAAGTGATACGTATTTACCAGGTGCGCCGGTGAATACTTCAGCAACGTGGAACGGTTGTGATAAGAAGCGTTGGATTTTACGAGCACGTGAAACGATTAATTTATCGTCATCGGATAACTCGTCCATACCAAGAATCGCGATGATGTCTTTTAATTCTTCATAGCGTTGAAGGATCATCTGAACACCACGAGCAACGTTATAGTGCTCTTCACCGATTACTAATGGATCTAACTGACGTGAGGTTGAGTCTAATGGGTCAACCGCAGGATAGATACCCAGTGACGCGATGTCACGTGAAAGAACGATGGTCGCATCCAAGTGAGCAAACGTGGTTGCTGGTGATGGGTCAGTTAAGTCATCCGCAGGAACGTAAACCGCTTGAACCGATGTGATCGATCCTTTCTTAGTTGATGTGATACGCTCTTGAAGCACACCCATCTCTTCTGCAAGTGTTGGCTGATAACCAACCGCTGAAGGCATACGACCTAAAAGTGCTGAAACCTCAGTACCTGCAAGCGTATAACGATAGATGTTGTCAATGAAGAGAAGAACGTCACGGCCTTCGTCACGGAAGTATTCCGCCATCGTAAGACCTGAAAGTGCTACACGTAAACGGTTACCTGGTGGCTCATTCATCTGACCGTAAACCATCGCAACTTTATCAAGTACATTTGAATCTTTCATTTCGTAGTAGAAGTCGTTCCCTTCACGAGTACGCTCACCTACCCCAGCAAATACTGAAAGACCTTCGTGTTCTTTAGCGATGTTGTTGATTAATTCCATCATGTTAACGGTTTTACCAACACCCGCACCACCGAAGAGACCCACTTTACCACCACGTGCGAACGGGCAGAGTAAGTCGATAACTTTGATACCGGTTTCTAATACTTCTGTCGAACCCGCTTGCTCTTCATATGAAGGTGCTTTACGGTGAATCGCCCAATTTTCAGACGCTTCAACAGGACCTGCGTGGTCAACTGGGCGTCCTAAAACGTCCATGATACGACCAAGAGTACCCGTTCCAACTGGAACAGAGATTGGCTGTTTAGTATCGACTACCGCTAAACCGCGTTGAAGTCCGTCTGACGAACCCATTGCGATTGTACGTACGACACCGTCGCCTAACTGTTGTTGCACTTCTAAAACTAGATCGTGTTCTTGTACTTCTAATGCGCTGTAGATGCGTGGAACCGCATCACGTGGGAATTCCACGTCAACGACGGCACCAATCACCTGAACTATTTTCCCTGACATACTCTCTTTAAACCTCGTTTAATTCAAAATCTTTTAACGTTTAATTAGTTAATGGCCGCAGCACCACCGACAATCTCAGAAATCTCTAGAGTAATTGCCGCTTGACGAGCCTTGTTATACACAAGTTGTAACTCATCAATAAGATCACTTGCGTTATCACTTGCTGCTTTCATCGCAATCATACGAGCTGCCATCTCACAGGCAATGTTCTCAACCACTGATTGGTAGATTACATACTCAATATAACGATCCAGCACTAACTCGATTAACGCTTCGGGTGCAGTGTCATACACATAATCCCAGCTCATGGTTTGAC
>Ga0079226_10001836_pt1 | contig 16298 bp, 13 predicted proteins | sample Poulit2014_FD_76345 | JGI IMG/M metagenome (GOLD analysis project Ga0079226, IMG submission 76345) | Agricultural soil microbial communities from Georgia to study Nitrogen management - Poultry litter 2014 | ecosystem: Environmental > Terrestrial > Soil > Agricultural land | place: USA: Georgia...
AACCAGCCGGCCAGCAAGGCAATCAGACCGCTGGGGCCCATTACCAGAGCAAAGCGCAATAACCAGGGCGAGTCGTACAGGCCGCCCCGCCAGCGCTTCCAGAGGGCCAGCACGCCCAGCAATACCATCAACAGGCCAAGCGCCACCATGACGCGAAACGACCAGAACACCCAGGTGGCGTTGGGGCGGTTTTCCTCGGGGAAGTCCTTCAGGCCGGGAATGGTGCCGTTCCAGCTGTGGGTCAGAATCAGGCTGCCCAGATGGGGGATGCCGACAGCGAAATGAGTGGTTTCGGCTTCCATGTCCGGCCAGCCGAACAGCAGCAGGGGCACGCCATCGGTGTCCTCCGGACTCTGGCGCTCCCAGTGGCCCTCCATGGCCGCCACCTTGGCGGGCTGATGTTCCAAGGTGTTCAAACCGTGCAGGTCGCCGACGAAGATCTGTATCGGCGCCACGATTACCAGCATCCACATGGCCATGGAAAACATGGTGCGAATCGGCAACGTATTGCGCCCGCGCAGCAGATGCCAGGCACCCGCGGCGCCGACGAACAGCGCGGTTGCCAGAAATGCGGCGATGCTCATGTGCACCAGGCGATAAGGGAAGGACGGGCTGAAGATGACCTGCAGCCAGTCCACCGGCACGACCCGACCGTCGATGATTGCATGGCCTTGTGGCGTCTGCATCCAGCTGTTGGAGGCCAGAATCCAGAACGTCGACAGCAGCGTGCCGAGCGCCACCAGCGCAGTGGACATGAAATGCAGGCCGTTGCCGACCCGATTCCAGCCGAACATCATGACGCCGAGGAATCCCGCCTCCAGAAAGAAGGCAGTCAGCACTTCGTAGGCCAGCAATGGCCCGGTGATGCCGCCGGCAAACTCGGAAAAGCCGCCCCAGTTGGTGCCGAATTGGTACGCCATGACCAAGCCGGAGACCACGCCCATGGCGAAGTTGACGGCAAAAATCTTCGACCAGTAATGGTAGAGATTCTGGTAAACGGGATTCTTGCTGTACAGCCACAGGCCCTCCAGCACCACCAGATAGCACGCCAGGCCAATGGTGATGGCCGGAAAGATGATGTGGAATGACAGCGTGAAGCCGAATTGTATGCGGGCCAAATCAAGCGCTAGGGTATCCATCATCGACTCGCTTTGTCGCTCGTGTCATCCTCTTTAGATGAAGCTCATGCTATCCACAATGGGCTTAAGACAGGCTTAAGCGCCTCAAGTAATTGATTCAAGACATGCGGAGAAGCACGGTGCAGCGATGGCAGCGCCACTCCTTGCCTGGGTGCCTGGCCTGGATTCCTGAATCGGGTAAATCGCCGACAAATTGCTCAGGCGGGCATGTCGTTGGCCACGTTGTTGCGCGACCAGACCCGATGCTGGCCCAGTGCCTGGGCAAAGTCGTCGAACACATCGGCGATCTGCTTGCCGCAGAAGATGCCGTCCGCCGTGCGTGCAAAGCCGGCCTTGTCCGCCAATGTATCGTCCTCCGACAAGATGACGATTGGCTTCAGATGCTTGAACGCTTCCTGCAGGTAATACACTGCGAGCCCCGCTTGCGCCAGCTTGTTGATGCTGTCCTCGCCGGCGGCCACGATCACGGCATCCACGGTCACCGAGGGCAGGCCGTTGAGCATGCCGTCGCTGGCGATCTCGTCGCCATTGGCGGCCTGCACCGGCGCCATGGTCGGCGCAATCACCAGTGGCGTGGCACCCTGCTGGGTCAGTCGCTGCTTGATGCCATCGACCGAATCCGCGGCCACGCCATCGGCGGCCAGGATGGCGACCTTGCGATGCTTGATGTGGCCGGGCAGGCGCGCCATCAGGCTCAATGCCGGCGATTTCTCAGTGTGGCCCTGGCCATATTCGGCCTTCTCCGCCGGTGGCGCCGAGGGTGGCTCGACGCCATGGCGTTCGCCCACCGCGCGCGCCAGATCCATGGAGATGTTGGGCAGGATTTTCTGAATCACCCGCTCGCGAATGTATGGCCGCGCCACCTTCGACAACTCGAACGTATAGGCCTCGATGATGTGCTCCTGCTCGACTTCGCTCTGGCTGTTCCAGAACAGCCGTGCCTGCGAATAATGATCGCCGAAGGAGGCGCTGCGCCCGCGCACTTTGGCCGCGCCAAGCTTCTCGTTGACGGATTCGAACCCACCAGCCTTGGGCCCTGGCGGCGTCTCGGCAGGCCAGCCATCATCGATGGAATTCGGCTCATACGAGGCCTGGCCGGTGTGGATGGTCTGGCGGTGCTGACCTTCGCGCTGGTTGTTGGCAAACGGGCACACTGGACGGTTGATTGGGAACTCGTGGAAGTTCGGCCCGCCGAGGCGCATCATCTGCGTGTCCAGATAGGAGAACAGCCGGCCCTGCAGCAGCGGGTCGTTGGTGAAGTCGATGCCCGGCACGATGTGCCCAGGCGAGAACGCCACCTGCTCGGTCTCGGCGAAGTAGTTGTCCGGATTGCGATTGAGCACCATCTTGCCGATTATCTCGACCGGCACTTCCTCTTCCGGAATGAGTTTGGTGGCATCGAGGATGTCAAAAGCAAACTTCATTTCGTCCTCTTCCGCCACCACCTGGATGCCCAGTTCCCACTCCAGCGGATCGCCGTTTTCGATGTCGTTCCACATCTCGCGGCGGTTGAAGTCGGGATCGCGGCCCCAGAGTTTCTGTGCCTCGTCCCAGATCAGTGAACAGGTGCCGGCCACCGGTTTCCAATGGAATTTGACGAAGCGCGAAATGCCTTCGGCATCGATCAGGCGAAACGTGTGCACGCCAAAGCCTTCCATGAAACGGAAATGGCGCGGAAAGGCGCGATCCGACATGCCCCAGAGCACGGCGTGGGTGGCGGCCGGGAACAGCGAGACGAAATCCCAGAACGTGTCGTGCGCCGTCTGCCCCTGCGGGATCTCGTTGTGGGGCTCGGGTTTCACCGCGTGCACGAAGTCCGGGAACTTGGTGCCGTCCTGCATGAAGAACACGGGGAAATCGTTGCCGACCAGATCCCAGTTGCCTTCCGAGGTGTAGAACTTGGTGGCGAAGCCACGCACATCGCGCACCGTGTCGTTGGAGCCGCGCGAGCCCTGCACGGTGGAAAAGCGCACGAACACCGGTGTGGCCTCGTCCGCAAACACGGCGGCCTTGGAGTATTTGGCGGCCGCATCATAAGGCTGAAAATAACCATGGGCGCCGGCGCCGCGCGCATGCACGACGCGCTCGGGGATGCGTTCGTTGTCGAAGTGATTCATCTTCTCACGGTAGATGAAATCCTCCATCAGCGTCGGGCCGCGCTCGCCGGCCTTGAGCTGGTTGTGGTTATCGGCGATGCGCACCCCCTGGTTGGTGCGCAAATCCTCGTTTTGGTAATGCTGGCGATCGCGTGCCAGATCCTTGTTCTTGCTGTCCGCATCTATTTTGGGATTGTCGCTGGCGGGGCTGCGATTGGCTTCGGTAAAGGGGTTGCGATCAGTCATGTCGGATGCGTCGTTGGCACAAAGTGATGCCACATGAAAACACTTGGGCCAAGTGCCGGCCATCCGGACAGTGCCGAGCCGCATTAGGGGAAACTCCGACCACACCCACGAAGGCTCGCAGTGCGCGCTTGGCAAAAGATGCCCCGCGCTGGAATCCTTGCTATGGCCGGGCGTATTGCAGCCGGCGCTGGAAGGCCAGGGCATCGGCGGTATAAATGAGCAGCCCGGTCCAGATGAAGGCAAAGGTGATCGCGTGCGCGCGGGTAAATACCTCGCCCAGCAACAGCACGCCGCTCAGCAGCTGCAGCGTGGGCGTGATGTATTGCACCAGGCCGAGCGTGCCCAGGCGCAGGCGGCGCGCGCCGATGGCAAACAGAATCAGCGGGATCATGGTGAGCACGCCGGCGCCAAAAAGGAGCAAGTCGTTTTTGCGATCCAGCCGCAGAAAGGTGGCGTCACCCTGCACATAGAGCCAGCCCAGCCAGGCCAGGGACAAGGGCAACAGCAGCAGGGTTTCGACCAAAAGCCCAGTGGCGCTGTCGATCGGCACCTGCTTGCGGATCAAGCCGTAGGCGCCGAAACAGCCGGCCAGGATCAGTGCCACCCAGGGAATCTGGCCGTAGCCAAGCACCATGATCAGCACGCCAGTGGCGGCGATGCCAACAGCAACCGTTTGCAGGCGGCGCAGGCGCTCCTGCAGCACGACGAAGCCAAGCAGAACATTGAGCAGGGGATTGATGTAATAGCCCAGGCTGCTCTCCAGCACATAGCCGTGGGTCACGGCCCAGATGAAGGTGCCCCAATTGATGGTGATGAAAGTCGCGCTGCAGGCCAGTCCGACCAGAATGCGCCGGTTTTGCAACGCGGCGGTCAGCCGTCCGACATGGCCGCGCACCACCGCGTGCAGCAACAGCAGCAGCGCGGCCCAGATGACGCGGTGTACCAGGATGCCGGTCACCGGTACGCTTGCATCGAAGAGGTTGAAGTACAGCGGCAGGAAGCCCCAGAGCAAAAAAGCGCCTAATGCGGCCGTCAGCCCGACTGCTTGTTCCTGCTGTTGCACGTGGATCCCAGAATGCGCGGTAAACGCGCATTATTACATGCTGTGTTTCACGGCGGCGATACGAGCATGGGAAGCAAAACGGCTGCTGTCTGCCGGCAGGGCTCGTTCGATCAGGTGTTCATGCCGATCAATGGCAGTGTGCCCAGTCCGGCGATGGCAGCGGCAACTGCGGCCAGGCCGACAAGCAAACCGAGGCGCGGGCCGCCAAGCCATCCGGCCAGTGCTGCCTTGAACAAGGTGGCGCTGCTGGCGGCGATGACAAGCGCGTAGGTCGCGGTCGTGTTATCCAATCCTTGGCTGGCAAGCTGTGCAATCGACAGCGTGGCCGCGGTCAGGTTGGTCAGGGCGCCGATTGCGGCGACCAGGTAAATGCCGGCACGGCCGAAATATTGATGCATGGCGGCGCTGAACAGCGTGATGAGCACCAGCAAAAGGCCAAAAACCAGCGCTTCCTTCATGCGAAACGGCGGGCCGAGCTTGCGCGGCGTTTTCCTGGTTACGGTCTCGGTGCGCCAGTACAGCAGCAATCCATAGGCCAGGGATGCGACCATCATGGCCGTCAGCGGCATCAGCGTGTGCTCTGCCAGCGGCTGGCTGACGACCCAGACGACGGCAAGCACTCGTGGAAAGGTGATGGTCTGGGCCAGCACTGTGCCGGTCGCCAGCAGATTCGACAGGCTGGGCCGGCGCCGGGCAAGGCGGGCAAAGCTCACGGTCAGGGCAGTGGCCGACGCCAGGCCGCCAACCGCGCCGCTGAGCAGGATGCCGCGAGTCTGGCCCAGCGCCCTGACCGCAAAGTGGCCGACGAAGGAAATGGTGCTGACCAGTACCACCAGCAGCCAGAGTTGAAATGGGTTGAGCGCCTGCCACGGCCCCATGGCTTCGTTGGGCAGCACCGGCAGCACGATGACGGTGATCACCAGCAACTCGAGTGCTGCCAGTATTTCTGAATGTTTCAGCAGCGCCAACCAGCGGTGCAGTTCGGGCTTGAGTCCAAGCAGCACGACGACGGCAACGGCGCCGGCGGCGGCGACGGCCGGTTGCCCCACAGTGGCCAATGCCGCCAGCAGGAAGGTTGTGAAAGTGGCGATTTCACCGGTAATGCCATAAGCATCGAACTGGCGCGAGGAGATGAGATGCGCCACCGTCAGCATCGCCGCCATCGCCAGCGCTGCCATGCCCAGCACGACCGGCGACAGCTGCAGCGACAGCAGGCCGCTGACACCGCCGGCCAGACCCACGATCGCCAGCGTACGCAAACCAGCCACGCGCTGGCCTTCCGGCACTTCCCGCTGCTGCCAGCCGCGCTCGAGGCCAACCAGCAGACCGATGGCCAGAGCGATGCCAAGATTGCGAAACAGCTCCAGCATCGTGCTGTTGTCCATGCCAACTCCTGCTTCTTGCGAACGCACCCCGGCAAGCGTGCCGTCGCTGCTGCCGGCAGGGTTATCGGTGGCCGTTGGCCACGCGGCGAATGATCAATGATCCCGCGAGCGCTGGATATGCAAAGCCTTGAGCAGATTCAGTGCCTCGTACAAGGCGTAGTCCTGTTCGGCCAGATGCGTGGTGTTGCTGTCTTCGTCGCGCTCGGAGTCGCCCTCGTCGTCCTCTTTGTTCGTGTCGTTTGCCAGCACGCCTGCCAGATCGGCTTCGGACAGCGGCGAGATCGTGTTTTCCATGGCTTCCACCTTGACGTAGCCAACGACCACGTCAGGCTTGATGCCTTCAGCCTGGATGGAGTTGCCGCTGGGGGTGTAGTAGCGCGCCGTGGTCAGTTTGATGGCGGCACCGTTCTCCATTGGCAGCACGGTTTGCACCGAACCCTTGCCGAAGGTCTGGCGGCCCATGATGATGGCGCGGCCGTTGTCCTGCATGGCGCCGGCGACGATTTCCGAAGCCGAGGCCGAGCCTTCGTTGACCAGCACCACGATCGGCTTGTCGTTGAGTACATCACCCGCCTTGGCATCAAACTGCTGGTCGGTGTTCTTGCGGCGCCCGCGGATGGAGACGATCTTGCCGTGGTCAAGAAAGGCGTCGGACACCGACACCGCGGCCTTTAATACACCGCCAGGGTTGTCGCGCAAATCCAGTACGATGCCGCGCAGGGGCCCATCGGCCTCCTCCTTGAGCTTGTTGATCTCGGCGCGCAGCGTGTCGCCGGTATGGTCGGAAAAATGGCTGATGCGGACGTAGCCATAGTCATTGTCCAGGATCCGTGACTTGACGCTTTTGACTTCGATCTTGGCGCGCTCCAGAGTGACCTTGAATGGCCCGTCCTCGCCTTCGCGGACAATGGTCAGGGTGATTTCCGTACCCGGCTCGCCGCGCATGATCTTGACGGCGTCGGTCAGGGTCATGCCCTTGACCGGATCGCCGTTGATGCGCACGATCAAATCGCCCGATTCGATGCCGGCCTTTTTCGCCGGAGTATCGTCAATCGGAGCCACCACGCGCACGAAGCCATTTTCCATCTGCACCTGGATGCCGAGGCCGCCAAACTCGCCGCTGGTGGAAATGGACAACTCCTTGAACGCTTCCGGATCGAGATAAGATGAATGCGGGTCCAGCCCGCTGAGCATGCCCTGGATGCTGTTCTCGATCAGTTCTTCGTCACTGACCTCTTCGACATAGCTCTTTTTGATGCGATCCATGATCTCGACATAAGTGCGCAGCTCCTTCAGCGGCAGATTGCTGGCGGAACCGTTGCCGAGGTCGGCAAAGCCAATCTGGGCGATGCTTATAAGAATGCCGATGACGATGCCCAAAGAAATGAGCAAAAGGCTGCGGTGCTGTCGATTCATGAAAAGCGTCTTCAAAAATGAGCGAAACTGAGATTGCGGCGAAAGCATTGCCTTAAGTTGGCAGTCACCAAAGTCGCTAGCATAAAGGAAACGCTGCTTTATTCATATCGCTGATCGGAACAGCCACTGTGACAGCCCTTGTCAGTTGCCAAACCAGCGCGCCGGATCAAGCGCCTGCTTGCCGTGGCGCAATTCGAAATACACACCGCTGCGACGATGTCCGCCGCTGGTTCCCGCAAGAGCGATCTTCTGTCCCTGGGAAACGGGATCGCCGATTTCAACGTAGCTGCTTTTGATATGCCCGTAAACGCTGAAATAGCCGTCGGTGTGTTGCAGCACGATGATCAGGCCATAGTGGTGCAGGTAGCCTATGTAGACCACTTGTCCGCCGGCAACGGCCCGGATCGGCGTGTCTTCGGGAGCGGCGCGCCACTGCCCTTTCCAACGCATCTTGCCTTTCGCCTTGGCCGCGCCGAATGCGGCCAGGACGGGTCCTTCGACGGGCGGTTGCATCTGTCCCTTGAGCTTGGCGAAGGCGCCGCTGTCTTCGCGGCGCTTGCGCTGCAGTTTTTTGCCGAGCTCGTCGATCAGTGCTTCGAGCTCGCCCTCGGCCAGTTGATAATCGTGCAGAGTGGATTCGCTTCGCTGCAGGCGCTCTTCCAGGGTTGCGAGCGCCGCTTCGCGCTCGGCCCGACTTTGCCGGAGATGGTCCAGGGTCGCGGCGCGGCTGGCGCGCTGGCGATCCAGCTTGTGCTGTTCGATCTCAAGCTTGGCCTGGCGCTGGGCGAGATGGGTTAGTTTGCTGCGCAGGGCGGCAATCTGCTGCGCTTGACGTTGCGCGAAATACTCATAATACATCAGCATGCGTCCGATATGGGCCGGATTTTCGCCGGATAGCAGCAGTCGCAGCTTGTTGGTGCGGCCATTGCGGTAGGCGGCGCGGACCTGCGCGCGCAGCAAATCGAGCTCGCCGCCGAGCTGGGCCTGCTCCGCATCGCGCTGGCGCTTGAGCTGTGTCACATGCTGCTTGAGTTTGCCAATGCTCTTCTCCAGCGCATCCAGTTCGGCGGCAGTCTCGCGCACGGTGCGACCGGTCTGTTCGAGCTTGGTTGCCAATTCATCGTGACGCTCGCGGCCCTTGTCGATGCTGTCGCGAACCTGCTCGATCTTGGCTCGCAGCGCTTCCAGTTCGGCCTGTGCCCGCCGTGCCTGCGCGCTGTCACCCGGCGCAGCTGCGGCCAGACCCGGGCAGAGTAACAGGAGGCAAATGAGGCAGATTCGCAGCATGGTTTCGGTCGTATATGCAATAATCGCAGCCGCGCCGTGGAAAGGCACTGTTTCCTGAACCTTCGCGCTGCCCGGAAAATACTTGTCGTCGGAAATTTTTATGGAGCAATTTCAGGAGTTTGTTTTTAATCACCCGTTTCTTTGGGGTGGCGTGATCCTGGTACTGGGCGCATTGGTGGTCAGCGAAACCATGCGCCATTTCCTGGGCCAGCGGCCGATCACCACCAACGAAGCGGTGCATCTCATGAACAGCAAGGGCGCCATTGTAGTGGATACGCGCTCGTCTGCCGATTACAACAAGGGACATCTGCTCAATGCAGTGCATATCCCCATGGCCGGCATAGAAAGCCGCGCCAAGGAAATATCCAAGGCGAAGGATCGCACCATCATTTGCTATTGCGGTGCTGGCTCGGTGGCAAACCAGGCGGCCAGCAAACTGCGCAAGCTTGGTTACACTGATGTGCATGTGCTCAAGGGCGGCATCAATGGCTGGCAGGCCGATGGCATGCCGGTGACGCGCAAATGAATCAAGCCACGACAACAACTGGAGTTTTCCATGGCGGATAAAGAAGCCGATCAGGCCAGGGATCAAGAGCAGACCGAGCAGCCGCGGGTTGCCATACAGAAAGTCTATCTGCGCGATGCTTCGGTAGAGGTGCCGGACGGGCCGGATGTTTTTACCCGGGAATTCAATCCCAAGCTGAATGTGGATCTCAATACCCAGGCGCAGACCCTGAGCGAAGAAAGCTATCAGGTGATGCTCACCGTGACCGTTACCGCGCAGCAGGAGGAGGCAACGGTTTATATCGTCGAAGTGCAGCAGGCTGCCGTGTTCCACCTGCAGAATTTCGAACACGAGGCGCAGCGCGCGCATGCGCTGGGAGCTTATTGCCCGAACATGCTGTTCCCGTTCGTGCGCGAGACCGTGGCTGACATGGTGCAGCGGGCCGGATTCCCGCAATTCCTGCTGCAACCGGTTAATTTCGATGCGCTCTACCAGCAGCAATTGCAGCAGCAGAATGGACAGGATTCAGCTTCCCAGTAACCGCTGACGGGTGTCGCTATGGCGCAACGACAATGTATTGCCGTCTTGGGCGCCGGTTCCTGGGGCACGGCGCTGGCCATCCAGTTAGCGCGCGTGCACAACAATGTGTTGTTGTGGGCCCGTGACCCGAAAGCTGTGGTGGCCATGCAGCGCGCCGGCGAAAACAAGCGCTATCTGCCCGGCTGTCCGCTGCCAGCGCGGCTGCGCCCGGAAGCGTCGCTGGCCACGGCCGTGGCTGGTGCCGCCGATGTTCTGGTTGCGGTGCCCAGTCATGCGCTGCGCGCCTGCCTGAGCGCACTCAAGCCCCTGCTGCGCGATTCGCAGCGCGTCATCTGGGCGACCAAGGGGCTGGAGCCGGAAACGGCACTGCTGCCGCATCAGGTGGCTGCGGAGGTGCTGGGGGCGCATCGACCTACGGCGGTTCTTTCCGGCCCGAGCTTTGCCGGCGAAGTGGGGCGTGGCATGCCCACCGCAGTGACCATTGCTTCTACCGATGGCATGTTTGCCCAAGATATGGCGCGGCGGTTTCACGACGGAGTATTCCGTGTCTATACCGCGACCGATGTAGTTGGTGTCGGCATTGGCGGTGCGGTCAAGAATGTGATTGCCATTGCCGTTGGCATTGCCGATGGTCTTGGCTATGGTGCCAATACTCGGGCACTGCTGATCACTCGCGGTTTATCGGAAATGATGCGCCTTGGTGTGGCCGTCGGCGCCCACCGCCCGACTTTTACCGGCATGGCCGGCCTGGGCGATTTGTTGCTTACCTGCAGCGACGACCAGTCGCGCAATCGGCGCATGGGGCTGGCCTTGGCGCGTGGCGCCAGCGTGGCGGAGGCGGAGGCGGAAATCCAGCAAGTGGTCGAAGGTGTGCGGGTCACCCGCGAGGTCGCCCGCATGGCCGACAAGCACAATGTTGACATGCCCATCGCGGTGTTGACGCGCCGGGTGCTGTACGAAGATCTGGCGCCACGCGCAGCGGCTGACATCCTGGCCGGCCGCCCATCCCGGCCCGAACAGGAATGACCCAGGCCGCCGCGGCAGGATTGCGGCAGGCATGACACGAGAGGCTGAATGCAAGCATGGCAAACTGGATTACGTTCGCGCGCTTTTTGTTGCTGTTCGTGCTGCTGGGCATTGTTTATTCGGGCGTGCCCGGGCTGCAGCTGATCAATGCGCCGTTGACGCTCCTGATCATTGTGCTCGATGGTGTCGACGGCTGGGTGGCGCGGCGCTTCAACGAGGAGTCGCTGTTCGGCGCAACCTTCGACATCGCCATCGACCGCATCGTGGAAACCGTGCTGTGGATCGTGCTGGCCCATTTGAGCTTCATCGGTGTGTGGATACCGTTGCTGTTCGTCATTCGCGGCAATCTGGTGGACGCCATTCGCAGCAAGGGCGCCCAAAGCGGGGTAGCCGCGTTCGACATGATGCAGTCGCCGCTGGGCCGCTTCCTGGTGGCGGGCCGGTTCATGCGCGGGTTTTATGCCGCCGTCAAGGCGGTGACTTTCGCCTGGATCCTGTTCTGGCAGCCGTTTCCGTTGCTGGCGGCCGAATTCTGGGCACACTGGGGGCCGGGGCTGCTCGCAGTGGGCCTCGTGCTGGCCTGGCTGTCGGCACTTTTGTGCATCCTGCGTGGCCTGCCGGTTATCATTGAGTTCTGTACTCGCAGTGCTCCAGCAAAGAATTCAGGGCAAGATTAATGGCACGACTCGCGATTTTTGATATTGATGGCACCCTGATACCCGGCGCCAGCTCCGAAGTCCGTTTTGTGCATTATTTGCGGCGCAGGCGGGTGCTGGGCGTGCGGCAGTGGCTGGCCTATGGCTGGTTTTTTTTGCGCTATGCTCCGCGTTTCAGACAGCATGTCACGAAAAAGAACAAGGCTTGGCTGACCGGGCTGGAAAAACACCGCGTGCACGCGCTGGCAGGCGAGTTCGTGCACACGGAACTGCAGCCCATCCTGCACGCGCCGACTCTGAAGCGGCTGCGGGCGCACCAGGCAGCAGGCGATGTGGTCGTGCTGCTCAGCGGCACACCGCAGTTCCTGGCCGCGGCGCTGGCGCAAGCGTTGCATGCCAAGGCGAGTTATGGCGCCTTGTGCAGCATTGGCGGCGACGACATCTTCCGTGCGGCACCGCCGACCCGCCATCCCTACGGCGCCAGCAAGGTGGCAGGCGCTGAGGCGCTGGCCGCTGCGGCCGGCCTGCCCTTGGCAACAGCCGTTGCCTATGGCGATTCCGTGCATGATGCGTACTTGTTTCGCCGCGTGGGCGAAGCGGTGGCCGTGCAGCCCGATCGCGGTTTGCAGGCCGTGGCCTTGGGCGAAGGCTGGGAAGTGATGCCGGACTGATTTTCACAGTAATGGAGCAACCCATGAACAAGCTGAAAGTGGCGCTGATTACGGCCGGCGGCAGTGGCCTGGGTGCAGATATTGCCCGCTGGCTGGCGGCGCATGGCCATGCCATCGGCATTTTGTCATCCTCCGGCAAGGGGGAGGCGCTGGCCGCGGAACTGGGCGGCCTGGGTGTGACCGGCTCCAACCTCGAACCCGACGACTTGCGGATCCTGGTGGATGGCGCGCTGGCGCGGTGGGGGCGCATCGACGTCGTCATCAACTCGGCCGGTCATGGCCCCAAGGGCGGGGTTCTGGACATGACCGATGCCGATTATCACACCGCGCTGGATGTGTACCTGCTCAACGTGGTGCGCATGGCGCGGCTGGTGACGCCAACCATGATCGCGCAGGGCGGCGGCACGATCATCAACATCTCGGCGTTTGCCGCAGTGGAGCCGGATCCGGTATTTCCGACTTCGGGCATTTTTCGCGCCGGCCTGGCCAATTTCACCAAGCTGTTTGCCGATCGCTATGCCGCCGACAACGTGCGCATGAACAACATCCTGCCCGGTTTCATCGACAGCCTGCCGGAGCAGGAGGAGCGCCGCGCCCGCATACCCATGGGGCGCTATGGCAAGACCGAGGAAGTCACCGCGCTGCTGGCGTTTTTGGCCAGCGACGAGGCGGCCTACATCACCGGCCAGAACATCCGTATTGATGGCGGCCTGGTGAAGGCGACCTGACCAGGCAGCTGCACCTCGACCCTAGGCAAAGCCCGTCTGCCGCCAGGCCTCGTAGGCGACCACGGCGACGCTGTTGGCCAGATTCAGGCTGCGATTATGTGGGCGCATGGGCAGATAGAGCACGGCATCCGCAGCTCGGTGCCGTGCCGCGGGCAGACCGCGGGTTTCGCAGCCGAACAGCAGCGCATCGCCGGTCCGGTAGCGGATTTGATCGTAGCGCCTTGTGCCGTGTCTGCTCAGCGCGAACACACGGCAGTCACTGTGTTGCGCCTGCCAGTGCGCGAAACTGGGCCACTGGCGCACCACGGCGAGATCGTGATAATCCAGCCCGGCGCGGCGCACATGGCGGTTGCTCAGCTCGAAGCCCAAAGGCTCGATCAGATGCAGCCGAGCGCCGATATTGGCGCACAGCCGGATGATGTTGCCGGTGTTGGGCGGGATTTCGGGCTCATGCAGCACGATATGCATTAGCTTGCTTGATTGCGTCTTTCGTTTTGTGGCGGCGCCCGTTATTCGGGCCGTTGCGTGCCGCAGTTCCAGCAGGTGTCGAACGGGCCGGCGAGGCGCTCGCCGCAATGTGGGCAATCCCACGGGCGCCCGCCCACGGCGCCGCTTTCGAAGCGTCGGATCAAATCGCAGGCACGAGCATAGTTGCTGCTGTCATTGACCCATACCGTGGGATAGACATTGGCCGGCAATTCGCCCATGCCGCCCCACAGGTATTGGCTGCGTACATGCGCCTCGATGCCGAAGGACTGCAGATAATCCTTGGCAATTTCGGCGTTGACCGGATCGGCGGCGAGATAAACTTCCTGCGCCTTCATCGTGACTTGGCCGTGCAACAGAATCTGAATTATAGCCCTAGTGTGCCGTGCCCAGGCGCCGGCGGCAACGAGGCTTACTGCGTGTCATCACCGGCTTCCGCATTGTTTTCCGGCCTGTCGTCAAACACCTGAACCCGTGCCCAATCCAGGCTCCGTATTGCGTCACCAATCTCGTTCAGATCACCCACGACAATCCAGGTCATGGCGCCGGGTTGCAGCAATTGTTCGGCGGCAGCAGCCAAATCATCCAGCGTCAATGCTTGGATCGCATCGATGTATTCTTCGTAATAATCGGCAGGCAGATTGTAAATGACGCTTTCGGCCAGCGTGCCAGCCAACTGGCGAATGGTTTCATTATGCCCCGCCAGGCTGCGGGTCAGGCTGTCGGCCGCCATGGCCAATTCGGCCGACTGCGGCGGCTGTTGACGCAGAATGCTCTGAACCTTGTCGCGCACAAGTTCCATCGCCGGCACGGTTTTGTCGGTTTGCACCGCGCTGTAGATGAAGAACGGCTGCTGCGCGCGAGCCTCGACCAGAACGCTGCCGGCGCCGTAAGACCAGTGTTTGTCCTCGCGCAACGCCATGTTCAGGCGCGAGTTGAACATGCCACCAAGAATGGCATTGACCACTTCCATGCCGAATTCCCGCGCACTGCTGCGTGGCGGTGCGACGTTGCCGGCAATCAGCGTGCTTTGCGTGGCCCCGGGGCGATCGAGCAGGAAAATGCGCGGCTTGTCTGGCTCACTAACCTGTTCGAAGTGTTTTTCGGGCAGCGGGCTGTCCGGCGCCTGCCAATCGCCGAAATGCTGCTTCAGCAATGCCTTGATTTCGTCCATGGTGGTGTCGCCAACCACCACCAGCGTGGCATTGTCCGGGCGCAGCCATTGCTGGGCGAAATCGGCCAGGTCCGCAGTGGTCATGGCGGCTATGGAAGCCTGGGTGCCGCTGCCGGTCAGCGGTATGCTGTAGGGATGGTCGTCGCCGTACAGCAATGGCCCCAGCTTGCGCAACGCCAGCTGGGTCGGCGTGCTTTTTTCCTGGGCGATGCGCGCCAGCCGCTGGCGCTGGCGGCGTTCGAAATCCTTCTGCGGAAAAGCGGGATTGCGCACGATGTCCGCATACAGCGCGAGTGACTCGGCCAGGCGGTTGGACAACGCGGACATGCTGACCAGCGAGGCATCAAGCGAGGAACTGGTCGATAGCGTGGCGCCGACATCATCCAGCGCCGCGTCAATCTCGAGTGCCGTACGCGTGTCGGTGCCTTCATCAAGCATACCCAGCGTCATGCTGGCCAGGCCAGGTTGATTGCTCGGATCGGCGGCATAGCCGGCATCGAACACCAGGCTCATGCTGACCAGGGGCATTGCATGCCGCTCCGCCAGCCGGATTTCCAGGCCATTGTCGAGCGTGGCCTTTTGCACCTCGGGCAGATCGAGATTGGCTACCTCACCAATGTCGGGCAGCTGGCTGCGATCCACATCGGAGGCATGCGTCTGGTGATCCCCAAACGGCTCCACCGAAAGAATGAAGACGCCGTCAGACAGCCAGCGGACGGAAGTTTCCTTGATCGAGTCTGGTGTGGCGGCGCGCAGATAGTCCAATTCCTGCTGGTAGTGCGCGGGGTCATCATGATAGAGCTGGCCCTGCGCCAACACGCTTGCCTTGCCGCTGGCGCTCGCCATGGCTCGCAGGAAGCCGGCTGTAATGCGCGTTTTGCTGCGATCAAGCGCCTGCTTGCTGGGGCCGTCCTGCAGGTGCTGCTGCAATGACTGTTTCAGCGCTGTTTCCAGTTCATCGAGCGAGACTCCGGGCTTGGCGGTGGCCGAGATCACGAACTGAGAGGCGATTTCATGGCCGAGCAGGCCGGCGCTCACGCTCAGGGCAATGCCTTGATCCAAAACCAGCTCTTTGTACAGCACGCTGTTTTTGGCTCCAGCCAGCAGGTCGCCGGCGAGTTCCAGCTGTATCGCTTCCCTGGTATCCATGGGCGGCGCGTTCCAGATCATGTAAATGCGCGCGTGCGGGACACGATCCTGCATGGTTTCCCGCTGTTCGCCGGTGCGTGGTGCAACCCAGCGCTTGTAACGCGTCAGCGGCGGCCCGGCTGGGATATCACCGAAATAGCGTTTGACCTTGGCGAGAGCCTGCTCCGGTTCGATGTCGCCCGAGAGCACCAGCGTGGCATTGGTCGGGCCGTAATACTTCATGAACCAGGCGCGTACATCTTCGAGCGTGGCGGCCTTGAGATCCTCTTCCGAGCCAATCGTGGGCCAGGAATAGGGGTGGCCCGCCGGATAGGTGCTGGCCGGAATCCGTCGCCAGACTTCGCCATAGGGCTGGTTGCCGCGCTGGTGCTTTTCGTTGATGACGACGCCCGTTTGTTCGTCGAGCTCGGCTTGATCAATGCCGCCGAGGAAGTGGCCCATGCGATCGGACTCCATCCACAGCGCCATGTCCAGCGCTGCGGTTGGCACGGTGGCGTAGTAATTGGTGCGATCGACGTTGGTGGTGCCGTTCATGTTCGTGGCACCGGCCTTTTCGAAAGGCTCGAAGTACTCACCATGCCAGTGTTCCGTGCCCTGGAACATGAGGTGTTCGAACAAATGTGCGAAGCCGTGCTGGCCGGGTTTCTCGTTCTTGGAGCCAACGTGATACCACATGCTGACTGCCACGATCGGCGTGCTGTGGTCTTCGTGCACGACCAGGGTAAGGCCAT
>Ga0079226_10001837_pt1 | contig 16296 bp, 15 predicted proteins | sample Poulit2014_FD_76345 | JGI IMG/M metagenome (GOLD analysis project Ga0079226, IMG submission 76345) | Agricultural soil microbial communities from Georgia to study Nitrogen management - Poultry litter 2014 | ecosystem: Environmental > Terrestrial > Soil > Agricultural land | place: USA: Georgia...
CGTACACATCACGTAATGGAATCACGAGATCTTCAAGGTCCATTCGAGTTTGCGCATCTACAGAAGCAAACGGTTCATCCATCAAGAGAAGTTTCGGTCTATAAGCAAGCGCCCGGGCGATAGCCACCCTTTGCTGCATGCCTCCCGAAAGTTGGAGCGGCCTTGCGCGTTCTCTGCCACCCAGACCAACTGATTCGATCGCTTCTATAGCACGCGAGGCGGCTTCTTGCTTATCGACTCCCTGTGCCAACAGAGGCAGCTCGACGTTGCGTTGAACAGTGAACCATGGCAAGAGCGAACGGCTATAGTCCTGGAACACCATCGCAGCGTCTTGTGGCGGACCATCTACATCGATGCCGTTGACGGTAACGGAACCATCAGAAATAGAGTGAAGTCCTGCAATCGCACGCAGTACTGTAGTCTTGCCGCATCCAGAAGGGCCGACAATCGCTACAATCTCACCGGGACCCATAGAAAATGATACATTTTCGATGGCTTTGAAGGTACCACCATCGACGGCGTATTCTTTGGCCATCGAGTCAACAACAACGACATCGGTAGTCACACTACTCGAAAAATGTTGTGTAATATTGCTGGTCATTTCGTCCTACCTAAAAATTTTTCTACTTTTTTCTCGACTGCTGCGAAAATAAAGTTGAGTCCTACACCGAGGATGCCTACAAGCACCAGGCCCGACCACATATCGGCGTAGGCAAAGCTTTGCTGTGCAATCAAAATTTGCGCGCCGATGCCGCGTGATGCACCAACCATTTCACTAACCACCATGACGAGAATTGCTGTCGCCAGTGATACTCGAGCCGCTGCTAGTATCCGCGGTAAAGCGTACGGTAAAATGATTTGGAAAAACCGTCGCAGTCCATCGATCTTATAGATCTTTGCCGTGGCCATCAGCGTGGGTTCGATTCTCTCAACGGCAGCCGCCGTCGCCAATAACATGTAGGTCAAGGTTGCGAACGTGATGATCGCAGTTTGCATTTGCTGTCCCACGCCGAAAATCAGCAAGAAGATCGGGATCATAGCGATTGGCGGAATAGTCAAGAGAAACGAAATGACCGGGCTCGTAATGTTGCGAATAATTGAAACCCGTCCAATCAAGCTCCCTAGAAGCACGCCACCCCCCATGCCTAATAAGTAGCCGAATGCTAGGTTAGAAAGACTCGGCAGAACATTCGTCGCAAATCCACTTCCGATCCACGTGTTCTGAAAAGCTCGGGCAATGTCTGGCACAGCAGGGAAAATAGAGTTATTCGCCAAGTGAGCGTAAATCCAATACGCCAGAAATAACACTAGTGTTAGTAGCCATGAAGAAAAGTTATTTCGGATTGATGCAACGGCGCTGGTGTTTTCCATAGTCTCCATCACTCTCCCGGCGCAAACTTTGCCGCGTAGTTTTCTACCCAACCAAATATCTGCATGATGGCCATACCGCAGACGCCACACACAAACGTTAGGAGGTACGTGCGAGTGACATCATCAGCTGCCTGAGCTGTAAGCATGTCACGACCGATGCCGTTTGCCCCTCCAATAAACTCAGTCATGATAGCAATAGCGAAAGCTGCCGCAGCACCAATTTTCAACGCAGTTGTAATGATTGGCAAAGCAGATGCACCGCGGACAAAAATTGCCTCACGTATTTTGCCGATGCGGTAGACCTGCATAGTTTCGATCAAGGTCTTATCGGTATAGGCAACCCCGTAAGTTGTTTGGATAAACAGCGGCCAGAATGCCCCTTGCATAATGAGAACGACTTGGAATTCCAATCCAGAACCTAAGATTAAGAACGCAATCGGCAAGAGCACGATGGGTGGAAGTGGCCTTAACAACTCCACGGGGATTCTGATCATGCGATAGATCCGCGGATGCATCCCGAGCAATATGCCCAAGGGAACTGCTAGCAGGACCGAAGCGGTGAGTCCTACAAACCACGTTCCAAAGGTTGAGAATAACACGGAATAAAAAAACGGATCGGTCAGCAGTGACGTTGATTCGAATAGGACTTCATCAACGGTGGGAATTGAATATCCAGTTCCCACCGTTCGTGCTCGCTCCACAAGTGCATATATCTGCCAGAGGACCAAGAGCAAAGCTACACCGAACATCCCTGCACCAAAAACAGGTAGGCGGGTTGACTTACTCCGGAGGGGCACCGCTACTTTCTTCGATGAAATAGTCGCATCGGTATTAGTCATTGATAAAGCTTGTGAATTCATCGGTCTCGATTTCCTCTGAGATCCATTCGTGCGCTAGCAACGCTTCGTTGAAACTTTCGAGATGTTCCTGATCAACATCCATCAAGAGATCAAATTTTGTTTGATCGTCCCACTGGTCCTCGGGAAGTTCTAAGCCCTCTCCGAAAGTTTTGAGCCACTCATCATCGGACATTGAGTTGATAAAATCGTATGTTTTCAACAAGCCTTTTCGGAAGCTTTGTAAGTCCTCTTTGCCGGAATCAACCGCATCACCAGATGTGAAGAACATATCGTTCACACTGCCCAAACCGAAAGCTTCCACGTTGGGGTCGCCGATATAAACAAGCTGGTCATCAGCAGCTAACGCCGGTTTCATCCGTGACTGCACTACGACTGCAGCATCGACCTGTCCATCCTGAATTGCGGATACTGATTGTGCTAGGGGAATTGGTACGAGTTCGACAGCTGTTGGATCGCCACCATCTTTTCGGATAGATTCTAGAACTGCTAATGAAACAACGGATCGTGGCGCATTAGTCCCAACGACTTTTCCTTCTAGGTCTTTGTATGTCGTAATCTCTGGGTCAGTGACGACAACCCCCTGTTGTCCTTCATCCACGGCACGAGTAGCCCCAGCTACAGCCACAATATCTGCGCCACCGTCCACAGCCTGCAAGATAGGAGGAGTTCCAGCCCAACCAGCCTCAAATTCGCCAGCGACAACACCATTAATAATCGAAGGTCCGCTGTCAAGTCGGGTGATGTTTAATTCGAGACCTTCGTCTTCAAAGAAACCCTCGTCAATACCTGTTTCGAGAACAACATCAATTCCTCCGGGCAAAACCCCGATGGATAACTCGCCGTCGGACTGGTCATTAGCAGTTGCAGATGTGTTACAAGCGCTCAGTGCCAGAGCAAGCACGCCTAAGCCTGCAATTAGTTGGATTTTTTTCATAGAGGTCACCGTCTTTCTAAAAAATTTTGCAAAGAGATTTTGTCAGTCTCAACAAGACATGATTGGTGTTTTAATTTGGTAATGGTTACAGTCTTGGGCAATGATAAGCGGTCCGTTCCATGTTTTTCGGGTCTCACTACTCCAGATATCTTCAGGCACGGCTACAGGGACTAAATGATGCAGAATCAAAGTTTTGACTTCAGCCTCGAGTGCTACCAGTCCAGCATCACTCGGTGAGGTATGCGCCCGTCGATGGTGATCTAACGTGGCATCATGCATCTCTTGGTTCTCAAATTTTCGGGGCAAAGCTTCTAGCAAGATCGCTTCGTGGATAAGGACATCGGAACCTCTGGCGAGATCTACGAGATTTTTGCATGGCCCAGTATCACCAGAGATGGTGACAATTCCATCAGAAGTCGTAAACCGAAAGGCATATGCCGGTGCCATAGGATGATGCGAAACAAGCGTTGCTTCTACGGTGACGTCATCATCCTGGAAAATCAGCAACGGGTGCATCGGCGGTGAGACATTTTCATTCGGGTCGAAGCCCGGAACGTGAGAATGAGCGATATCTCGTACGTCGAAGATTCGACTGGGATGATCAGCAAGGGTGTCATTTGTACGATCATCGATATCGGCTTCAAAAGCCATTACTAGGTGCTTAAAAAGGTGTTCTAGTCCACCGGGATTGATCGAAGTCAGAGAGATAGCTTCGCGTTTTGTCGCTCGTTCAGAACGCAGCGAGGATTTCCCCCGAGAGCCGGGCCCAATCAGAGGAATCCGCGAACCATTGGAAGTCGAGCGCATAAACGGGGCGAATAGGACTAACGAGCTGAGATCCGCAATGTGGTCAGAGTGCAAATGAGTGATGAAGATTCCTCGCAGGTCTTTAAGCGACAATCCGCTCTCTGCTAGTGCGCGCCCGGTCCCTTGGCCGCAGTCAATCAAGTACCAACCGTTCTCTGTGACTAAGGCAGTAGATGTCCCGTTTCGGACAGTCCCAGCGGCATCTTTCTGCCAGCTCGGGCCTCCTGCTGTTCCGAGCGTGATTATATGCGGTGGTTCCGGTAGAGTTGGTCGCTCGTTCCTATCGGTCTGGGATGATTCGGCGTTGTGGACTTCATATGACGACGTTTTTCCTTGATTACGCATTTAATAGTTCTCCGAAGTTCTAGTCATCTCGTGGCTACGTTATAACGTGTGGGAACGGACCCGAATACCTCCAAATTGTTTGCACAACAAGATATAGCCGAGTCACTGTCGCACTACTGGTTGTTCACAGCGACCTGTAAACAACAGCCTTCGTTCAAGAGTACTTTCACTACTTCACTTGTTAAATATCGAATAAATTAGAGATACCGCGGCTAAATCTCAGCTATGACGTTAATCACTTATTGGTACCTACCTTAAAGCACGCTAAAGGCTTTTGTTTGCACACAACCGCAGCAATGTTGTGCAAAAGCGCACGAATCATTGAGAAAGTGCTGAGGAGACCCAGCGACCGTTGACCTTGGCTTAGATTGCGGAAAAATCGGGGTTGCTGCGAGCATCAATCTCTCGGAGCAGCTGGATTTAGTCACGGCGCTGCTCTGTGAGATCAGGACCCGACGCAGGCGAGTTTTCTGATCGACGGCGTGCGCGGAATCGCCGACTGCGCGTTCGACATCTCTCCCTCCCACTGGTCCGCCAGGTGTTGATGGATGCTGTGCATGATGAAGTAATACACGATCCTAAGTTGGGACTTGCCCGAGGCTGCGAAAAACGCATCATAGGAGGCTGCTTCGAGGTTCTCACGTTCAATGAGCTCTACAACAGCCTCAAAGATTCGGATTTTCTTACTGGGATGTGTCGGCACTAGCTTTTATCGAGTTGCCTCGGGAACAATAGACCATGGTTACTGTGGCGTCGACGGCAACGACACAGACGATGAGCAAGATCGTCGGGCATGCGTCGTCGTCGGCCGCGATTGCGGCGGGTCTGGCGATGGGATATTCGACGCCGTGGTCAACGTTCACTGCGACTTCGGCTGGCGCACGAATCGCATAGAAAAAGGCAGCAGTAAGCCGAAGACCGCCAGGGACAGCAGAGTTGCAATATCTTAAGACACGGATCCGCCGGAGGAGACTACGCCGCGTTATCCAGGTGGCGCATCATCAAGAATTGCGGTAGATGCCACGGACGATGCGAGTCCGGAGCTAACACCCACCGACAACAAGCTGGCAATGAATTAAACCCTGGAATCGAAGCTGAAGGTCGACACTGTCAGACCGATGCCAGCTATCTTGAGCATGATACCACTCCATATGAGTGATCACCATCTGCGTTCACGTAGATAAATGAAGGTAATCTGCACAAGTGCCAAGCCCGAGGGCACCCAGCGCCTACACCCAGCAGACCGCGCGCTGCGATGAGCAACGATGTTGGCGGGGAAAATGCGGTCACGAGCGACCCCAACCCCGACCAGAGACATCAACCGGCGCCAATGCGGTTCGCGCTGGGCGCCAGTCCATAGGATCAAAGCCCAAAACACCAGCGGATAAGCATTGGTAATCCACACACCCTCGAGCGGTGGCGTGCCCAGCTGATCGCGCAATTCAGGTAGGCCGGTATAGGAATCGAGTTGCCTGCGCCAACTAAGAACACGAGTGCGCTGGTGACGGCGGGAAACGTCCACCGCTAGCGCGATGTCGAGGCCGAAGGCGATCGTGGATTCATCACCACACAAAAATGTATCAAGCGGGTATCTACGCAGCTCAGGTACCATGGGCTGGGTTGCACCGCTTGGCGAACTAGCCACCGAACTGGATGGTGAGCCAAGCCACGCCGTCTATCGTTGCATTATGACTAACAAGCTAAACAAGTTCTCCGATGTCGAACGCAACCTTATAGACCAAAGAATAGAAGAGGAGCGCCTCCAGGATGTACCAAGCGTGCTTCGTCGCTCTGTTAATCTTCTGCGATGCTTTGATGTAAGTGCCGATACTTTATCAATCAGTGAACTGGTAGAGCGTTCCGGGTTACCACGCTCAACTGTGCATCGGTTAACCACAAATCTTGTAACCCTGGGGTTATTATCAAGGTCGAAAAACGCTCGTTATTCCATCGGCGCGCTAACTTTTGAGTTAGGACATATCTCGCTCATCCACTCGAGGCTACGGAGCCAGGCGCAGGTCCACATGACGCGTCTTTACGATGCTAGCGGAGAGAATGTGTTTCTTGGGGTACTGACTACCGATGCCCCTGAACTCGCTGACGTCCTGAATGTCGGGCAGGTGCGGGGTCCACGTTCAGTCAATACCAGCGAACATGAGGGCGCTCGAGCTCACTTACTCTCCACGGCTCCTGGTCGCGCACTCGTGTCAATTCAATCTGACGAATGGTTCGAACGCTTCTTACAACGAGCGAAGCGGGACATCAGGGCCGGCTTGGTAGATGTGGAGGATCCTGTGGAGGCCATCAAATTTGTGCGGGAATATGGGTACTCAAAGATAGTCTCCGACACAACCGTTTCCCTCGCTGTCCCCATCCCCTCGAGCGACCCAATACCAGACGCCGCACTCGGCATCGTCGCAGCTCGCGAACGATGGGACGAGCGAAGGCTCGTGCCGCTGCTCAAAACTACGGTTCTTGCTGTGGCAAGGAGCATGGCCCGAGAGTAGAACCAACAGTACAACTCAGCTCACACTGCGGAACGCGGATAGTCGAATCGTGAACGCAAGTATAACAAACCCGCACAGGTCACCCAATCGCAACATCCAGGGGGTTCGGCATGATTAGCATGTGTCTCAAGGACCTACAGGATCTCCTCGGCAAATCACAACGATTTGCGGATCACTGAAATGATGCGGTGATCCTTTCAATAATACGCCGCCGTCTGTGCGAGCTAAGAGAACGGACACTTACACCATGACTGAAAAGAACGTCGATCACCCGCGTCGCGGCATGCGACGTAAACTTCCCCTGTTAGCTTTACCGGCATTACTCGCCCTGTCAGCTTGTGGGGCTGGAGGAACTACAAGTGCCGACGCTCCAGCGGACGCCGCGGAGGAACTCACTGGCGAATGTGGCACGGTTCCTACCGTCGCGCCAAACGATCCCGACGGACTCATCCCAGATATGTCGGAAGAAATACAAGCCGCTTTCAACGGATGGCCAGAGACTATAGAAGCTAGTGCATGGGCGGATCTGGAATCAAAAGTTGCTGAAGGTCCCGTTACCGTTGGCTACTTGCAGCAAGATTCCGGTAGTCCAGTCGCAGCGGCCCTCTCTGCAGAGATTAATGAAGCATTCGAGGCTTCGAAAGCTGCGGGAGAAGTCGAAACGCTTCTCATCGAGACACCGGGCGGTACGGGCGGGCAGGTAACTGCGGCTGACCAGGTACGCGCCTTCGAGCAGCTGGTTAGTAAGGGCGCCGATATTATTATCGCGCAACCGCTGTCCGGCGAGGCCCTCATTGGAGCTGTCAATAATGCCGGAGAAAAAGGTATCCCGACCGTAACTTTCACCGGATATGTTGCCTCACCCTATGCAATAAATATCACGCCAAATAATTTCGATTCAGTGGCACAGGCCGTGGCGAAGGGTGCCGAGATGATCGGTGGCGAGGGTAACGCCATGATTGTACAAGGCGTGGAAGGCATGACCGTCAGTACGGCCGCTGTCGAAACATCAGAACAAATACTCGATTTATGCCCAGATATCACGCTTGTTGGTACGCCTGCAGGCGACTTCAACGATGCCGCCGCAAAGACAGCGGTAGTTAGCTTCCTCGCATCGCACCCGGAAGAAATTGACCTTGTATACCAGGTCGCTTCAATGGGCGCTGGCGTGTTTGCTGGCTTCGAAGATGCTGGCCGAGACGATATGCCGGTAATTGTCGACAACCTGCCGACAGCGGCCTCACTGGCTTGGTGGGACCAGAAGCGGGACGAGGGCTATGAGGGGCTTGCTCTTGCGGGGACTGGTGCCCAATTTGGAGAAGCACTTTGGGAAATTGCAATGCGTACTATGCATGGTGAAAAACCGAAAATCAATCAAATTGCACTCAAACACCCACATGTCACGTCGGAAAATATCGACGAATATTTGGTTCCTGGCGAAAGCGTGAACAGTTCAGCTGAAACCCGGACCGTCGGCTCCCTACTACAACCTGAGTACCTCGATGGGTACTTCGTAGACCCCAGGAACTAACCATGGCTACGAGCACAGCGGACGGAGGTGCAGTGGTGCCGACAGCATCGGTAGATGACACCAAAATTTTACTTGCCGTGAAGAACCTAAGTAAGCGGTTCGGCGCCACTATCGCGCTTCGTGATGCTTCGATCGAGATTCGTGCGGGCGAAATTCACGCCCTTGTCGGAGAAAACGGTTCAGGCAAATCCACCCTTGTCAAAATCCTCAGTGGTGTCCACACTCCCAACGAAGGCAACATCGCAATTGATGGTGAGACCCATTCGCGTTTCACTTCACCGCGAGCTTCACAAGCGGCCGGCATCGTCACCGTATTCCAAGAGGTTCTCAGCGCGCCTAACCGCAGCGTACTTGAGAATCTCTGGTTGGGAGTAGATGGGGTCTTCAAGAGTCGCATTTCGCGCAGTGAAAAAGAAACTCGAGCCAAAGCGATTCTCGAGGAACTTCTCGAGACACCTCCCGCGCTCGACACCTTGGTTGAGGATTTGTCCTTAAGTGATCGTCAAGCGTGCAGTATTGCGCGCGCTATGCTGCGTAATCCGCGCATCTTAATTTTAGACGAAGCGACATCTGCTCTTGACTTTGATAGTCGTACGCGACTATTTGAGGTCGTACGCAGACTTCGTAACAATGGGGTCGGAATTATCCTGATTACTCACCGTATGGACGAGATCGAGGAGATTGGCGACCGCATCACAGTTCTGCGTTCAGGCTCAACTGTGGGCACGGTAGATGGTCACGATTGGACCACCCAGCAGCTCGTAGAAATGATGACCGGCGGGGAACATCTCGCACCGACAGCTGCGCGGGTAGAAACTCGTGTCCAGCCAGTTGACACACCAGTTGTTCTTCGTACCAATGAACTTGTGCTGCGTTCCGGTAAGGAACCCATATCTGTAACTATCCGAGCGGGAGAGCTTGTCGGTCTAGCTGGCCTTGAAGGGCAAGGACAAGACATTTTCCTCAAGGCTCTTGCCGGCCTATATGCGGCTCCCGGTCAAGTAATGCGGGTCGAAAACGATCAAGAGATTCTAATTGCCAGTCATGACGAGGCGCACGCTCAGCGTATTGCCTATGTACCTCGTGAACGACGTGGTGAGTCATTATATGAGTGGATGTCAATCCTTAATAACTTCGTGGCACCTACGATCGCCAAAGATGCCGTCCAAGGATTTATCCGACCGGAACGCACTGTGAAACGGTTTGACGAATACATCGATCTGCTTCGCATCAAGCTTGGCCGATCGTCTGACGCGATCACCACGCTAAGCGGCGGGAATCAGCAGAAGGTGATCATCGCCCGCTGGCTCGCGACAGACCCACGGGTTCTGCTGCTCAACGACCCAACTCGCGGCATCGATATCAACGCGAAACGTGATCTCTATCGACTTCTCGCAAAGTTAACTACCGAGGGCGTCGCCGTCGTCATGCTCTCAACAGAGGTCGATGAACATATCGAACTTATGGACCGCGTGTTGGTCTTCAACGAGTTTGAATGCTCAAACGAACTCGACCGCGACAGCTTAACAAGGGAGTCGCTCGTAGCGAGTTTCTTTGGAAAGGAGACCGGCGATGTCTCAAATCGTTGATGTCAACACACCAGTATCAATGAAAGTCCGCAGCAACGCCTGGATTCGAATTCAAACGTTCTTGCATCGCTATCCTGCGGCATTGTCATTGGTCTTAGCCACCATCATGCTCGTAGTGAGTCTAGCAATCCAACCGAACCTAAACCCGGTTCAACAGCTCGCCTCGTTCGCTCCGATTGCTCTAGCAGCGATGGCAACAGTTGTGTCAGTGATTGGAGGCGGCATCGACTTGTCCATCAGTCCTCAGATGACACTGTACTCAATTCTATTAGTTGGATACTTAACACCGGCAGGGCTAGGCGGTTACGAAGCGATTCCAGTCCTGCTAATTATTGGGGGGATTGTCGGAGGCCTCAACGGTCTGATCATCGTTCTATTACGACTACCTGCGATGGTAGTAACGCTTGCGACAATGTTCATTATCACGGGCATCAACCTTCGCCTTGCCCCTCGACCTGTAATCCTCTTCGACGGGTGGATCCTAAATCTCGCTTCATCTGTGTGGATCATCCCCGGAGGATTGCTAACTATCGGCATCCCCCTTGCCTTATGGCTATTTCTGTCCAAGAGAGCTTTCGGTCGAAACCTATATGCGGTCGGGGGCAGTGACGCCACAGCGTTTTCCTCCGGCATCAACGTGCCTATGATACAGATTCTGTCATACGTAATAGGTGGCGTCATCGCCGCTATAGGAGGATTTGCACTAACCGGACTTGTCAGCTCAGTCGACGCAAGCGCCTCGAGCGCTTACATCATTGGCGCTATCACGGCAGTTGCACTAGGTGGTGTTAGCATCGCTGGCGGCCGTGGCGGAATGATCGGTGCACTCGCTGGAGCTGCGGTGATATTTCTCGTGCAGAACATGCTGACGATTTTCGGTGTCTCACAGGTGTGGTTGAACCTCGTTTATGGTGCGCTTTTGCTCTTTGCGATAGTTGCGACGGCAGTATTTAGTGGCCCTGTTAAGGAGAAGAAGTAATGACTATGATGGCCCCCGCTCCAGCTCCCGTACAGACGGAATCCATGGGCACGCATCGGAACAATATAGCCCTCGCAACCTTTAACCGACTACAGTCTTGTTTCCCTGTCATTCAACTTCTCGTCGCCTTGATCGCGTTTCTTTTTGGTGCGCTCACGTTGAACGGCTTTGCGTCTCCCAACAGCATCAAGACTGTACTCATCCTGTCGTCATTGGTCGCACTCGCGGGCATCGGCCAGACACTGGTGATCCTGATCGGTGGGATCGACATGTCGGTTGCAAACTTCCTCGTAGTGGGTGCAGTTATGGTCACTCAATTGACCGGGACCTACAACATGTCCTTCACAGTCGCGGTCGTGACCTTAATCCCCAGCACACTCATCCTGGGTGGCATCGTCGGGTGGTTATGCTATCGATTCAAAATTGAACCCCTCGTCGTAACGTTAGCTATGGGGACATTTGCCATCGGTCTCATGCAAATCCAGACCTCAGGCACCATCGCTGGAACCGCGCCTGCGTGGTTAGGTGGTTTAACTTCAACACAAGCGACAACATTTGGGTTACCAATCCCCCCGATTCTTGTAATTTGGGCGGTCGCTATCCTTGCGATGGCGGTATTCATCCACCGGACAGTGGCTGGACGTCGTCTACAAATGACCGGGGCTAACATCCGCGCAGCACAATACTCGCTCATTAAAGTGCGCCGGATTTGGGTAATCGTCTTTGCCCTCAGTGCCATGTTCGCGGCTCTCGGTGGCATCGCGTTGGCAGCGTTTTCCGGCACCGTTACTACCTCTATCGGTGGCCCATATCTGTTTCAAAGCCTCGCCGCTGTGATCATCGGTGGGACAGTTCTTGGCGGCCCCGGTGACTACACGCGCACAGTGATAGGCGCCGTCATGCTCACCGTCATCACCACCGTCTTGATCGGACACGGGTTCGGAGAAGGCGACCAGCAAATTCTCTCAGGACTCATCATCATTATTGCCATGGTTATTTATGGCCGTGGCAGAAAGCTCAGCGACCGCGTCTAGGCACGGTCGAGAAAACAACGCTCCATCCACATGAAAAACGAAAGGAACAACACCATGACTAAGCCAGACCCTATCGAGAATTGGCAGGTCTCGCATCTCATCGCTCAAACACCCGAGTCGCTTCTCGAGATTTTCAGTAAGCTCGAAGCGCCAAGTCCCGGTGAATTAGTTGGTGAGTACGCCGGACTAGATAACTTCGGTCGCACCGAAGAATCCTTCAAAGCCGCCCTAGAACGCGTACAGGGAGGCAAAGGGTGGACTTGGCTCGGCAAAGCTTTTCCTGGGACAGAAGGCGAAGAGTCCTCCGGCTACAACCGTGTTGTTAACGACGACCACCACGTCGCAAGACGTGACCGTTACGGTATTGCATTCGGGGACTCACCTATCGACGGAAAACCGTCATTACTGTTGAAATATAGCGATTTCGACAATCCTGCAGGCCAAATCGGTCTGCTTGATGAAATTCGCAAGGTAAACGACCGACTATTTATCGGCACGGGACGTCCAAACGAAGGTACCGGCGAGGTTTCCTTCTTCTTCTTAGTGGGCCCGGCAACGCCTTTCATAGGTGTGGACGATCCAAACAGTGAATTGCTGGTCCCTGTCGAGGAGGCACATTAATGCGAGCAGCTATCGTTAGAGCACCTGGTGAAGGCTTCTGCATTGAGGACGTACAGCTGGCCGAACCCGGCCGACGCGAGATCATCGTCGATGTCAAAGCTAGTGGTTTGTGTCACAGCGACATCGCAATCGCGCAAGAAGGCCGTGGCTTCCAGATGCCTATTCTGCTTGGGCACGAAGTCGCGGGAACGGTGTCCGAAATCGGTGCAGAGGTACAGAGCGTCAGCATCGGTGACCGCATCGTAGTGTCCATGGTGGCGGGTTGCAACCGATGCGTACAGTGCAGTAAAGGCAAGCCGTTCCGGTGTGAACAGGTTTCCTCCCTGGAGCGAGCAGCAAATGATCCGCCACGTGTGACACGCGATGGCGAAGCCGTGACGCAATTCATGGGTGTGGGCGGTTTCGCCGAGAAAGTGCTCATTCACGAGAACTTCGCGGTCCCGATTGGCAACGACATCCCATTCGATGTTGCTTCTCTTCTCGGCTGCGGTGTCTTGACCGGCGCAGGGGCAGCTATTAATACCGCGGGCGTGCGCCCTGGAGATACCGTGGCAGTCATTGGTTGTGGGGGCGTCGGATTAAACACTATTCAAGGTGCACGCATCGCTGGCGCTTCGCGTGTAATTGCGGTCGATCTACAACCCGCAAAGCTAGAGCTCGCGCGTGAATTTGGTGCCACTGATGTTGTGTGCTCCGCGGAGGGCGATCCAGTTGAAGCCGTCCATGAACTGATCGGAGGTGTAGATTATTCGTTCGAAGTCGTTGGATTACAGCCAACTGCCGAACAAGCTTTGCGTATGCTCCGAGTAGGTGGCACTGCCCTATTGATCGGCGTGCAGCGACCCGATACCAAACTAGACCTCGATCTCTTTAGCGATATTATCTGGCCACAACGTCGAGTCCTTGGTGTCTCGATGGGGTCATCAAACCCTCGCGTTGATATCCCAATGTTTGCAGAGCTATACCGTCAGGACCGTTTAGAGCTCGATGCGCTGGTTTCTGAGCATATCTCGTTAGAAGAAATCGACGAAGCATACCGAAGAGTTGCGTCCGGCTCGGTTGCTCGCGCCGTCATAACGTCGTTTTAACACAATCCGCTTTAACTTTACTTCGCAAGCTGGCTCCGTCCCACGGCATGGGATCTAATCCCGCAACACGGGAGTTCCCCCGCCAGTGAACCCACATCATGCAAGCATGTGAATTACATCACTCACACCCGTGTTGCACGGCATGCAAGAAAGCGAAGTAATGAGAACCACGATATATGAGCCGCCAAATAGATCGTCGAAGACGATGGAGAGCTTTGCCTCAACAACCGAAGCGTACAACGATTTCCTCAACGGCAACTTATTACCGATCACTGTTTCGACTAAACAGACGAAATTTTCGGGTCGGATTCGTGCGGCCGAGAGCGAAGGATTGTACTGCTTCGATATCACGGCAACCGATCACGTCGCCCAGCGCACAGAAAGAGACATTCGGGCGACCGATTCAGGCGACTTCTACAAGCTGAATATGGTGCTCACAAATTCTTGCACAATTCTGCAAGATGGGCGTGAGGCCGTGCTGGAAGCTGGCGACCTATGTATATACGACACAACCCGGCCATACATGCGTGTGAATTCACCAGAAACACGCATGATCGTACTCATGTTCCCTCGCTCGATCCTTCCGCTACCGCCAAGTTCTGTGCGCGACATTACGGCAGTGCGATTGGACGGGCGTGAGGGACTCTGGAGGATCGTCTCGGCTACTCTAACGTCCCTAGTTGAGCATTTCGAGCAGATCGCGACGCCCACAGGACGTCGCCTGGCCCATAATGTGATCGATATCGTGTCAACCCTACTGATCGATACGATTCAGGGAAAAACCTCGGGAGGCAGCTCTAACCTTCTACACAAACTATGTGAATATATAGAGGAAAACCTCTCAGATCCCAATCTATCGCTAGGTACAGTGGCAGCTGCCCACTATGTGTCCAAGCGACTTATTCAAGCACAGTTTCAACGCAAGAGCACGACCATAACTGCATGGATACGGAATCGGAGACTTGAGATGTGTCGTCGAGACCTCTCAGACCCCCTGCTTGCAGGTGAGCCCGTCTTTAAAATCGCAGCGATGTGGGGTTTTCTGGACCCTTCTTACTTCAGCAGGATCTTCAAGACTAAATACGGCTGCAGTCCTACCTCTTTCCGCGGCGAATACTCCGCAGCGGCATAAAGATTCAAACCCTAACAAATATTTTTTCACATTGAACAATTATTCCAAGAATAGGATTGGCATTGGTTAAAGCACTCATTCTCGAAGAGGTCGGTGAGCCGTTTCGCCTCGCGAACGTTGAACTTGCCTCACCGATAGGTCAAGAAGTACTAGTTGATGTTAAAGCGAGTGGTCTCTGCCAAAGCGACCGCACCGCCAGCAACGCCGGGGGCTTCCCCCTGCCAGCGATTTTAGGCCATGAGGTTTCCGGCCTCGTCACAGCGGTCGGGCCGGAGGTCCAGCATTTGGCCGTAGGGGATCATGTCGTCGCATGCCTTCAATCGCATTGTGGTACCTGTACGCGTTGTCTTGCCGATGACATCAATATGTGCACGAACCCCCAATTCGTGCAGCGGGCCGACAACGAGCCGCCCCGTGTCACACTCAACGGCGAACCGGTCACGGCGCTAGTCGACCTTGGTGGATTCGCAGAACAAATCCTCGTCCACGAGCACAACCTCGTGCGTATCGATCAACCGATCCCTCACGAAATAGCCTGTGTGCTTGGATGTGGCATACTCGCCGGCGCAGGCGCCGTGCTCAACGCAGCCAAGGTTCATGAAGGAGCCACAGTGGCAGTATATGGTTGCGGCGGTCTCGGTCTTGCAGCTATCCAGGCAGCACAGCTGGCAGGAGCGTCGAAGATCATCGCCGTCGATGTCCTCGAAGACAAGCTCTCTTCCGCGCGTGAAACTGGCGCTACTGAAACTATAAACTCAGCAGAGAAGGATCCTGTGGCGGTCATCAATGACCGCATTGGAGGCGCAGACTTCGTCTTTGACTTCGTTGGTCGTCCGGAGGTCACGAAACAAGCGTACATGTCTGTCGGCCGAGCCGGTGAGCTGTGCATCATCGGCCTAACTAAGCCTGGCGCCACACTTGAGATCGGAATCGATGCACAAGCTGTCTGGAACCAAGTCCGCATCCGCCCGGTGTTCAACGGTTCGACGAACTTTCTTCGAGATATTCCTAAGTTCGTCAATCTCCACCACGAAGGTCGATTCAATCTCAACAACTTCGTATCCAGGACCATCTCTCTGGAAGAAGTTAACGAGGCCTATGCCTCGATGCACAACCACGTTGGCCGTACTGTGGTGACCTTCGCATAGAGCAACAGGAGATCTACCGACCTTGTGCAAGCCTCTACACTGAGCCTGACATTTCTTGCACATATTCCCGATCCTATGTTCGTCACCAGGCATCCTTCCCCCGGTAGGTAGGACGTATGGCCAGCCGCACGACGACCCTCCGACGGCCTAGTTCGTGCATGAAACGTAACCGATACTCCGTCTGCGAGTCCTCACGCGGAGGGATAAAATGCGGACGACGATGCGAATGGGGAAGCTCTTTCTCAAGCACGGTCTTTTCACTCATTCAAAATGACTCTGACAATATCCCTAATCAACTATTAGTAAGGAAGAATCATGACCATCACTCGTGAAGACATAGTTAGCACGTC
>Ga0079226_10001838_pt1 | contig 16295 bp, 16 predicted proteins | sample Poulit2014_FD_76345 | JGI IMG/M metagenome (GOLD analysis project Ga0079226, IMG submission 76345) | Agricultural soil microbial communities from Georgia to study Nitrogen management - Poultry litter 2014 | ecosystem: Environmental > Terrestrial > Soil > Agricultural land | place: USA: Georgia...
TAAATACATTCTAGCAATAATAAGTGCACCACAAGCTACTTCAATAGTTGCCACAAGAAATAGAAAAGTCGTAGGAAACGGAAGCCCCAAACTTGAAAAAAGCCCTATAAAATCTGGAACTAGTAACTTTACAATACCCGATGAAATGAAAACATATCCAATTGCATAGCGAAACCAATTTAATAATTTCAATTGCAATGCATAAGCACCTCCACATAGTTGCAATTATATTAATACATGCTATGCAACGGAGTGGACAAACTTGCTACATTTGTTTCGGCATAGATTTCCTGATGCGATCATTTCCCAAATGCTATTTAGAGACCCTAAATAATTTAAAATTCAAATATCATTGTTCTTCATTTGCTCTAAAACGGCATCATAAAGCATTTTTGTTTCTAAAAAACGATCCTCGATCTCCGGGGTTCCTATAATGACAGAAATAAACCGAATATCATTTATTTGAACTGTACCAGTAAAACCATAACCAGCGTCTTTTGTGAATCCTGTTTTTAATCCATCTACTCCTGAATAAGTAACATCTGCATCGATAAAATCTACAACTATTCCTGGTAGCATCCAATTCGAATTCATATAGAATTGATCTTGAAAATCGAACTCCTTCATTTTTGTTATGTCTAAAAGTTCAGGGTATTGATCAATGACATACTTGGTAAGAGTAGCCAAATCTTTCGCAGACATCCTATTATTATCCTCAAGTGAACCATTGGAATGATAGTTTTGAAGATCGTTATTCGTTAACCCTGTGCTATTGACAAAATGAGTATTATTCAGCCCTAGCTGTTCAGCTTTTTCATTCATTAACGTTACAAATTCCTTTTCACTCTCACTGATTTTCTCCGCTAAAGCAATCGTTGCCCCGTTTGCAGAACTAACAGCCATTCCAAGAAACAATTCTCGAACCGTATAAGCTTGATCCTTCTCTAAGTCGGCAGATGCAAATCCGGGTTGGCTGGAAATAGTATACGCATAGTCACTGATGTCGACTGTATCCTCCCAGTTAAGCGAACCTTCATCGAGCGCTTCAAGTACTAACAGCTCTGTCATTATTTTCGACATACTTGCAACAGCTAGTGATTGGTGAATATTTTTAGCAAAAAGCACATCTCCAGTTCCCGCATTCAGCAAAATTGCTGCTTCCGCTTGAAGCGTTAAATCAGGAATCGGGTCAATTACAAATCTCTCCGGTATGTTTTTATGTTGAAGGGACTGCGTTATTTCTGGAAGCGGCTTAAGTAGTACAGATTTTTGTTTCCCAATGAATGCATTGACACTGCATGCAATTACTATTAGTAAGCTAAATAGAATAGTTAATCGTTTGAATCGGTTCATTTATTCCTCCAAAAGTGAAAAAAGTTCATTCCTTGTTGTACGTAGACAAATGAGTAACTTGATTAAAATCTTTAATATGCCATTTATCTTCATGATGATAAATATTGCTCATGCTAGCATTGATTAGCTTCGTCTTACCAGAGCCAATTTTCCCATCAGAAAGAACCGCAAGTATAGCATTAATCGCACCGCCATGAGAGATAAGCAGGACCTTTTTATGAGGATATGTTTCATGGATAGTCTGAATCCCATCCATCACACGTGCTGTTAAAGATGCTCTCGACTCCTGATTCGGGTATTCCCTATTCGGAAACAATTTATCCCGTTCCTGAAAATGCATCCCTTCCGCATCCCCATAATTTCTTTCAGCAAAAGCTGACATTTCCATGATTGGTAGGTGTAGATTTTTGTTAATGATTTCAGCAGTCTGTTTTGCGCGCTTCAACGGACTTGAAATAATAATATCCCATTCAGAATGTTTAAGTGACGCAGCGCATTCCTCTGCTTGTATCCTTCCAGTCTCATTTAATGGGATATCTGTTTTCCCCTGTATCCTTCCTTCTTTGTTCCAGTTTGTTTCGCCATGTCTAATTAAACGAATCGTAGTCATGAATTGGCTCCTTTCTTATTGGATGATGGTCTTCATTTCTAAGTTAATTCTGATTATATCATGTCATATGAGTTTGTTCACAACAAGTCTCGATTGGAATACTCAACATTTTTAGGATTATTTCTACATGTCGGAGTTGTAACTCAACATGTCAGGGGGGAACTCTACATCTTTTCGATTATCTCAACATGCCAAGGGCGCGACTCTACATCTTTTCGATTATCTCAACATCTCGAGGAGGGAGCTCTACATCTAAAATAGATCACATTTTATAAGCACAAATTGGTTCCGATCATTAATAAACACTTTATATTCTAGAATCTTAATCCTCTTTAAATCTCCGAAAAAAAGTTCATTCCTCTCAACTGTTTTTTCATCATTCAAGTATAGAAAAATGAGTCCGACATGATCAGTCAAAAAAAGAGTTATTCCACCGCTTGGATGAAATAACCCGGTTATTACAAGTTACATATATAAAGGCATATAGTAAAAGACAAAAGTAACTCCAATCATGAATATTCCTGCAACCAACAATAGAACTGGATATCTTTTTGTTTGACGAATTTCTTTTGGATCCTTTTCTTCTTCAGGAAGGACTAATAATTTTTCTCGATATGCCAACTCCGCTTCCGTCGGTTTCGTTAGTAAAGATCCAATGATTAAAGCAACAAATGAACAAATTCCTCCAAACACCGCAGAATTCAAGTATACCGGTAAATCTAAAACACCAACCAATGTTAATAATTCTGTTGCAAGTACTCCAACTGTACCTGCAATGATACTCCAAAAGGCCCCGGTTTTGGTGACTCTCTTCCATAAAACACTGGCAAAGGCAACAGGCCCCCAAGATGCGGCAAACAAGGTAGCGGCAAATATAGAAATCCAGAAAATAGCTGGCGGCTGTAAAAGTGTGATAACTAGGCTGACTGAAGCTACCAATACCATCATATATCTACTGATTTTCAATAATTTTGCATCCGATATAGAAGTGCTACGGAATAAATCTTTGGAAATACTATTTCCAATTAACTGCAGGAAAGTTGAACTAGATGACAATGCAGCTGCCAAAATACCACTTATCGCAATGACACCAATCCATGTCGGAGTTAAATTCATCACCGACCAAATAAATACTCTTTCTGAAGGTTCAATTCCTGGATTAACAACATTAACCGCAAGCATCGTCATATGAAGAAATAAATAAATCAATGCTAAAACAATTGTAGAAAGCACAGAAGAGCGCAATGCTACATGTTCATTTTTCGCCATTAAATAACGGCTCGTTTGCCATGGACTCACCGCAATAACAAATCCCCAAACAATTCCGATAATGATAGCCCATAATAAAACATCAGTCGATGTACCCATATATGCTCCTTCACCTGTAATACCGTGCCATGCCATAATATCAGGTTTTTCAGATAATTTCGAAGCATTAATAATAGCTTCGGGTACCCCGCCTGCAGCTTTTAAGATATAAGGAATCGAAAAAAAAGTTGCAATGGTGAAAACCAAAAACATCAGGGTATCCGTAATTAGTACACCTTTAGCACCTGCAGAAAAGGTAATTACCGTAAAAATTACGGTGATCAAAATGAGTGAAAATGTATAATTCATTCCAGTAATTTCAGATAATAACAAACCTGCTCCTTGTGTTACCGCTACTAAATAAGCAGTAATCCCAATAATCAATGTTATGGCCGCCGCAAGTCTAATGCTCTTTGATTGAAAACGTTCTCCAAAATATTCAGGCAAAGTTAATGCCTTACTTCTTCGTAAATATCTACCAAAAAACATGACACCTATAATATAACCAGGCAAAACAAAGATAGACATGATTAACATTGGTAACCCATAGCCATCATAAGAAAAAGAAGCATCTCCCATGAAAGCAACGGTACTTAAATAGGAAGCGACCAATGATCCAACAATTAATAAAGTTGGAGCATTCCTGCCTGATACATAATAATCTTCCAAGTTTTTAACTTTTTTAGAAACAACCAACCCGACTAACAAATATATTACAAATGACACCAACGCACCAATCGTGTAAATCATAAAAAATCCTCCATATTCAAATTAATTATTTATAAACATTTTTAATAAAAACCTTTGTCATAATACTAGCTAATACAATAACACCACCATAAAACAAAGTGAAAAGCAGTTCTCCAATAGCCATTTTCATAACACCTCTCTTAAGCTAATTTCTATAACATCATCTATCTATAAGTAAATTTACTTAACTTAATTTATCCATCATCCGAAAATATAGATTCGCCGCAGAAACAAGCAATTTCTTCTGTTGATATAATGGAACCGTTTTTAAAGGTATTTTTTCAAAAATAGGATTGATTCGTTCTTCGTGCAATATGCATTGTGAAAGCATTTTTCCATGAAGTGTCGACTGCGAAGCCCCATGACCTGTGTAACCAACTGAATAATATGCCCCATCGGAAGTTCGGCCAATAACTGGAAACTTATCCACTGTTGCCCCGATGATCCCGCCCCAGAAATAATCTATTTTCGAACTTTTTAATTGTGGAAATGCTGAAGTCAACAGCATGATTAATTCCTCTTTAAATTTTGGTTTCGCCGGATAGCCAATTCCGGAGCCTCCAAATATAATACGATTATCAGGGGTTCTTCTAAAATAATTCGTTAAATTATTCGTATCGTATAAGTTACGATCATTTGGAATAAGTTCTTGCACAAAACGTTTATCTAAAGGCTCTGTTGCAATAATGAAACTTGCTAGTGGAAAAATCCCTTTATGCAACTCTTTTGTTATTTTACCGGAATAGCCGTCTGTTGCATATATGAGCTCTTTGGCACGAACTTCTCCTTTTGCTGTTTTTACGATAAAGGTTGTACCATCCTTTTGGATATGAAGTGCTTTTGATTTTTCAAAAATCCGTGTTCCATTTTCATGAGCCACTTCGGCCAAACCACATACGTAATTCAGTGGATGGAACTGGTAACTTAAAGGATCGAGATAGGCCGATTTAAAATAATCTGAATTCAATTCTTCTTGAACGGTCGCTCCTTTCAACACATGAACCTCACGATTAAAATGCTTGTGAATCAATTCTTGTGATTTAGCAAAATCCTTTTCTTTGCTGGCCTTTCTTGATAAACCTATATGACCACATTGCCTTACATCACAATCAATTTGGTGTTTCTCGGCAATAGTTCGCACTGCTTCATTACTATCTAAAGCATACTGGTCCAATCTTTTTGCTTCTTCCAAGCCAAATTTTTTTATTAATTCTCCTGCTGAAAGCTTATAACCAGTATTCATCATGCCACCATTTCGTCCACTAGCTCCCCATCCAACTGTATGTTCTTCTAATACAACGCAATCAACTCCACTTTCTTGAAGATGATAACTAGACGAAATACCTGTAAAACCGCCACCAATAATAACAACATCTGTATTTATCTTCTTATCCAACTGCGGATATGTTTTATTATATTTTAAACTTTTTTCCCATAATGTGACCGTTTCCAACTTCCTGTCTCCTTTATTCACAATATAGACATATTTTAAATAATGGAGTAAGCCTTATTGCAATAGCTAATTTTATTAAATTTTTCCAAAACCATTGAGTATACTCCACCCTTTCTTTATAATGAAAATGAGAAAGGCGGAATCATGATGCGCATTGGAAAATTTGCAGAAAAATTTAACGTAAAGATTGACACTATCCGTTATTATATGGAATTAGGGCTACTTATACCGAAAAAGAAAAATCACTATTATGAATTTGATGCAACTTGCGAAGAAGATATGGAATGGATTATCGAATTGAAAAGTTACCATTTCACCTTACAAGAAATAAATAACGTACTTGCCATCAAGAGGGTAACTTCTCTTACCAATAAAGAGGATATCGGTTTTTTAGTGCAAATGTTAGAAGAAAAGAAAATATCGCTTTTAGAGGAAGTGGAACAAACAAAACAAACTATCGATGCGATTGAAAATAAAATTACGGACATTAATACAGAACAATTTGGTGAGTTGGAAACAACAGGAATGCCTTTTGATTTTATATCCTTGTTATACTGTCCCGCCTGTCAAGCAGCCCTTGAATTACAAAACGTTTACACAAAAGGCCAACAAATAATGACCGGTGATCTATCTTGTCCCGAATGCCAATATTTAGCGAAAATAAAAGAAGGTATTATTATTACCGAACATTTAAATAAGGATTCTTTTAACCCTTTCTATATTTATGACATCGATATGCTGAAAACCGTTCAGTCAAGTTTTATCAGCTTAAGCGAAAAAGCTGGATTATATATTAAAGAACAACTTTTAAGTCAACCTTTAAAAAACAAGGTTGTATTGGAAGCTAATGTCAATACTTATGTATTTTTAGATAAGTATGTGGCTGATTTAGATCCAGATGCTCGCTATATTTTTACCGGAAGCACGTTTTCGATGCTGAAAATGTTAAAGACAAAAATTGAACAATCACAACCGAACTTACACGTACTGTATGTCTTGAATAGCGGTCTTGATCTACCATTTAGACATGGTTCTATTGATTATATGATCGATAGTTATTCCTTTAATGAATATTCATTATTCCACCAAATATTGCCGATGAAACAACTGAAACCTTATTTGCATAGCAATACGTTAATCATTGGTTGTTATTTTGAGTACAAAGAAACAGCTAAAACATTACTGAAGCTAAAAGAATTACACCCCAATGGCCATCCTGATAATTTAAAAGCTAGTTATATAATGGAAAATTTACAATTTGGAAACTTTCACGTACTGGATAAAGAAAAAGTCGGTCAAACAACCGATCCAGGTAAATATATAAAATACCATGTTCCAGGAGAAATAGCTGAGTTCTTCACCTATACGGCACAGCGAAATCAAACACAAACATAAAAAAGCCACACGCCCTTGCACGCTAAGAACGCCATGTCCTGCTTTTTTATACACTTTTTTACTGCCAAAAAAATAACCATCCCTTTAAGCCTTACAAACTTTTTGACGGTTATTTCTCTTATCTAGACAGTTAGCTACCCCCTTGGATTACTGCATCTTTCTAGATAGTGATCGCAATCCTATTGAACCTTTTTAAGAGAAAAAAATTATGAAAATTTCCTCCCATTTAAATTTTGCAAATTATAAGGTCACGCATTTTATCAATCATTTAACGAATAAAAACGTTAAACGCACATCACAAAATCCATATGACTTGTCCTTTTCCCCCTCCTAAGCAAAAAAAAGTAACCGCCCCTGGTCAATGGTTTGCGATTACTTCTTATTAGAGGTATTCGGAAAAGTGTTGAAATAACGTTAATAAATAAACTACCGCTCATGGATTTCAGATTCTGATAATCTTATTTTATTTTTCTCAGTTCAGCTTCATGGTCGATTGATCTTCTTGCTAGTAAATCAATTGTCTTTTCCTGGTGCTCCTGTATAGTTACCATCCGCTCTTGGACAGCTTTAAGTTGAGTTATATCCGCAACATTTTTTGCTACTTGTTCATGGACTCCGTCTATTTTTTGATCCATGACATTCACTTTTTCATTAATAAGGGAGAGAGTAGTTTCTAAAGTGTCAAAGCGATTATTCATTTGTGACTTTATATCTAGTTGTTCTTGTTTCATGCCCTGTTGATCTTGCTTCATTTCCCGTTGCTCTTGTTTCATTTCCTGCAGTCCATTTAAAATTAAGTCTAATTTTTTATCACTCATTTTAATCATCCCTCACGTTTTATTTTCGCCCTTCAGGTACATTAAGGACAAGGATAAGTACAAGTGAGTGAGTAAACTTTTTGAAAGTCCACTTGCCCTTGCAGCTCCGAAAAACACTTCAAAAATTCATCTAAAAATAGGCCATGACTTAATCGCAGTTTTTTCCTTACTAAAACTATTTCTTGTAATTAGGGAAACTTCAAGCAACCAAATTCGATAAACTCATTATAACACACGCCTTCAAACAAAGGATGAGCATCGTGATGAATGTCTAAATCTATTATATCCTAACTTAACGGCAGGAACAAGTGTTTGTATCGATTAATAAACTTTGGAATGGATCAGATATTTCTACATACCGTACTACTGCTATTTGTAATATATGATGAGCTAAAAAGTTAGCAAAATTGTTATTCAGCGAATTACAAAACATTCAGCGATCATGGAAAGCATTCAGCGCATTCAATCGATCATTCAGCGAATACGGCAAAAATTCAGCGTAGTACGCTTTTACATAATTCTACTCTTTATTGTCGTATTTTAATAATTCGTTAACTGTTACAACATTTTGTAATAAAGAAGATTCTGTGCAAACGGGAAAATAAAGCAAATGACGTCCGCGACATCTTGGACTGCACTTTCGCCCGTCCCCCCGAAAAGATTTGTCGAAACATACGCCCTATAATATCCTCTTTGACCCCCATTTGAATCCTCTCAGTCGCATTACTTTCGGAGCTTAGAAGTACTTATCTCCCACTTGTGGAACCGGAAGTTTTCGTAACACGTGGAGATAAAATATGAATTAGTTCTGTCAGTTTACTAATTTCATATGTTGGAATAATATCTGTATTATTTTCCTTCTGATGCGGATTAAACCAACACGTATCAATACCGTAATTGTTGCCACCTTGAATGTCGGAGGTTAAATAATCACAGACGATCAACACGTTATCTTTATTTGTTATTTGTAATTTGGAAAATGCATAATCAAAAATCTCTTTTTCTGGTTTTGGATATCCAACCTCTTCAGAAATAATAAGATATTCAAACATATCCGATAATGGGGAAGCCTTGAGCCTTGATATCTGCACTTCCTTGAATCCATTTGTAATGATCGCAAGTCGACGATTACTAAGCGCAGTACAAACTTCTTCCGCCCCTTCTATGAGATGTACCTCTTTTCCTAAATATCTCAAATAAACACGATTGAACATTTCTGCATTTATGTTTATATCATGTTTCAGAAATAATCTTCTGAACCTTTCTACCCCTAGCTCAGCTAGAGTTATAGATCCTTGTTCTAAATCTTGCCATAACACATTACTAATTTCTCTGTAACTATCATGATAATCTACGAGACCTGTAGGCAATCCAAACTTCAAAAATGCTTTATTCAACGCCTCTTTTTCTGTGATGCCAAAATCTAGTAATGTATCATCCACATCGAATAGTATCGTTTCGTATTTCATTGGTACCTCCATTTATTATAATCGCTGTAGTGTAAGATTGAAAATTCACTCCCCCTACACTACAGGATAACAGAAAATGAATCCTAATGACCTTTTATCTTATAATTTCGTTTCGTGCAATTTTTTAGATGCATCCCCCGTATTATGCAATCAAAGTATTCCATCATCAGATGTCAATTCAGCGATTTCAGATATAATTCAGTGACTTTCGTCTTCAATTCAGCGGATATGATAAAAATTCAGCGATTCCGGGGAAAATTCAGCGAGTTCTGTCTTCAATTCAGCGGATATGATAAAAAATTCAAGTGTTTTAAATCAAGGACAAGTTACATAGTATCTATATTAGGTAGTCCTTTCAATATGTACCAGAAAGGGGATTGGATGAAAAAACTCACTTCTGTATTTTACATATCTATTAGCTTATCGATCATTTTTATATTGTGGGGTGCACTTGCTCCAAATCATCTTGAAAGTGTATCCACAAGTATACAAACTTCTTTACAAGTAAGGTTCGGTTGGTTCTATCATCTTTTAGTTGGAATTATCCTATTATTTGGTATTTATCTTGCCTTTTCAAAATATGGAAAGATTAAACTTGGTAAAGATAATGAGGAACCAGAATATAGCACATTCAGCTGGTTTGCGATGTTATTTAGTGCCGGAATGGGAATTGGCCTCGTATTCTGGGGGGTTGCCGAACCTATGTCCCACTATTACGCCCCACCAATTGGAGAGGCACAATCTCCGAATGCAGCAAAAAATGCCTTTCCGTTAACTTTCTTTCATTGGGGACTGCATCTGTGGGCAATTTATGCACTCGTCGCTTTAGCGTTAGCATATTTTAAGTTTAGAAGAAATTTACCTGGCACCATTAGTGCAACATTTTATCCGTTACTCGGTGATTATGTAAAAGGTCCGATGGGAATTGTCATCGACACCATCGCTGTATTTGCTACCGTTTTTGGAGTTGCCACCTCCCTTGGTTTTGGGGCAATTCAGATCAATGGCGGGATGCATTACTTACATCATGGTATTCCTAATGGATTTAGCATGCAAATTGTCATTATTTTAGGGATAACGATATTATTCATGATTTCTGTTCTGTCAGGGATTGGAAAAGGAATGAAATGGATAAGCAATATTAACATTATCCTTGCAATATTATTATTATGCTTTTTCTTCGTTATGGGTCCAACGTCAATTCTGCTTCATTTATTTACTGTTTCATTGGGAAGGTACGCGGAATTACTTCCAAAGATAAATTTCAGCCTCACTCCCCTTAATAAAGATGGAAGCGAATGGATCCACGATTGGACAATCTTTTATTGGGCATGGTGGATTTCATGGTCTCCTTTTGTCGGTTCATTTATCGCTCGTGTATCGAAAGGTCGTACCATTCGAGAATTTATCATTGGCGTGCTAGCCATCCCGACGTTTTTTTGTGCATTATGGTTTACTGTATTAGGCGGTACCGGAATCCATTTTGAAGTATTCGGTGATGGGGGGATTTGGCAAGCAATGAATCAAGGAGCCAATTCGGAAAATGCGTTATTTGCGACACTAAGTCAAATGCCGTTCAGTACGTTTACAATCATAGTATCCATTATTTTAATTGGAACCTTCTTCATTACTTCTGCCGATTCAGCAACATTCGTCATGGGGATGCAAACAACAAACGGAATGCTTCATCCACCAACTCCAATAAAAGCGATTTGGGGAATTGTTCAAGCAGCGGCTGCTGCGGTACTTCTTTGGTCAGGAGGTTTACATGCACTGCAATCCGCAGCGGTTGCTTCCGCATTTCCGTTTACAATCCTTTTGATCTTCATCATGATTTCTTTACATAAAGGATTACAAGAGGAAAAGTGAAGTTTAAGATGAATGAATAAATAAGTTTTTCAGCAATACAGCCCTGTATTTTTTCAATTACTGTGCCTGATTTTGGGATAGGGGCAAATATTTTGAGAAAAAAGCAGCTACTATTAAAAGCAACAAACTAATAGACCAACTTAATAATCCGAAGAAATCAAACCAATAAGCGAATATATTTATGAAAGCTATAAGAAATAAACAAATTGGAGTTAACGCACTTTTAACTCCTGTAGTATCTGCTTTTTTTCTTTTTTAATCACTAGTCCTATAGATAATATAAGAACAACTAATAGTATGATATATAAAATATCCAGTAACATTTATGGACCTTCATTTTCACAATGTCGTATTTCTCAACCTAGCTTTTAAGGCTTAAACCGAACGCTTATACTTATTCCGCTCTCGCGCACTAGCTGCATAACAACACCTAATAGTTTTTTAAGGTTCTCCAATTCCCATTGCTAATAGTAAAAAAAAGGCACAGACCAAAACAAATCCGTTTCCCAATAAACCAATTATCAAAAGAATAAGGCGTTTAGACATGACCCAAGAGAATATGGCTAATAAAATACCAATTATTGATAAAATGGAAGAAATGTAGACAAAAAAATAAATATCAGCATTCGGACCTCTAAGGGTATAGAAAATAACGAAACATATTATTACAGGTATTAAAGAGGTAACACCTAAAATGCTTCCCACTTTTCTCATATCCAAAACGATAACCCCCCACTTCATTATGGAAACCTTATTTACTAATCCCTTTTATAAATAACGACAGTGTTCTTATTTCAAAAAATGGCCTCTACTACAGTATAAAAGATCTTGAAAGTACATTGCTAAAATCAATGAAGGAGTACTTGTTCGAAATCATTCTTATGTAATCATAGATGATTTCAATTCAGAACCAATATCTTTGATAAAATTTTAACTGAAAGTGATGTATCATGCACAACCATTAAGCTTTACTCTTAGTATAACTTATACTAACGCCGACATAAATGTTCAATTAATAAATGATCATAAACTTCATTATGAGAACATTTATACTATAGTTATCACCTTGTTTCCTGTATATCGTTAACCGTTTCTCCTTCTTTTCTAAAGAAACCGAAAATACCAGCCGTTTGGATAATATTTGTAAACGCGTGTGGATCAATGTCTTTAATAATTCTTTCTAAATCATATAATTCATAGCGAGTAATAACGAGATATAGCATATTTTTATCTTCTTTTGAATAAGCACCTTTTACTGGAATAATGGTAATTCCACGAACCATTTCTTTATGTATTGCATGTTGCAATTCTTCTGCCTTATGCGTCACTATCAATACCGTTACTTTTTCGTGGCGAGTATGAATCGCATCAATGACAAGTGTCGTTACATAGAGCGTCAACATCGTATATAAAGCATTTTCCGGTTCATATAAAATCCCTGCAACGAAAATGATGACCGCATTTAATATTAAGAAATAGATCCCAATTGGTTTATCTTGCAGTCGGGATAAAATCATTGCAACAATGTCCATCCCTCCTGTTGAAGCACCACGCTTTAAAGAAATACCGACCCCTATCCCGCCAATGACCCCACCTGCAACCGCATTTAAAATAATGTCATCCGATAACGAAATGAGCGGTACTATTTCTAAAAATAATGTTGAAAATACGACTGAAAGAATACTATAAATCGTAAATCCTTTCCCAATTTTAATCCAACCGATAATGAGAACAGGGATATTTAGTAGAAATAGTAATACCCCTGTACTAATATTTATTGATAAAAAATCTTTGAATATACTCGACAAAAGCTGAGCAGCCCCGGCAAATCCACTGGCATATACATTTGCGTTAATTAGGAAAAAATTCAATGATAACGCTAATAAAAATGAGCCAAAAATGACAACGGCAATCCGTTTAGCTTCCATAAAAAACATAGAAAAATTAATCCTCCCTCAATTGTAAATGTAAAAAAGACCAATTTTTTTATCGTACATGTCATCTATATTTTATCCATTGTCTATTATAATAGTTTTATTGTCGTGATATACTATTTTGAATAGTTATCAATGATAACCTATGTATGTACAATATGGCAAAGTTACTACTTCCCTTCATCACGACAAACATAACATGACTTCTCATATTATTGTCATTTATATACTAAAGCAAATTATTACCTGTCATTTAGCAATCATAGGTAAAGTATTCACAGTTCCATACAATAACAGTAATGGAACCAAATATACTTTGCAATGACTCCATACATGGATAGCGTTTTATGATAATGAAGAAACAAAAAAACACTACAAGACAGAAGCGTAATACGTAAATGAAATAATCGAAAAAATATGTATGACTCATTGCTTGTGCCAAATGGAAAAAGAGAACAAAAAATTACTTATGACTGATTTTCAAATTACAGTTCGCAAGTACTACATGAATTTTTACGTAATGATCACATATACGAAGGTTTTCAATTGAATAAAGGTGATTACCTTTATCTAAAAGATGTTATTTATTGATGAGCTAATACATAGCAGTCAAAGTTTATTTCCAAATTTCTATAAATTCGTTGATTTATACAGAACATTTGTATATTAAAGAAACTATGTAAGCCCTTTTCACGTCATATTATGATGAAAAGAGCTTACTCTATAAAAAGTTCATAGAAAACGTTGAAGAGGTTCAGCACTCCCAAGATTCTTCAATGACTTTTACGGTTGGCTGATATTACAGTAAAGCATAATAATTGGAGAATACGCTTTACTTTATACGTGCTTTTCCTTTGTTCGTCTTAATTATTCCCTTGTTTCTGCAAATCGTTTTATCCGCTCCCCTATTTCATCACGAACACGCTGAAATACTTGCCAAACTTCTTCGTCCGTACCTTCTGCTTTGGCTGGATCATCAAAGCCCCAATGTTCGCGTTTTACGTGTGGCGGTGTTACCGGGCAATTTTCTTTAGCATCCCCACATAATGTAACTGCCAATGTTACGTTATTCAAAAATTCGACATCAATTGTCTCTGATTTTTGGTTAGAAATATCAATTCCAACTTCGGTCATTGCTTTTACTGCATTTTTGTTTAAGCCATGGGTTTCAACACCTGCACTTCTAACTTCCCATTCATTTCCAAGATATTTCTTCGCCTACCCTTCTGCCATTTGGCTTCGGCATGAATTTCCTGTACATATAAAGTAAATTGATTTTTTAGCCATATGTCATTCTCCTTTTAAAATAGTACAACTGTTACATAAAGACCTACTAAAGTAATAAATAGTATTGGAATAGTTAATACAATCCCAGTTTTAAAATAGGTACCCCACGAAATTTTTACCCCTTTTTGAGAGAGCACATGAAGCCACACTAAGGTTGCTAAGGAACCAATTGGTGTGATTTTTGGACCTAAATCCGACCCAACCACGTTAGCATATACAAGTGCTTCCCTTAACACACCAGAAGTATTTGTCTCAGCAATAGCTAAAGCATCAATCATTACAGTTGGCATATTATTCATGACAGATGAAAGGAAAGCAGCAATGAAGCCCATTGCAACAGTAGCAACAAATAACCCTTCTTCAGCTACCGATTGAATGACATTCGCTAGGGCAGAGGTGAGTCCAGCATTTCCCAATCCATATACTACCACATACATTCCGATGGAAAAAAATACGATATCCCACGGCGCACCTTTAATAACTGCTTTCGCATCAACAGCTTTACTGTTTCTAGCCATAAAGATGAAAAATATTGCAATTACACCTGCAACAATGGATACTGGAAGTGTAATAAATTCACTTATAAAGTAACCAATAACTAATAATCCGAGAACATACCACGATGATCGAAACAGCTTATGATCTTTAATGGCGTCTTTTGGTTCACTTAATTGAGACACATCATACGATCTTGGAATGCTTTTTCTAAAATAGATCAATAGTACAGAAATCGTTGCAACGAGTGAAAATACATTCGGGATCACCATTCTAGAAGCATATTCCACAAAGCCAATTCCAAAGAAATCTGCTGAAACGATATTTACCAAGTTACTTACGACAAATGGCAAAGAAGTTGTATCTGCGATAAATCCACTTGCCATGATAAACGGGAAAATCATTTTTTCTTTAAAATTTAAATTACGAACCATTGCAAGCACAATCGGTGTAAGGATTAACGCTGCACCATCGTTAGCGAAAAAGGCGGCAACTATCGCACCTAAAATGCTTATATAAACAAACATCTTTATCCCATTTCCTTGAGCAATTCGTGCCATATGTAGGGCTGCCCATTCAAATAAACCTATCTCATCTAATATTAAGGAAATAAGAATGATGGCAACAAATGCGAAAGTGGCATTCCAGACAATTTCTGTTACCGCTATCACATCCGTAAACCCTACTACTCCAACTAATAAAGCAATAACAGCTCCGCCCATCGCAGACCAGCCAATGTTTAATCCTTTAGGCTGCCAAATAACGAACACCAGTGTTGCCATAAAAATTATAATTGAAAGTATAAGCGTTGTTGACAAAATAAAACCTCCTATTTAACAACAAGAAATTCGTGTGCCTTTTTCTTCTAGTTCTTTTAATTTATAATCTTGACTAGGCAATTGATCAAGAATCGGTTTAATAAATGAATAATATTCACTATTCTTATCCACTGAGTAAAATATCCATTGTCCTTTTCTTTCTTCCTGAACCAACCCTAAATCTCTCAGTTTCCGTAAATGTTGACTAATGGATGGCTGACTGACTTGAAATATTTCAACAAATTCACAGACACAACAGGCTTGATTATCAATTAATTTCATCATCGTTAATCTTGTTTTATCACCAAGTAATTTTAAGATTATCGATGCTTTCTCCATTTCAATGGTTGTTTGTAACACGTCATTTCCTCCTCCATCATTCACCATATATAAGCATATAACTATTTGCTTATATAGTATACAATAAAAAAAGCTCATTATATAAGTAATTTATATTCTGTTCAACAAAAAAAGGATTGCAAATTAAAAACACTGATAAGTTACTTAACCATGCTAGATGCCGTTATTAAAACAATTTATATGGGAACACTTGTTTTCTTTTGTGGATTAATGTATACTATATTCAGAATGATTTAAATTATATAAAATAAAAGGAGTATTCATATGGTACAAACTAAAATGCTTCACAAAAAACGATTTACTCATTTCACGTTATCCCACGTAAAAGAAGACACGAATAAATACAGATGGAAAAAGGAGAAATCAAAAAAAAGAA
>Ga0079226_10001839_pt1 | contig 16291 bp, 16 predicted proteins | sample Poulit2014_FD_76345 | JGI IMG/M metagenome (GOLD analysis project Ga0079226, IMG submission 76345) | Agricultural soil microbial communities from Georgia to study Nitrogen management - Poultry litter 2014 | ecosystem: Environmental > Terrestrial > Soil > Agricultural land | place: USA: Georgia...
AATGCCGGCAATCTTCCCAAATCCTTCGCATACCGGGCACGCGCCGTAAGGATTGTTGAAAGAAAACATCTGCGGAGAGGGATCCTCAAATTCTATCCCGTCCTTTTCAAAACGCTCGGAGAATTTCAGCAATCCATTTTTAACCTGATCGGTTAAGTGAGAATCTTGAGGAACATTTTTTTCTTTCCGGTCTTTCTTTCCTCGAGAAGAGCGCCGGGATGAGTTTGTTTCCTTACGGGATGATTTTACAGAACTTGAAGCATCTCCGTGAATCTTGATTTCCGCCCGCCCGCGGCCTTCATGAAATGCCGTTTCCAGCGATTCAGCCACCCGCGTCCGCGCGTCCTCATCTTTTTTAACTTTAAGACGATCCACCAAAACACGATATTCCTCGCGATTTAACGCCGAATGATCAAAATCATCCGTGGTTATATCCACTATTTGCTCCGTTTCAACCGAAAGCAGGCGCGTTAATCCCTTCTTTTGAAGAATTTTTATTTCATCCTCCAGCGTATTGTCTTCGTGATCGGGAATGGGAAATACGACATAAAATTTCGTGCCTTCTTTAAAATGGGCATATAGCTTTTCAATGGCCGTTTTGGTAGAATCGCGTTTCACCTCTTCGCCCGATTTGGGTGATATGGTATGGCCGATGCGCGCCCAGAGCAGCCGCATATAATCATAAATTTCTGTGATCGTTCCAACGGTTGAGCGTGGATTTGACGAAGCATTTTTTTGCTGAATAGCCATTGCCGGTGAAATGCCCTGAATAAAATCCACATCCGGCTTATCCATGCGTTCTAAAAACTGGCGCGCATAGCTGGAAAGGCTTTCCACGTAGCGCCGCTGGCCCTCGGCATAAATGGTATCAAAGGCCAGGCTCGATTTTCCCGAACCCGAGACGCCGGTAATTACCGTCATTTTATTGCGGGGGATCTCTACATCAATATCCTTGAGATTATGAACCCGCGCTCCCTTTACAATAATCGGATTGTCAGTAACTTTTTTTGCTTTCTCTCTTGTGCTTTTTACGTCCGGCATAAAATGGTATTAATCGCTTGGCAAAACAGATTAATATACGAATTTTACGGCAGAAATGAGAGTTTTTTGTTGATGCCAAGCCCCTCCTTTTTCGTCCGTGCAGGGCTAAAAAGCCCACGGGATGGGAGGAACAGTTATAAATTAAAACGCGTTTACCGGTTAATACAGGCTGAAAAGGCTGTTTTTACTTTTTTCTGTTGTCATTTCGACTAAGTTCCGCCGCTTTTTGCGGAACGCACGGAGAAATCTAATCCGGTTAGCACTATCTGCTAAATTATGACAGGATAAGATTTCTCGACTACGGTCGGAAAAACACCGACCTCCGCTCGAAATGACAACTTTAGATGTCTATTAAGTGATTGCTAAATATTTTTCGATATATAATTACAACTAACTCTAACCGGTAAACAAGTTAAGTCAAAGTGCTTTTAGGACGGTTTGTAACTATTTTGGTAAAAAATAGTTACAAAACACCTTCGAAAAAGGCGCCCTTTTTTTAGTCCGTTTTTTTGGGCGAACAAAAAAATGGACAAAATGCCATCCCGGAAGCGAGCAATATGGAATTGCTACAACCATCCCCCGGGATTCTTTAATCCAATCGAAATATTTAAATTAATAATTTTTTTTCTTGATGCTTTAGGATCGAAATAAATTTCGATTTACATCTCAACGTAAAACGAGATTTATCTCGTTTAAAAAAAGCATCACATTTTGATAGGCACTCGGCATATTTTGTGGTAGAACCTTAAATTTAAATTACTTTGGCGGTAACGCTTTTCGGTGAAGGCTAAATGTATAACATTCATTTTTTGAGCGATCAAAAAAATGGACGAGACATCTTCTGTAAAACGAGGTCTCTTATCCTTCCTTATTTCGCAAAAGCGGCGAAATAAAGAAGAACGATTATTGGCAGCCCATAAAGATTTCTCCGCTGCGTCAATAGATTCAAAAATTTATTTTAAGCTGTGCCAGAATGTTTGTACCCGCTTGTGGAAAATAGTAGTTAAAATGTTTTTCCTGTCCGTTTTCAATATATCCATATGTATAGCCATTCGCGCTGTACATTTCATTAAAAATATTGTTGACTTTTAAAGAAGCTTCAATATTTTGGACAAATTTAATTCCTGAAAAATCGTAACTTATTTGCAAATTATTAACCAAATAAGGGTCAATAGAACGGCTTGTTTTCTGTGTATTGTCTAAATATTGCCGAGAAATATATTTCGTAATAAAATCGGCCGAGAAACCTTTGTAATGAAAATTAAAAATGCTGCTGCCGATAACTGAGGGAGACATGGCAATATTAGTGTTACTAAAGGTACGCGAAATCTGCGTTTCTTCATCCACTTTAGTGATATACTGCGTGTATTCATCAATTTTATTTCGGCTGAAAGTGACATTGCCGCTCCAGTTCAACCAGGATATTAGCCGCAAGCCGCCCTGCAATTCTATCCCCGCTCGGTAACTGTCAGGTACATTTTGCAAGATTTCAGCGCCTGTATCATTAATCTGGCCGGTCGGCACCAACTGGCGATTATAATTCATGTAATACAGATTCATTCCTACGTAAAAGTCTTTAAAGGTTCCTTGATATCCAACCTCCCAATCGTAAAGCGCTTCAGCCTGCGGCCTGTTTTCGGGTATGGAATTTACATATAAATCACGAGTGGGTTCGCGATGTGCCACGGCTAATGAGGCAAAGAAACGATGAGCGCCGGTTTGATATACCAAGCCGACTTTTGGATTGAAGAAGGTAAGGCGGTCGGTTTGCTCAAGATCTACAACTTCTTGTTCGTTTCCGGTTCGCTTTGTTTGCAAATCTTTGCCCAGAAATTCATACATAATATGGCGCACTTGCATATCAACATACGCGCTGATGCCATTGCCAAATGTGTAGTTCAATTTGGTATAAATATTGCCGTCCGTTTTAAAGGCGTCATTAAAATAATAGCGATCGCCTGATTCACTTTTGCCGGCGTGGCGGACCCATACCAATTCTCCGAAATGATCGCCTAAATATTGATTATAACCGCCGCCCACCGTCAAGCTCCAGTTTTCTTTTTTGTATGCCGTAGAAAATATAAAACCGTAAAAATAATTATCGAGCCATTCCTGGCGAATAAGATCTGTTCTTTTAATCGTTGTATCGGCCCGTACTATAGGTTCTATTTTATAATTTGACAGCTTTTGATCGGCTTCATATTCTTCATAATATCCACGGCCGCGCGTATAATGCAGCGCAATATTGGCATTCCAGTTATCAGTAAGATTATATGAATAATGAAGCTGATAATAATCCTGTTGGTAATTATCAGTTTGATTTTGATAGGGTTTGCCCGGCTTTTCTTGTCCCAATGGATTAAAGGTCCGATCAGTGTGTAGTTTTTGTTCCGGTACACCCGTCCATGCTTGATAGGTTTTTTCTTTGCCTGAAAATATGTCAACTCTCAGCAAGCTGTTGTCGCCATGGCGAGCCGCTCCAAGATAAAATGATTTTAAATCACTAAAAGCACGATCGATATAACCATCTGAATAAATTTTTGATAATCGCCCCTGCACTTGCCAGCGGTCGTTTAGCAATCCGGTGCCAAACTTGGTATTAAACTTTCGGGTATTAAATGAACCGCCCCCGATGGTTACATCGCCGAATGGCTCATCTTTCATTTCTGTGGTTTGAACGTTAACAGAAGCGCCGAATGCCGCTGCGCCATTTGTAGATGTGCCCACTCCGCGCTGAATTTGAATACTTTGAACCGAAGAGGCGATATTGGGCATATTCACCCAAAAAACGGCTTGGGATTCAGCATCATTAACAGGTACACCGTTGATGGTTACGTTGATTCGCGTTGGGTCAACGCCGCGGATACGCACTCCGGTATAACCTATACCGGCACCGGCATCGGATGAAACTACAACCGAAGGTGTAGTATTTAATAAATAGGGTAAATCTTGCCCAAAGTTATCTTCTTCAATATCAGCGCTTGTAAGTGTTTGATAAGCCATTGGGGTGGTTTTTTTAACGCGCAGCGCTTCAACAAAAATAGCATTGGTCATCAAAGTTTCAGGCTCTAAATAGATAACAGACGGCCAATCGCGTTTATTAGTATCAATAATTTTAGTTTTATAGCCTATATAACTAATACGTATTTTGGGATGATTGCCGGAAACAAGCTCTAATTTAAAATGACCTTCTTTTTGGCTTGCCGCGCCATTGTCAGTATTTATTTGTAATATATTAGCGCCAATAAGCGGTTCATCCGTTTGGGCGTCTCGAATGGTACCGGATATAGTTTGTGCGGTTGAAACTAACGGTACGCTGAAAAGCAGTGCAACTATTGTTGTGAAAATGTAAGAACGTGAAAAGTACATTTAGCTATTTTTGGTAATTTAAAGAAGGGGGATTGCTGAATAGCTGATGTACGAATAGCACCAAGTTTCCCTACGCCGGCATTATCCGGTTCAGGTATTCAGGGTATAATCTCAGCTCCGGTTTGTTCCGGAACACCCCCAACTGTGGGTTATAATTTAATTGCAAAGATAAGAGCTAAAAAATATATAAGCAATAAGATTTGGAAAACCGCAAAATAAAAAGTAAATTGTCATAGTTGGAAAAGACAAAAGTCAAGTTATGAAAAATAAAACATTACAATATATAGTTAAAGAACCGGCCGTAGCCTATCATTCCACCGATACGCCGCTCGATTTAGTTACATTAACACGCCGCGGGCTTCGCAAGAAAGCGCTTATAAATTTAGGCCAAATTCTTGAATTAACTATTGCCGACCTTGCCAATTTACTGCCCGTTACCAAACGCACTATTCAGCGAAAAGCCCCCGATGATTTTTTAAACTCTGCCGTCTCCGAGCAAATAATCCTAATTTCCGAGCTCACCGATAAAGGAATTGAAACGTTCGGCAGCGCCGATACTTTTAAAAAGTGGTTAAAAACTAAAAATACTGCTTTAAACGGCTATACGCCTCTTAATCTTCTCGATACGGCTATCGGCATCCAAATGGTTGAAGATGTTTTAACGCGTCTGTCCTACGGGGTTTATTCATAAGATATGATTGTTTGGCGGCTGGCGAAAAAAATATATATACGAGACTTATCGGGTGAGGGAGCAAGAATTGCCGGCGGCCGCTGGAATAACAAAGGAACACCGCTATTGTACACCTCTGCACATTGTTCTTTAGCGCTGTTAGAGTTCCTTGCCAATACTCAAAAAGAAATGTTACCAAATAATATTCACTTTTTGAAATTAAAAATCCCGAATCATTGCAATATTTCTTCTTTCTCCCGTAATGCCCTTCCCGACAATTGGAGACAATATCCGGCTCCGCTGGCATTAGCTCGACTGGGGACAAACTGGTGCAAAAGTATGGATGGTCCGATTCTTCGCGTTCCCTCTGTACTCGTTCCGCACGAAGCGAATTATCTTTTAAATCCTCAACATGCTCAATTTAAGCAGTGTAAAATAATTAAAGAATCGTCATTCAAGATTGATTTTAGAATCTTGTAATTATCTTGGTCAATATAATTGTGCACTACCCCTTCAACCATTCAACAAATTTTTGAAGTGCACGGGCTCGGTGAGAAATTTTGTTTTTCTCCCCATTAGATAGTTCAGCAAATGTTTTTTGATATCCATTTGATTTGAAAATGGGATCATAGCCGAAGCCGGCCGTTCCGCGCTCCTCCTTTATAATTTTGCCGCGGCATATTCCTTCAAACGTCTGCTCTTGTTTTTCGGTTACAAGAGCCACAACGGTTCTAAATTGTGCTGATCGCTCGTTATCCGGTACACCTCTCATTTCACCCAAAAGCTTATTTACGTTCTCCTGATAACTTGCATTTTTTTCGGCATAACGGGCTGAATAAACGCCGGGCCTCCCGTTTAGCGCATCTACTTCTAAACCGGTATCATCGGCCAATGAAGGTAATTTTGTCTTTTGATAAACGTATCGTGCTTTTTTCAAAGCGTTTCCTTCCAAGGTTTGCTTATCTTCTACAACCTCGCCTAAATTGGAAAAATCAAGCGCCGATTTGAGCTCAATATTAAACGGCTGCAGAAGCTGACGCAGCTCTTTAATTTTATCTTCATTCCGAGATGCCAGTATAATTTTTTTCATAGCAGATAAAATTAATATTTTATTTTGTCGGATTTATCTTCCCATCCCTGAAAATCAGCCAAAAAGGCCCTCCTCGGTTTTCTTGCATAGCTTGCTCAGCCAGCTCAACAGCTCTTCTCATAAATTTTTCCTCTTGTTCAATCATTAGAAATATTCGCCTCAATTAATGCCCGCATCTCATCTTTATTTAAACGAGGCCCATATTGGCTCACCACTTTTGCACTGGTGCGGCTGGCAAGGTTGCCCGCTTCTTTAAACGTCATTTCATTGGTAATTCCGTACAAAAAGGTGCCCGCAAACATATCGCCCGCGCCATTGGTATCCACTGCGTTTATTCTAACCGGTTCCACATCGTGTAGATCGCTGCCATCATATAAAACAGATCCTTCATCGCCGCGGGTGACGGCAAATGCCTGCGCTGCTTTTTCTAATTCCTTAAAGGCATTGTTGAGCTCATCCTTTGCTGTAAACTTGCGCGCTTCTTGCTCGTTGCAAAATAGAAGATCTACTTTTTGTTCTGTCAACTGCTTTAATCGCTCTCCAAAGTTTTCTACAATTGACGGGTCAGAAAGAGTAATTGCTGTTTTCACCCCGTTATCTTCAGCCAGCGCTTTTGCTCGCTTCATCGCTTTAAAGCCGCTGTCCGTGGCAGTTAAATATCCTTCCAAATAAACATATTCTGCATTTTTGATAGCATTTTCATCCACTTCAAGGGGTGAAAGCCGAGAAGTTATTCCAAGATAAGTATTCATTGTTCTGTCGGCATCGGCGGTAATCATCACCAGGCATTTGCCGGTGATGCCTTCCTCAGGTTTTTGACGAAGGTAGTTGGTATCGATGCCGGCGTTATGCATATCGTTGATATAAAAATCCCCGTGCGCATCATTGGCAACTTTACATGAATAAAAGGCTGAGCCCCCCAATTGACTCACAGCGATGATGGTATTAGCTGCCGAACCGCCGGGTTTTTGCCTGGTATCTTCTTGATTTATCGCTTTAATAAGTTCGTTTTGTTTTTCGACATCAACCAGTGTCATCAAGCCTTTTTTTACCCCGTGCACCTTTAAAAACTCTTCGTCAACCTGAAATTCTAAATCAACCAGCGCGTTGCCGATGCCGTAAACGTTATACTTTTTTTTCATTATTATTCAATAATTAAAATTAGTTTGTTTAAAATCAGGATTAAAAGTACAAACTATTTTGGATAAAATTAATTGAGCAGAAGAAAGCAGGCAATATGCAGAAGTCAAAAAGAAAAGCCGCGGGCCGTTAGGCGGGGGAAGAAATGTTTCTTTTGAAATTCTATAAATTGAGGTCCATCTCGAAGACAACGATAAGCAACGTCAGCGGATCAGTTAAAAGCAATCGTTCAACCAGACCACAATTTTATTGCAAAAGCTAATTACCTGTATTTTTTTCAAGCTCTTTAAATGCTTTTAAGTAACTGCACAATTCTTGATAAAGTGCTTTGGCGTAAACTTCACGATAAACGTGTGTGGCTTTATTTCTTGCCTTTAGTATGTCATGCCATATTACTTCATCGGTAATCCATCCCAGAGTAAATGCTTGCTGAAAAGCTTGTCGTGGGCTTTTTACTTCATACCCCTCTTCTTTTGCCAAATGTTGGATTAATTTCCATGCCACCTCAAAAGCTAACTCGAATCGCAGTATAGCTGCATCTCTGGACAATTCTGTTTCGGGTGATTCAAGCGCTTTTTCCCATTTGTTTAATATATTTTTATAATCATTTCTCAATTCATCCGCGCGACTCATGCTTTTGTCTTTTGCCTGGAATACAATATTAAAATTTCTTGGCCAAGTACTTTTTCTCGGAATCTTTGGCCTGCAAGATCCATATCTACTAAATCAATTTTACGAATGGTGGGCAGTTGTTGTACTTCATCGTAAAGCTCCCGAAATGTTTGGGCTGATCTTTCACTCTGCCATAATACTCCTATGTCCAAATCGGAGGTGGAACGGTTTGTTCCATTCGCGAACGAACCAAAAACAAATAATTTAACCCCTTTTTGGGCGTATTTTTCGGCTAATCGATATAGTTTATCTACTAATCGAGCCGGCAGCGCTTCTGTTATTATTCTTTTTGCATTCATACTTTAAAGTAATGCTAATATTAATATAATAAAAACTTCAAAAGTTTTGATTATGGTTTGAAATTAATATCACTCCGACAAACCGCCGTTAAAATGACGAGAAAAATACTATTCGAAAGGAGTTGAATAAACAAGTCTGATTACTGTCAAATTTTATCGATATATTTCGATATTCATTAATTAGAAACGAGTAAGGTAAGCTTTTCGAGACTACTCCATGAGCGAAATTAGAAAATTACAGTATTTCTTGAATGAAAGGCTTAAGGAATCATTGCCCGGTGAAAAAGCTCATCTTAAAATGGTTCCCAAACCGCTTACTGAACAGGGCACTCAGCGGCCGATGAAACCTGTTCCGGGAACGAGAAAAAGCAGCGTACTTGTTCTGTTTTTCCCGAATGAAAGGAATGAGCCTTCTTTGGTTTTTACATTAAGAACCAGCCACATTAATCACGGCGGGCAGATCAGTTTTCCGGGCGGACGATATGAAAAGGGGGAAACCAAAAAAGAAACCGCGCTTCGGGAAGCTCGCGAAGAGATTGGAATTAATACAGAAGATATCGATATAGCGGGCAGCTTAAGCGATCTTTTTATTAGTGTTTCAGATAATCTTGTAACGCCGATAATTGGGTTCATCGATTATAAACCGAACTTTCGTTTAAATCCCGCTGAAGTGGCCGAAGTGTTTACAGTGCCTATTGAAGAACTTGGAAACTCAAATAATTTTGTAGAGGAAGAATGGGAGCTGCAATCCGATGCTAAATATAATGTACCCTTTTGGAATATTCATCACGTGCCGCTATGGGGCGCTACTGCTATGATTTTGAGCGAATTAATGGAGCTTTATCGGGAGTTTAAATCGCAGCAGGCAAACGACCATTAATGAAGCGACCAATTTTTAGCTTTCAGCAAAAAAGGCGTAATGCGAATAAATAATATGTTATAGCAACTTTTGGTTTCCACTCTTTGGGAATGAATCCTCTTCGCTATTAAGGCCTCCATAGGTGAGGAATTAAAACCATCAATATATGAGCTTAATTTAACTTTTAAAGCTCATAGACTTCTTTCTTAAGAAACAGCCTTTTTACTCTCCCTCTTTCCGGTAATTAAGCCTAACCCCAGCAAGGTTAAGCCCACGCCAAATACAATACCGTTTCCAAAATAGTGCCATTGTGTACTGATATCTAAAGTGGACCCAAAGCCACCGGCAGCCATCAATACCAGCCCAACAATAATTTTTGTTCTTTTACTTTTCATATTCTACTGTTTCAATTAAATATTTGGATGCAAAATAGCCGTTTCTTTTTGAAAAACAAATCTTATTAAAAGAAAAATATTTCTTACCGGCGCTTTTTAACAGGAAGTAAATATTTTAATTCCTTATTCCCTAAAAAGCTGTTATTTTATGCAGTTAATAATAATAAATGATGAATCAATTTTTTATGTCAGATCAAAAAAGTTACGGATTATTAGAAGGTAAAAAAGGAATTATTTTCGGGGCGCTGGACGAACGCAGCATTGCCTGGCGCATTGCCTTGGCCTGCAAGCGCGAAGGTGCTGAATTTGCACTGTCAAATGCACCGGTTGCATTGCGCTTTGGTGACCTCGATGAACTTGCCGAGGAAACGAATTCTGAAATTATTGGATGTGATGTTTCAAAAGAAGAAGAAGTAGAAGAACTTATTAAAAAAGTGAAAGAAAAATATGGCAAGATAGATTTCATACTGCACGCGATTGGCATGTCGCCCAATATTCGCAAAAAACAACCGTATGATTCATTGAATTATCATTGGTATCAGCAAACACTGGATATTTCGTCGATATCGCTTCATAAAATATTACATTTTTCCAATGAATTGGACGTTTTAAATGAAGGAGCCAGCGTTATAGCGCTTACATTTATCGGTGCGCAGCGTATTTTTTCAAAATACAGTGATATGAACGATGCCAAAGCGCTGCTCGAAAGTATTGCCCGAAACTTTGGCAGCCGTCTGGCCGACCGAAATATTCGTGTTAACACCATTTCTCAATCGCCCACTCAAACCTCAGCCGGCAGTGGTATAAAAGGATTTGACGGCATGTACACCTTTGCCGATAAAATGGCGCCGCTCGGCAACGCAAGCGCGGACGATTGCGCGGATTATTGTGTCACGCTCTTCTCTGATCTCACCCGAATGGTAACGATGCAAAACCTGTATCATGACGGCGGTTTTGTAACCAACGGAGTGAATGAAGAGATGATTCAAGGATTGGTTAAATTATACGGCGAAGAAGAGAGATAATTTTATAATAATTGGCACCGAAACTTACCGATGAATTATCTGTTGTAATAGGTGCCAAGCAATATTAAAAAATTGCTGTTATTATGAATGTAGCTATCAACACAGGAGGCGGCGATGCGCCCGGATTAAATGCTGCAATTCGAGCGGCCACGTTAGCCGGAATAAAACGCGGCTGGAATATGTATGGCATCAAAAACGGATATGGCTCCTTATTTACCGATGAACCTTTTGTGGAACTTAATGCAAAAACAGTACGAGGTATTACGGTTCAGGGCGGCACGATTTTGGGGACGGTAAATCACGGCAATCCTTTTGCTATGCCCTATACCGCTGAGGACGGAAGTGAAAAACACAAAGACCTTTCCGGCCGGGTGATTGAAGTTTTTGCTGAATATAATATTGATGCGCTCATCGCTATCGGGGGTGATGGCTCCATGCTCATTGCAAACAAGTTAATTGAAAAAGGCTTGAAAATTGTAGGCATTCCAAAAACAATTGATAATGATATCTACGGGTGCGAAGTTTCGCTCGGTTTTGATACTGCCGTAACGACCGCTACCGAAGCTATCGATAAGCTAACAACGACCGCTGAATCGCATCACCGGCTGATGACGGTTGAAGTAATGGGCCGAAACGCCGGCTGGATTGCGCTTCATGCCGGACTTAGCGCCGCCGCTGATGTTATTTTAATTCCTGAAATTCCTTTTCAATACAAATCAATTGTTCAAAAGATAGAAAAACGTGAAAAAAAAGGCCGCAATTATACCATTATTGTAGTAGCTGAAGGTGCCAAAGAAAAAGATGGCGAAGTTTTTAAAACAAAAAAGGGTGAAGAATATAAGCTGGGCGGTATTGCAAATTTTGTAGGCCGGGAATTGAGCAAACACACCGGAAAAGAACATCGCTCTATTGTTTTAGGGCATCTGCAGCGCGGTGGATCGCCCACTACTTACGACCGGCTCATTTCATTACGATTCGGTGCTGCGGCCATTCGATGTGTGCAAAAAGGCGATTTTAATAAAATGGTTACTTTAAACGGAAGTAAAATGACCAATGTACCGATTACTTATATCGCCGGAAAAAATAAAGAAATTCCTTTAGACAGTGATACGTTGCAAACAGCGCGGGATATTGGAATTTGTATAGGAGATTAATTTGGATAATTGTTAAAAGGTAAGCGTTAATATCACAATTATGGGCATTTTAAATAAAATGAAAACTACTTTATCAAGCACCGGGATTGTATTGGATGATTGGAATATCTTAACAGATAAAGAAGATTTTAAGCAAGTATTAAGCGCCTCTAAAAGCAGGCCGCAGTTGGTCTATAAACACAGCCACCGCTGCAGTATATGCTTTTTGGCGCGGAAAGAAATTGAAAATTCATTTGATGAAATCAGCAAACTCGCAGATATGAATTTTGTGAATGTGATTAAAAATCGCGAGGTATCTAATCTAATCGCCAAAGAATCAGGAGTTCGGCACGAATCGCCACAGGCTTTGATTTTGCAAGACCGTGATGTCGTTTGGCATGAATCTCATCAAGCGATTAAGAGCGAGCAAATAATGAAAATTTTGCAAGTATAAAATGCGTCGTTTTAACGGTTCGATTTATTCTTCTGCTTCATCTTCAATTTTTTTCTAATAACCCGCCGCATGGCCTTGTCCGCGCGGATCGGGGGCGCCGTGCAATCCTTCTTCATCAACAAAAATAATATGTCCCCTTCCTACGGAGCCGGTTTTTAAAGTGTGCCCCATCTTTTGCAGTTTCGTTCGAGAAACTTTATCGATACCAAATTTTTCGTATCGAATATAATCGGGATACCACTGGTGATGAAAGCGAGGAGCCGCAATCGCTTGCTGTGCATTCATGCCGAAGACAGCGCCATTTAAAAAAGTTTGCAACACAGCCGTAATAATACGCGGTCCGCCCGCAGCGCCTAAAACCATTCGAACATCACCATCTTTAGTGGCAATAACAGGCGTCATACTGCTAAGCATGCGTTTTCCCGGTTCAACCGCATTTACCTTTCCCTGAATAAGTCCAAACATATTCGGTTCACCCGGCTTTGCGGTAAAATCATCCATTTCATTATTCAGGAAAAAACCTGCTCCGGCCACGGCCACTTTACTCCCATACCAGCCATTTAACGTTGTGGTAATCGCAACAGCGTTGCCCTCGTTATCTACAACCGAAAAATGGGTGGTGTTAATAGATTCAGAAAAGCCGGGAATTTTCCCATGGCCGATATTCTCGCTGGAGGAAGCTTCATTCCAATCAAAGCTTTCCATTCGTTTTTGGTTGTAATCAGCGCTAAGAAGTTTATTCATAGGAATATCAACAAAATCAGGGTCGCCCAAAAAGTAAGCGCGATCGGCAAAGGAGCGGCGCATGGCTTCTGATACCAAATGAACATATTTAGCCGTATTGTATCCCAGCTCTTTCAAATCAAACGGTTGAAGCATGGTTAAAATCTGATCCACAACAATACCTCCGCTGCTGGGCGGCGGCATGATAAACAATTTATATCCTTTAAAATTAACTGTTAATGGTTCACGCCATTTAGCCTGATACTGTTTCAGGTCTTTATGGGTTATTAAACCGTCATATTTTTCCATTGTTTTTACAATCATATCGGCGGTTGCTCCGCTGTAAAAACCTTCTCTGCCGTTTTCTACAATTCGTTCTAATACTTTCGCTAAATCTTTTTGAATGAAAAGGTCGCCTTCGCGATAAGGTTTATGGCCTTTTTTTATGAAGTAATGCGCTGAGCCGTCAAACTTGGCAAAAGTTTCCGCATTTTCGTTCAGCAGATGCGCCATTGCCAGTGAGATATGAAATCCGTTACGCGCGAGCTCAATGGCCGGCTGCATTACCACGCTAAGCGGCAGCTCGCCGAAGCGTTTATGAGCTTTTATCATTCCTGCCACCGAACCGGGAACGCCTACTGCCAAAGCGCCCTCTCTGCTTAGCATCGGTTTTAACTCGCCCTGTTCAATATACATATCTTGTGTGGCTTTAAGCGGCGCTTTCTCGCGAAAATCAAGCGCTACTGTCGTATCACCCATTTGAGCAATCATAAAACCCCCGCCGCCAATATTTCCGGCCCGCGGTTGCGTTACAGCCATCGCAAACTGAACGGCTACGGCAGCGTCAACGGCATTTCCGCCTTTTTGCAAAATCGCAACCCCCGCTTTTGACGCATTCGGTTCGCCGGTCACCACAACGCCATGCTCATACGTTTTGGGTGAACCGATTTGAGCCTCGGCCGCAGCTGAAATAGTTAATATCAAAAAAAGAAGCGCCGATAAAAATATGTTTATTTTTTTTGTTTTCATAAGTAGGTGAGGGTTAACAGTTCTGTTTTAAATTTAAAATAGTTTATAGACCCGTTTACCGGTTCGAATGAGCTTTAAAAGTTAAATTAAGCTGGAGGTCTTAATAGCGAGAGAATTCATCCCACGCATAATAAAGCTGTTCATATTTATATTAAAAGTATTTCCATTATATTTAAAGAAAGCGAAGGAATACTTTTTTAATCTTTTTAATATCATCTAAATTATTTTGAAGAATGGAATAAACTTCGGACCGGTCAACGGTGGCATATCCATGCACAAGTAAGTTTCTGAAACCAATCATTTTAATCCATAACCTTTTTATATCAACATCTATCCAATTTTGCTCGGCAAATATTTTAGGAATGTCGCGATATTGCTCAACTGTGCCCAGATTCTCATCAGCAATAACATGACTTCCCATATCATTAATTACTTCTAATGCCATCTGTAAAAAACGCTCAGTGCTTGCCCACATTTGCGGCTCATTTAAAAAGAGTTCTTTTGGCTTCTCCTTTATTTGTTCTAAGAAGCCCAAATATTCATCCAGTTGCTGTAATTTGCGGCGGAGCAGTTCAGTCTTCGTCATTTAGTGCTCTTTTTTTATAGGCTTTTTGCTGACGTATTAAATAGGGTTCAAAATCGAAATATTTCCGAATCGTTTTTGAAAACAATTTACCGTGTTTAAAACCTTTTTTGCTGTAAATCAATTGATTGTGGTGGATAATTTCGAACTGCAAGACTAAATCGGCTGAATTAAAAAATACAATATCCGCCTTTTCAAATCCTTTTTTTACTAACTCAGCGTATAGATCTACTTTTTTTTGCGTGATTGAGTCATCATTATAAACAATGCCAAGGTCAATATCGCTCATCTTATTCCGGTTTCCGGCCGCTGCAGAGCCAAAAAGATAAACCGCCTCCACTTCCGAGTAGGTTGAAAACAGAGCTTTGAGTTTGTCAATCTCTTTTTGTGTAAGCATATTTTTGCATTCGCTTGAAGCTAAATATCAGCAAATTTTTTAACATTACATAAAATTTACCTAATCGAGCGATTTCATCAATCCGGCGAAAACATCATTTTTACGCCCGCGGATGAAATTCTTTATGTACCTGGTGCAGCAGCGAACGGTCAACATGCGTATAAATTTCGGTTGTAACAATGGATGAATGCCCCAGCATTTCTTGCACGGCCCGCAAATCAGCGCCGCCTTCGAGAAGATGCGTAGCAAATGAATGCCGAAAAATATGCGGATAAACTTTTTTCTCAATTCCGGCGCGTTCAGCAGCGCTTGTAACAATATTATAAATGCTCATTCGGGAAAGCGGATTGCCGTTGCGGCTCAAAAAAAGCTTATTTTTTGCTTTTTGTGGTTTTTCATTGTTCTTATATTCTGGCCTTACCTGCTCCAGGTAGTGCTCAATAGCTAATTGTGCTATCTCACCCACAGGAACCAGTCGTTCCTTATTTCCTTTGCCCAATACACGAATAAAACCAATTTCAAAAAAAAGATTATCTAATTCTATATTTGTCAATTCGCTAACGCGCACCCCGGTAGCATAAAGACATTCTAAAATAGCTGCGTTCCGAATGCCGCGTTTTGCTTCCCGATTCGGGGCATTGATAATCATTTCAATTTCAATCGGCGTAAGCACTTCAGGCAGTTTTTTGGCCTTCCTGGGTAAGTCAATCAATTCAGCCGGATTGGCTTCAGCCAGCCCCTCTGCCACTGCATATTCATGAAACCCCCTGATACTCGATATATTTCGCGCAATGGTACCGGCTGAAAGTTCCATAGCAGAAAGCTCTTCCAGATAATTTTCAATATGATTAAAAGTAATGCCACCTAAATCTTTTATCTGGAGTGTTTCATTAATAAACAGCAAATAACGCTGCAAATCATTTTTATACGACACAATAGAATTTTCAGATAAACCTTTTTCAAGCTTGATGAACTGCAAATATAATTTTAGCTCTTGTTTGAACTTCATTCTAAATAATAGCTTTTCAATCCGAAAGAACGAAACTCGACAGAATTGATGCCGGAAATGCAGCGTTCTTTTAAATAATGATTTATAGCAACTTGCAATTAAATGTTATTTTTTCTCTTCTAATCGCAATAATTTTAAGAATTAAAATAATCGCCTATACTTTTTTCTGCAGGTTTATCTTCCTTTATCTTTTTTGTTTCTGTTTCTTCTTTTTTATCCGTTTTTTCTTTTGAAGCCGTTGATCTATCGCCGGTACTTTTCTCATCATCCGGATATTCAACGCGGCTATGATAAATACCGACTAATATTTTTAAGAACGTTTTTTTAATGATCGTTAAATCTTTGAACGTAAGTGGGGTTTCGCTTAGCTGCTCATTCTGTACCCGTGAATCAAATATTTTAT
>Ga0079226_10001840_pt1 | contig 16279 bp, 15 predicted proteins | sample Poulit2014_FD_76345 | JGI IMG/M metagenome (GOLD analysis project Ga0079226, IMG submission 76345) | Agricultural soil microbial communities from Georgia to study Nitrogen management - Poultry litter 2014 | ecosystem: Environmental > Terrestrial > Soil > Agricultural land | place: USA: Georgia...
CATGCGACAGCACAAACACCTGACCGAGTAATCAAACGGCGGCATCCGGATCAGTGCTACTGGATACCGGTCCGGATGCTACCCGAATGCAAGACCCCCGCTACTAGATACACGTCCCAAACATTAGGGTATGGCGAATTTAGCTTTGGCTTTAAAGTTTCTGAGGGCACTGCCGTCGGGAGAGCCCAGCCAGACGGCATGCCAGACGCTTACTGATCGAGAACGACCGTAACAGGTGAGCATCGCGGCACGTCGTCTGCCTGGGCCTAGAAGTTTTCCTCTGCAAGCTCTTTCAACGCGGCTTTTTCTAGTTCTGCTTCAGCCAGCAATCGTTTCAGCGAAGCGTTTTGTTTCTCGAGTTCCTTCAGGCGTTTCACGTCATCGGCTTTCATTCCACCGTATTGGTTGCGCCACCGATAATAGGTTTGTTCAGCAACTTCGAGCTCACAGCATACATTTGCCACGGTTTTGCCTTATGCCAGAAGGCGGTCTGCTTGGCCAAGCCTCCGAACGATCTGTTCCGGTGTGTGGCACTTTCGTTGTTTACTCATCGTATGATTTATTCTCCCCGAAAACACGGGGCTTATGGACTCACATAACGGTTGGACCTAAAAAATGGGGTCAGGCCAGAGGTTCCAAACTGCATAGCTTGCTTAGCCGTCATACGAATAATCTGCAGCATGGGGACAGCTAAGAGACCGTCAGTGGTAGCGGCTGTAAAAATTTTTTGCCTCAGGACTTTTGCTAAGAGAATTCAAAATAAGTTTAGTTTGACCATCTATAATTAGTCTCTGATGGTTTGTGTCACTTAGATAGGCAGACTAGTCATTTATACATCGAAGGCCACACTGCTCGCTTAGATGATCGATGAACTCAGAGCTCCGGAAGAGCTCATTGAAATCTGATTTTAACGCCAGCACCTTTTGAGCAGCTTTACCAGACGCGGTCTAATAGTTGTAGCCAGTTTTCTCCCATGATTTTTTCTACTCTGCTACTGGGGTGCCCTCGTTTCAAAAGAGTGTCTGTGAGATTTGGGAATTCTCCGATGGTTCTGATGCCTTTTGGGTTGATAATTTCCCCGAATTCAGTGAGTTTTCGAGCGTAGCCTTTATCGTGGGTGATCCATTCGAAAAACTCTTGGTCTTGACCTTGGGTGAAGTCAGTGCCGATACCGACTGAATCTTCGCCCACAATATTCATGATGTATTCAATAGCTTCCGCATAGTCATCCACAGTAGCGTTGGTGCCTTTTGCTAGAAAAGGAGTAAACATCGTGACGCCAACGAAACCATCTCGTTCGGCTATGAAACGTAATTCCTCATCGGTTTTATTTCGTGGGTGCGCCTTCAATCCGTATGGCAGGCAGTGAGAATAAGCAACTGGCATGGAGGATTCAAGGATAATCTCCTCAGAGGTCACCGCCCCGACGTGAGATAGGTCGCAGAGTATGCCAACGCGGTTCATTTCGGCAATAATTTCACGTCCAAAGTCGGAGAGTCCTCCGTCTTTTTCATAACACCCTGTGCCTATCAAGTTTTGGGTGTTGTAGCAGAGCTGGACAATTCCAACGCCGAGTTTTTTGAAGATCTCGACATATTTAATTTGATCTTCAAAAGCATGGGCGTTTTGAAACCCCAGGATGATTCCTGTCCGGCCTTCTTTTTTAGCTGCTCTAATGTCGTCTACGCTGTTTACTGGTCTAACCAGGTCATTATTGTTTCGTAGAAGATTATTAACATCAGCGATGTTGTTTATAGTTTGCTGAAATCCTTCCCATACTGAAACCGTGCAGTTGGCGGCCGTTAAGCCGCCTTTTTTCATGTCCAAGAATAGATCGCGGTTCCACTTGGCGATGATGAGTCCATCCACGACATGGATCTGTTCATGCAAGTCAGTAGTACTTGCTGATGTCAACGTTGCCTCCGAGCGTGTGTTGTAGAAACTCTATCTGTGAGTATATGAATGTTTTCTTATGAGGCAGTGTTCTCGGTCCGTTTTCTTGAAAAGGACGTTTTATTGGAAGCATAATCTAACAAGAGGTGCACGTCTTGCTTGGTCGTTGATACTTCTCCGGCAAAGCGGCTAGTAACAGCCGAGATTAGGATCGACAGCCCCATTCCTACAGCGCCCGAGATCCATGAATTGAAGTCAGCAACTATAAGGATCATGAACACAACGCAACCAATAACTGCTCCGGTAATTGCTCCTTGTTTTGTGGCACGTCGGTCAAATATGGCTAGGATGAATGGGCCGACAACTAGACTGCCGACTCCTCCAAGGGCAGCATAGACGAGCAGTGCTAGGAATTCTGGCTGTTGGAAAAGTGAAATGACAATGGCCAATACACCAATGAGAAATGTGCTTAGCTGCGATACTCTCAAGCTTTGTTTGCCGGTTAACTGTTTCTTGAAGCCTCGTTGGACAATATCGTAGGCAACGGTTGTCCCAACAGAATGAAGGATGGAAGAAACTGTTGTAAGAACGGCAGCCATGACACCAAAAACTACTAGTGCAGATATATAGACGGGGAAGTACGTGCTAATGAATATTGGCAGTATGCTGTCTGGGTTGGTTACTTCTGGGGTTAGTATGCGGCCTGCGTAGCCAGCCCACATCCCACCGCCGATTATGACCGTGAAAATGATCAAATAGATGACTAATTTTCGGAAACTTCGTGCGTCTTTGATAGCGAGAAGTCGGATGCTCATGTATGGTTGGCCAACTTGCCAGAGCAAATAATATATCATCATGAACCCGACAGTTATTGGGGTGAACATGACAGGATCAAACATTGCTGTCAAAGATGAAGATAGCTCAGTAAGTTTTTCGTCCATGGCTTGCCACCCACCGACAGCATAGATACTTGCGGGGACTATAAAAATCATAACGGCAGCCATAAAAATACTTTGTGCTGCATCAGTCCATGCCACGGTATGTAGCCCACCAAGTGCAGAAAGAGCAACAAGGATAAGCCCTAGAACTACCATTGCCCATCGAAACGACCCTTCAAAGAATACGTCGAAAACAATACCAACGCCTTGAAGTTGTGCCACCATCATTGGGGTATAAAAGATAACGATGCCAAAGGCGACAATGAGTTGTAAGGCGCGACTTTCGTAGACTCGTCCAAGTATGTCGGGAATTGTCAAAGCGTCCCAGCGGACACTGATCATGCGCATTTTTGGGCCCAGAAAAAGGGCCGGCGCAACGATGCCTACTATACATCCGACCCAAATCCAGGCCATTGGCCACCCGTATTCGTATGCCAGGCCCGGGTTCCCGAGGTAGCTGCTGGCACTTCCGTAGGTAGCAATCATTGTTGCTGCTGCCAGTAGTGGGCCCATATCTCTTCCGGCTAGAGCAAAGTCTTCAGTGCCTTTAGTTTTTCTGGCGGCCCAGGCGCCAACTGTTACCAGCACGAGGACTAGGACTATTAGGCCTATGATGATTACAAGATCGTCTGTACTCATTGGTTTGCCTTCAACTCTTCGAGATCTCTTGACGACATTTGTTCAGCTTCGTTCAGCCTGTCGAGTTTTTCGTCAGTCCAGTACCGCTGCATGTACCAGTACGAAAAAAGTAAAGATCCAACGCCAAAAATTACGTAAAAAGTGATCAGCATAGGCATTTTTGTTGCGCCTTATCTCTTTGATAGCAGTAGCTGGACCGGACCGGGCTTGTAGGTATCGTTGCTACACAACAGCTCGATGATCGGGGTCCGCTGCAGCTAGTGAAGTTGTTGGCGTAGTATCGTCGAAGTTTGGCAAGTTGTTGAGGTAGTCAACAACGGTGCCCACGTTTTCAACGTCGCCGAATTTGTTATCGATATCAAACAGATTCCATGCCACGGTGCCAGCAACGCGATCGCCGATGGCTTCGCGTACTGCAATCGGGCGGAAACCTTCTGCCATCGCATCCTCGATAGTGTTTCGAACACACGCTGAAGCAGTCACACCGGTAACTAGTAGCGTGTCAATACGATTAGCAGTTAAAAACTGGTTCAGAAAGGTACCTGGGAAGGCCGAAGCACGTTTCTTCGTAATGACCAATTCGCCCGGTTGAGGAGCAATACGCGAATCAATATCTGCTGCACCTGTCGAAGCATCCAGCGTCTCTAATGGAATCTTTTGCGACCATAAGCCCATATCCGAGGGGACTGACGCATTCAATACATTGTAGTGGGTCGTAATAAAAATAACGGGAACGCCTTTTGCGCGGGCTGCAGCGTTTAAATCCTGGCAAGCTGGAATAATGGTGTCCATGTTGCGACATGTAAACGCGTGACCCGGACGAGTCCAGGCATTTGCCATATCAATATGAATCACAGCGGGTCGGGTGCCGAAACCAACTCGGCGTTTAAAGCCGCGTCTTTGCATTTCTTCAGCACCTTGGTTGAATGCTTTATCCAGCATTTCTTCTAACTGACGTTCAATTTTTTTGTACGCTTCGTCTGATTCATAAATTCCGTCAACCATGAGAGCTCCTACGTTATCTGTGATATAGACCACCATTTTAGTTGATGATGGATCAATCTAGTTGCTTACTAGACAACTTTCAAGAGGGCAGTGAATACGGGCGCGATGGTATTAGAAAAAGCCTGACTTCACCCATGAGTATGGCCCTATGGTGATTCAGGTTTGGTGGCAACCGATACTTTTCGCGTGCCTGCGATTGATTGTCCAGCTTGGCAGAAAAGTAGTAGTCGACTATGTATTTGGGTTACTTGGCTTCTATTTAAATACTTCTCGGTAAGTGAGCGCCGCCCCCGTAATTTTTGTGTTTAGCTTCCATGGTTTGGAGCGCAAGGTGTTTGTGCGCGTGGTGGGTTGGAAGCGCTGTGGTTTAGCGCGGCCGGTATTTTTTATGGCATCGAGCTGTGTGCGCTGTTCCGGCTATCAGTAATGTGTTGTATGGCACGCTAATTCCAAGAAGGGAATGGCATTTATGCTATGGATCGACCTTGTCGACTCAGCTGTCGCAGTGGTTATAAAATTTGGTGCTCAAACTCTGCAAGACATCCGCAGACTTGAGCAGCGTCTAAGCTTAACGGTCATATATAATTATGAATTTGCTTGTACACATTCAGGGGTGGCCTCTAGCCTCGGTAGGAGGCTAGAGGCCACGCGAAGATAACTATTGATCTACCAGTAGGTCGTGCAGAGGGCGTCTTACACTGAAAATTCAAAAGAGGGGTGCGAGACTTGGCTCCTGGCGGGAGTTGATATGTAGAGAAGTTAAAGGTTTGAGCTGAACAGCAGATGAGTTGAGGATAAGTTCTATCCGCGCTCATTGGCATTTATAGCTTAGAGGTTATGAATCAAAACCTATTCCGAGTGCCTCTGTTGCTTTAAGCCACAGGCCTTTCTTGCCGGCATTATGTTCGGCTCGAATCATTTCTCGTTTGGTAAATTCAATTCCGGCCCAGGCCAGTGGTTCGGGAGGAAATGGTAAGGGTTTTTTCCTCACTAGCTCAAGACGGGTGAGTTCCGTTTCTGCACCGGACAGCAAATCTAACAAGACTTCAGCTGCGAACTTAGAGGCGCCGACCCCCAGTCCCGTAAAACCAGCTGCGCGGGCAGATAACCCGCCGTGCCCGGTGTCAAAGAACGAGAAGAACCGGGAACATGTGTCGATTGCCCCGCCCCACTGGTGGGTGAACCGGATACCTTCTAGCTGCGGAAACGTTGCGATGAAGTGTGCCGCCAACCTACGGTACGTTGCTTGACGATGGTTGTACTCGGTCGACACGTTTTTTCCATATTTATAAACGGCGTCATAACCACCGAACAAAATTCGTTGCCGACCAGTGTCTCGGTCGGTGGTGACACGATAATAATGGAATCGGGTATCGGGGTCGTCAAGTCCCTGTCGTCTGTGCCAACCAACCGCAGCTGTTTGTTCCTCGGTGAGTGGTTCTGTGATTAAGGCATAATCATAAACCGGAACGGTATAGAGCGCAGTGCCGGGGATTAGCGACCGAAACACATTGGTCGTGAGCGCAACCTTCTTGGCGGTCACCACTGGGTAGTCTGCTGAACCATCACGCTGACTCGGAATCTCAGACGAGGAACCCACAGTCGCTACCACTCGTGCGGCACCGCCTGCTCCTACGCGTCGAAGCTTGGCAACAGGTGAGTTCTCATAGATGCGCACTCCTAGGCGCCGACACGTCTCTTTGAGGCCCCAGACCAGCCTGCCAGGATCAACTAGTGCCGATTCGTCGTGGTGCCACAAGGCAGCTTTGTACAAAGGGGACGCAATTTCTGCTTGAATTTCTTGTTGATTGAAAAACGTAGTGCCTTCGGAGTGCGCCCAATATTGTTCTTTCAGGTCTTCAACGTGTCGGTCTTCAATAGCAACGGTCACTGTGCCGTTCCATTCGAAGTTACAGTCTATATCGTACTGTTCGATGGTTTGTTGGATACTTTTGAGATTGTCGCGCCCCAGCGCATCAAGGCGGTTAACTTCATTCGGTAGGTGCCGTTGACCATTAGCCCGGCCATGCGTCAATGAGGTTGAAACAAACCCACCGTTACGCCCGGATGCAGCCCAGCCGCACTCATGCCCTTCGACTAAAACTACGTCGAGATCTGGGTCTCGCTCTTTTGCTCTAAGTGCGGTCCAAAGTCCAGTGTATCCCCCACCAACAACTAATAAGTCGGTGGTAATGTCTTCGTTCAATGTAGGCTCTGGTGTAGGTTTGTCATCGGAATCTAGCCAATAGGGAACGCTTTTAGTTTCAGCCAAGGCTGCATCAACGACTGCCGATGGTACAATCTGTTCCGCCTGTTCATACACAGTCAATTTGGACGAGTTGAGTTCAGCGAACATGATAGACAACCTTTCCAGATGAAATGGTGAGCACGTTTTTAGTAGTGCAGATGGAGCTCGGCTGGCCCGACGAAACATCGTCGAATGGGTTTCGGTTTGCGACCGCTATGTTGGCCTGTGCTCCGGCTTCAACACGGCCGTAACTGTTTTCGAGCCTAAGTTGCCATGCAGAGCCGGCCGTGTATGCATGCAAGGCCGCTTCGAGTGTGAGTGCTTCGCCCTGCTCAAGCGGTTTGTGGTGAGCTGCTTGCTGATCTAACACATGCGGGAAGGTTCGATTGACCGCCACGTGAATGGCTTGCCATGGGTCAGCACTAGAAACAGGCCAATCTGAACCCATACACACCTTTGCTCCGGATTCTGCGATGGAAGCAAAAGGATATTGCCAACTGGTCCGTATGGCACCCAGTTGGGGTATAGTGTGCTCGATCATTTGTGGGTCACGTGAAGCCCACAGTGCTTGAATGTTTGCTGTCGCATCAACTTGTGCAAAACGTGGCAGATCATCGGGGTGCACTATTTGGATGTGGGCGATGTGGTGTCGCCCTGTTGAGTCCGAGTTGTGTTTTCGAGCCTGTTCAATGGCGTCAAGTGCCCAACGCACTGCACGGTCACCAATCGCATGGAAATGGAGGTCAAAACCTGCCGCATCCAATGCGACACTGACGGCTATTAGTACATCAAACTCCAAATAAGTGAGTCCACGATCGGGCTGACCCTCAGCAGGGGTGCGGCCCATACCGAGCGCATCGCAACGACAATAGTCATCAAGCATCGCCGCCGTCTTATTCTCTGGCACACCATCGATCATGATTTTTGCTGTGCTAGTGATAAACCCAGCTTCAGCGTTATTCTTTTGACGTTGTTTAAAGTCTTCGACTAATGTCGCCACACGCTCCAGTGTTAGGTCACGCGGTACCCACAACGCACCGGTGGCTGCTTCAGTTATCGTTGCTGCTCGCAGAGCTTGTCGGTAGGTATCGGACACGTCAGGATAGCCGGCGTATTTTCCTAAAATGGCCTCTTGCCACCCAACCACTCCGAGAGAGTGCAAATACCTGATCGCAGTTTCTAAACCTGCGGAAAAATCTTCCGGGCTATGCGGGGGCAGTACCTTGCCCATCAATTCCATAGCGCCCTCATGTAGCAAACCTGTGGGTTCGCCAGAGTTGTCGCGTTCAATGACGCCATCTTCTGGATCTGGTGTATCAGCATCAATGCCGGCTAAGTTCAAGGCCGCGGAATTCACCCATACTGCATGGTGGTCAGCGCTAATCAGATACGCTGGGACAGACCCGGTGACCTTGTCTAGTTCACTAGCAGTAGGACCCAACTCTGAGAAAAATCCCGTGTACCACCCGCCCCCGAAGACCCACTCCGAATTGTTGTCTGTGGTGGCTTGCTGCGCTTCAACGTAGTGGCGGACTGCCTCAAGGGTCTCGTCTCGATCTTCTGCAGCGGTAAGGTCGCAGGTGTTGCGTTCCATACCTCCGTAAACCGGATGGACATGAGCGTCGATAAATCCCGGGGTGATCAGACCACCCTGAACATCAATGACCTGAGCGGAGTGGCCAGCCATTGAGAGTAATTCTTCAGAGGTACCAACTTTTGCGATGCGATCTTCAGTGATGAGCACTGCGGTTGCCGTGGGGTGGAGTTCAATGCCGGTGAAGACCCGTCCGGAATGCAATAACAAGGTTGCCCCGGAAGTCTCGCTCTTTTCAGGTGCGTGTGACATGAGACTCATTCTCAAGCGTCGACCCTAAATTGTCAACACCGTTGACTATTTCTGTGATGTGGGACACTATGGTGCTTATGGATAACCGAACCTCGCACCAACCGCGAAGACGTGGACGTCCTTCGAAATCGGGTGCGCCGCCATTAAGTAAGGAAACACTCGTCGCGGCAGCGCTTGAAATGACTCGTGTTACCGAGCAGCAACCGCTAACCTTCCGCGCACTGGGCGCACGTCTTGGCGTGGACCCCGCAGCGCTATACCGGTGCACGCCCTCGAAAGATGCGTTGCTCTTGGCGGTGGCAGATGGTATCTATCAACAAGCACTCGAAGGTTTCGATGAGACCGACGATTGGCGCGATGACCTATATAACCTGCTCAGCCAAGTCCACCAAGCCTATCTGGAGCATCCTCAGGTCGCGGTGTCTGCGGTTACTCGTATTACACGTCTTTCTGCGGAAATGGAATTCACTGAGACGACGCTGCGTCTCCTTGAAGCCGCCGGCATGGCGGCGTCGCAAGCGGTCCTGGCTTATCGAGCCCTAGAGGACACCATGCTCGCGTGGACTGGTTTTCGAGCAAACTTGTTGTTGATGAAGGATGCTCAGGCGGAAAAAGATGATTGGGAGCGGGTCTATCGCAATGCTGATGCGAAGCGCTATCCGAGAGTGGTTACACAAGCGACACCAATGACCTCTATCTCCCTACAAGAAGGATTCGAGGCATCAATTAACCTACTCCTTGACGGTATCACCGCCCAGATTTCGCGATCTTGTTTCTTCCCTGCAGAAGCCCAAACACCACACACAGATCAACAATCCTCGGATAGACCTTGCGGAGGTGAATCATGAGTGGCCAACATGTCATCCAAACTGATGTCGTCATCATTGGCGGGGGGCTTGCGGGGTTAAGCGCCGCATACGAGCTGACCGGCAGTGGACTTGAGTCACATTTGCTAGAAGCATCGGGGCGACTGGGCGGGCGTACCTGGGGATATTTTTGGGAGAAAGCAGGCCAATATATCGATCTGGGTGCCTCCTGGTTGACGCCGTATTTCAAGAATGCACTGGAGTATGTGGAGAAGTTCGAACTGACAGCAGTGGAAACCCCGACGCCTCAGCGATATTTGACACATTTCCGTAGAGGTATTGCACACCAAAGGTTGCCGCGAGCTGAGGATATTGCAGTACTGAGTGATGTCAACCATAAAATACACAACGTGCTCGCATCAACGGCTCAGACCTTGAGTGCCCATGATGTTCTGACCAGTATTTCGACGTCAGCTTCTACTCGCGACTGGCATCTCGCGATGCAACGTTATCTGGCCGGCGCGGATCTGCAGTGCGTTGATGCAGGGCATCTGTTATTGGACATGGATGATTTGATCGACCCGGAACATTACAATATCGAAATCCAGGGGTCTATGAAACAAATCACTACGGCGCTGCAAGGTTCAATAGGTTCCGCAGTACATCATTCCACTCCGGTCACAGCGGTGTATCAAAACGAGGAAGGGTATGCCGTGCACACCGCACGCAATACCGTGTTGCAGGCATCTTCGGTCGTGTTTGCGGTACCACTAAACGTCTTGAAAGATATCACTTTCGATTCTCGACAGATTGGCTCCCTCGCGGAGTTCATTCCCGAGGGGCACTCGGGTGCGTCCCGAAAGGATTGGTTCATTTTAGGCGGTGTAGAGGAGCATGTACGAGTTTTTGCTTCTGAGGGGCTTTTTGGTTATTTTCGCACAGTGACTCAACTTGAAGATGGTTCGATGCTGGCGGTTGGGCTGGCGCCCTCTCACGAGAATTTCCTAGGGCCTGCGCAAACCGAAACTGAGGTTCGTCGCTATATTCCATCGGCCACAATCAGGGCCCATTGCACCTATGAATGGACTGCCAACCCGTGGGCTCAAGGCACCTGGGTGGCTCCGCCACCGGGCTACTAGGAGGCCTTATCAGCCATAGATAACACGGTGAGCCGTCTTCAGATAGTGGGAGGTGACTTCTGCTCTGAATTTCCAGGCACAGTCGAAGGTGCCATCAGAACGGGCCGACAAGCCGCCCGTAATATTCTGCGCCACGCCACTGAGATCACGAATAAGGAATAACCATGACCAAAACTAATGCTAAGGGCAAGCACCCATTAAGCGCCGTTGTCCTGACCTGGGGCTTCGCATTCTTGCCAGCAAATCTGATTCCTACGATTATTGCTCGACTAGTCCACGATTTCGACATGAGCGTTGGCTTCACGGGTACCTTGGCAACAGCCATGACGCTGCTGAATTCAGCGACCGTACTAGTTATCCGACCGTGGGTGCGCCGCCATAGTCGTACCCCGGTAGCTGGTTTGGGTACGATCATTTTGATCATTGTGGCGATCATTGGCATGGTTATTCCCAGTGCAACGATATTTACCGTCTTGCTGTTGATTGCTGGAATCGGTTCAGGGTTGGTGCTTGGCGCTGCCTCAGCTGCCACCTCAAATACAGACAATCCCGATCGTTCGGCGAACATCGCGATGATCTTCAACCGGCTGATGGTGGCTCTGGCGTTCTTCACGGTGCCCCTCATCGGCGGATCCATAACAGCCGTATTATTAGTGCTGGCTATTCCTGGTGTTATCGTGTTATTTACGGTGAGATGGTTGCCAAAGCCACCCGCGTCATCGATCGAGCACGAGGCACCATCCACCTTCTCGTCTACTAAGAGTGCACCGATTGGTGCATTGGCCTGGTTTCTTGCGATTACTTTTGGCGCATGGTCGATCACCGATGACGGTATTATAGGGATCGCCGAACTGATCGCTATCGACCGTTTTAGTGACCATGGTTCCTCTCTGTTTTTGAACATGTACGCGTTTGCGACTCTGGCTGGGATTGGTGGGGCGGCTTTAGCGCCCGCTTTTACTAAACTCACCAATCGAGCGATCGCGATCGCCACAGCAGTCATCGTTAGTTTTGTTGCCAAAATGATGATGCTACTCAGTACCGGGGAAATTATGTACTCACTGGGGGTTATCATCTGGGGCTTCGTTTTCGGCCTAAGCCTGCCACTAATCTTTGGTCTGGCGGCGGTACTCAAACGAGATGGCTCCGCAAGTGTCGCCGTCAATGGAGTGTACGTACTTGGCGTAGCGTTGGGACCAATCATTGCCACACAACTCTACGGACTCGGCGATACGCTACTTGTCGCGTGGATCATGGGCATATTGGGATTAATTACCGCGATTACCATCATTCTGATCTCGATCCAGATCGAAAAGCGACCGGCACTTGCCGAAGCCGAATCCGGAGCTTCATTGGTGAATTGATGCAAATGCAATCAGATAAATGATTTTTTACTACTTCAATGGATGAAACCATCTATTTCACAGAACGGATCGTAGTGCAATCACGATCGGCTGATCATAGTGAATGCCTGGCAGCCGAATAAGAAAAACAACGAAGACGTGGAGTACAGCACCGTTTTATTTCAGCTCGGAGAGCTGGTCGATGAGGTGGCGGATCGATCGGCCCAGCCGGTCGAGTCGCCAGACTACCAGAGTATCCCCGGGACGGAGTTGGTCCATGAGCTTGTCAAGTTCTGGACGCGACTGTAACGCGCCGGAGCGGTCTCGGTGAAAATTCGATAACACCCTGCGGTTGTTAATGCGTCGTATTGTAGTCGAGCGTCTTGATCCCTGGTGGAGACTCGGGCGTAGCCCAAAGCGTGTGCCATGGGTCTACTGTAGCAATACTCGTCAAACATGTGTGGATACGAGGCATAGAAATAGACACTGAGTTTTGAGACAAAATCGCTAAATTAGAACCGTCGATTCTATTGATGCCTATTTAAATCAGTGAACTGACACGAGGAGTGTCTCAAAAACGACCGTTTACGGCACGAGGCGCAGATGGTACTAGACCTCGCTGGGTATACCGAAGGCGCCCAAAACTACTTTGAGCAAGCTATAGCGATTAGCGACTTGCACGATAAAGTCACTAACGCCAAAAGCATGCCCAGCTAACCACTGAGTCACAACCGGCTGGATCGACACACCGATGTAGATTGCTCACACGATTCCATGATCACTTGTGACCATGCAATTTCTTGCGGTAATACAGAAGGGCGGGGCCTACGAAGGGTCGATGATGGTAATCAACTATCCAGGTTTTCTACCTTCGTAGAGCCCCCTCATCCACGATGAAACTTCTATTTACTCCCTCCAGTTTCTTCTACACTGAGTAGCGGGAGAGAGTCTCGCCCCCGTCGACCTTGATCAGGTCGCCATGGATATAGCTGGATTCGTCAGAGGCCAGGAATACCGCGAGATTGGTAACGTCCTCGACCTCACCCCACCGCTTCAGAGGAATGGATTCGGTGAACGTAGTTTCGAAGTCCTCGTCGTCGAATAACTCCCGAGTTAATGCTGTCTTGGCATAGGTCGGGCAAATCCCGTTGACTCGGATCTGGTCTTTGCCATACTCGATCGCGAGCACTTGCGTGAGGTTCGCGGCAGCGCCCTTGGAAATATTATAGACCGACTGATTGGGATGGCCTTGGAGTCCGGCGGTCGAAACGAGGTTGATAATATTTCCCCCTTCTCCCTGTGCCAGGAACTGCTTGACAGCCTCCTGGGAGGCGAAGAAACTGCCCTTGACGTTGATCTGATAACAGATGTCGAGATCCTGTTCGGTGAACTCGTGGAGAAGTTTCCCGCCTCGATACACTCCGGCGTTGTTAACCAGCACGTCTAGGCGCCCATACGTAGCAACCGTTTCGCTGATCAGATTGGCGACCTGCTCTGATTGGGTGACGTCACAGTGGATGAAGGTGGCTTCACCACCTGTCTTCGTGATGGTTTCGACAGTGGTGAGATCGGCGTCGTCTTCAAATCCTCCACTCGACGGGCTTTCTTTGATATCGCTAACGACCACCTTCGCCCCTTCGGCGGCGAACTCTTTGGCAATACCTCGACCGAAACCGGAACTCGAACCGGTCACGATCACAACCTTGTCTTTTAGTCGGCTCATGATTGACCTTTCTATTAGGGAGCGGTGTATCCGCCGTCGATAGTAAGTAGAGATCCGGTAGCCCAGCGAGCGTCGTTGGACGCCAGAAACAGCGCTGCATTCGCTACGTCTTCAGCCGTCCCGAGTTCTGGCCACGGGGACTTGTCATGAAGGGCCTTATTCACTTCCGGGTCTTCTAGGAACGGCCGTACCATGGCTGTAGAAAGAAACCCTGGACAAATGGCGTTGACATTGATGCGTTCGGGGCCGAAGTCCACCGCAAGCTGACGCGTGAGGTTCACTACGGCGCCTTTGGCTGCGCAATAAGCTGGTTCTGCCGCAAGACCTACTAACCCCCCAATGGAGGCGATATTGATGACTCGTCCTCGCGAACCGTTAATTGGCTCTTGAGTCTGCATCTGTCGAATGGCAAACTTGCTGCCAAGCCATACACTTTTTGCGTTGACACGCATCGTCAGATCAAACTCGTCTTCAGTTTCATCCACGATAGTATTCAGCTTGGTGAAGATCCCGGCATTATTGACCATTATGTCAACTCGGCCGTAGCGAGCAACCGCGGAGGAAATAAGAGCTTCCATCGAGGAATAATCCCCCGCATCGGTATCGAAATATGACGAAGTTCCGCCATTTGCTGTGATTAGTTCATCCGTGGAGACTGTCGAATCTGTCTCATAGCCACCAGCACGAGGTTCGCGTTGAATATCGGAACATACAATCGTCGCACCTTCGGCGGCAAGCGCTAAAGCAATAGCGCGACCATTTCCTGAGCTGGAACCTGTAATGACGGCAACTTTGCCGTCGAGTCGTCCAGACATTATTAAGCTCTCTTTCTATATTAGGTTTGGGGAGTAATGTTCAGTTGGACAGGTGCTCAACAAACCAGTCCTTCGCCAGCGAACTCGACTGCTCGAACGCCTCCGTATAGATATCGAAGTGTCCGCCGGGTAGGATCTCGATGCGCTTAGGAGCATGGGCACGTTCGAACGCGGCAATAGCCAAATCTGTCGGTGTCAGTACGTCGTTCACGGCTGGCAAGAGCAGAAGCGGTGTAGGACTGATGTATTCGATGAAGTCAGCAGGTACATACTCACCCAGCATTTCGACGCTGCGTAGGGTCACGGTGTTCTTCCAATTTGGCGCGATAGTGTTGCCGCTCTCAGTGAACCATTCATAGGAGTCTGGAGTTGGAAGTGCTGACGGTGCCAACGGATCCTCATCGACAACCGGAACCATGGCAGGAGGTTCGCCTTTGAAGCGATTCAACCGGTCTGCATCAAACTGCGAACGAAAGCCTCCAAGGAAGTCCGGGCGCACCAGGCGACGCAAGTTCTGGTATCCGTCTACGAGCGGACCCTGACTGACGACAGCCTTCACTCGTCGATCGAGGGCGGAAACGACCAACACATGGCCGCCAGAGTAGCTCGATCCCCAAACACCGATCCGCTCGACGTCCACCTCAGGAAGAGTAGTCGCATACGTGATGGCATGCCGGTAATCGCGGACTTGTTGCCACGGGTCAATTTCTTGCCGAGGATGACCATCACTGTCGCCGAAGTTTCGATTGTCGAACACTAGCGCATTCAGCCCAGAGGTAGCAAAAACCTCGGCACACTTGTCGAGGTACTGCTCTTTCACCGCTGAATAGCCATGGGCCATAACTATTGTGGGGTGGGAACTCCCATCTGCTTGGCTGGGGTAGAACCATCCGCGTAGGGTGACGCCCTCCGCATCGAATTCGATGTCGCGACGCTGCATGAGCTAATCTCCTTAGTAGGTGTACTCTGTACAGCCCTCAAGAAGGTTGTCCGTGATTCACGCTCGGGCTGTGATTCAAGTCTCACAAAATGGCGAGTAGTGAGTAATGAACCCACACGACTTGAGCATGAACCTACACGCCAAATGCCGATGCAGTCGCCCTATATGTCACGTTCCGTCCGGAAGTCTCTTGGCGAAGTGCCATAATACGATTTGAAGGTGCGGCTGAGATGGCTTGCGTCGGCGAACCCCCATTTATGGGCAATGGCGGCGATCGAGTGCGATGTCGTGCCTATATCCACGCGGGCGCGTGCCAACCGACGAATTCGGATCATGTCGCTGACTGTCTCCCCGGTGGCGTTGAACACCCGATTGACTGTGCGCACTGACACTCCGTGGGCGTGGGCAATCATTCCTGGGGAGAGATAGTGATCACGGAGGTGGCCTTCGATGTATCGGTTGATTGATTCCCGCAGTGCTGGCCCAGTCGCCAAACTCACGCCTTCGTCGTCAGGACGAAGCGCACCTACAAGTAGTTCTAATGTTGCGTTACGTGCCGCGGTCAATGCAGACTGACTCAATCTCGATAAGTTCGAAGTCAATGAGTCCAAATAAGTCGTCAGCAACTGGGTTGCTGGCGCCATCGATGAAAGCTGGCCCCCAGCCTGTGCCCAGGGAGAACCGCCGACTTCCTTGATCGCGGACCAAGGAACAATCAGGCTTCGCTTCGAAAGAGGTTCCTTCACGGTGAACTGCGCCGGCTGGTTGCTATCCCAGGTGACCGCATCACCTGGGCTAAGCTCTACGGTGGCGTGGTTCTGAGTTGTGACTGTTAACTTCGTTTGGCGGTTTTTTGCGTTTTCGTTTGGCGGTTAATGGGTTCCTCGTGCTGTCTGGGCAGTAACGTTGTGACGCTAATTTTTTCTTGCCTGCAGGTAGTGAAG
>Ga0079226_10001842_pt1 | contig 16275 bp, 9 predicted proteins | sample Poulit2014_FD_76345 | JGI IMG/M metagenome (GOLD analysis project Ga0079226, IMG submission 76345) | Agricultural soil microbial communities from Georgia to study Nitrogen management - Poultry litter 2014 | ecosystem: Environmental > Terrestrial > Soil > Agricultural land | place: USA: Georgia...
CATCCCGACGGCGACCGCCAGAACAGAGCGAAATACTCCTCGATGACCCAACCGTGCGTTCTTTTTGGTCCAGAGTCGAAAAGTATCCCAGCAGACTGCCACAAATCCAATGGCGAAGAACCATAGATTCGGCCCTGCCACTGCGGCGATGAATACGCAGAAAACTGCGCCAAGTGTGGGCAGGACATATGAGGTCAAACTGCCCACAGCGCCCCTGAGGAATACCGAGATCCGTGAGTCGGGACCAGCACCAGCTAAGTCTGATTGAGCCACTGTAGTCACTATGGTCTATAACCTATCTAGCCTTGTTGATCGAATTCGGAGGGCTTCACGTGCCGACAGCAAGACTTGTGGATTCATTATGCTTCCCCGGACGACCAATCTTGCCTCGCATGTCAATATTCCTATTCCATTTCCGAGGTGTAACCAGCAAGAGGATCCTCACGACGCACATCGATGACGTGGCCGGTCTTGTTCGCGACCATCACCTCAAGTGATGCACGGGCGACTGTCGTCGAATCCAGTAGAGAATTGGGATCCTCTTCGCCGAATGCCTTGGTCCGCATGGGAGTACCTGTGCGCTCTGGATTGACGCAGTTGATACGAACATTGTCCGCGGCCCATTCGTCGGCCAGAGCCTGCGTCAGGTTGACCGTGGCTGCCTTCGCAGAGCTGTAGAGGCTGTAACTTCCGCGGCCTCGCGTGTATGAGCTCGAGGTGAAGAGCAGCAATGACCCTTCAGTTTTCACCAGTTCGGGGTAGAAGGTCTGCGCCAACAGAATCGGCCCGATGTAATTGATCTCTGTGGCTTCGAAGATCGTGTCATCTGATGTCTCATCCAAGCGCGCGAGTGGCAGGACTCCGGCAGTATTCACCACGAAGTCAACGCGGCCCGTCTCCGCCAGCACTTCTTCGCGGGCGGCAATGAGATCCTCTCGCCTATTGATATGAGTCTTCGTCGAGGACCTTGAGAAAGATTTAACGGTTGCCCCGAACTCTGCCGCCAAACGGGCGATGTCGGCGCCGATCCCATACGAACCTCCGAAGACAGCCATCGTCTTGCCCTGTAGAGCAGTACGCAGATCATCATCTGTCGCGCTGTGCTCATTTCTGTTGGGCAGCTGGAACAACTTGTCGGAAATGTAGATGTCGATCGGTTCAGTGACTTTCATATTGCTCTCGTCCCCAGCGACGACCGCGACCGGCACCTCGGGGGTGTATTTGAGAACCACACTGCAGTCGTCCGTAGCCTCGAACTTCGGATCCTGATTTGCCTGATCGTACGCTGCCTGAATTGCTGACAACTTGAATGCCTGAGGAGTCTGCCCACGTCGCAGATTGGCACGTGGTGGAACATCCTTGATCACCGGGTATGTTCCGGCACCTGGTTCAACTTCGATAATAGTATCCGCGGACGGAATGGCGACATCTACTGCATCGTTCTCCTCCAACGCGAGGACAACATCGTTGATGATCGATGGGGCGAGCAGTGGCCTGACTGCATCGTGGAGGATGACATTGCAATCGTTGTCATACTTTTCTGCAATCGCGCGGAGGGCCACCTGAGTCGTGTCATTACGCGTCCCGGACCCCTCGAGTACCGCAGTGACCTTTTCGAACTTGTTCTTACGAACTATTTCGTGAACCTTGTCTAAGTGGCCACGAGCCATCAGAACGATGATCTCGTCGATCATCGGATGCTCGTCAAAGATGGCCAGAGTATGTTCCATGATGGGGCGCCCGGCGATCTTGATCAGTTGCTTGGGCGTATCCAGACCGATCCTGGTACCGACTCCCCCGGCGAGGATGACCGCGACGTTACGTGTACTTTCCAATGGCCCACTCCCAGCTCGTTTGACAAAACGGACATTTCACAGTCCCGCTTTCGACCGTACGCAGTCTACCAGCGCACGAACCAAGCTCATTCTCCAGAGTCTCCAGCAGCTGTTGTGGCCAGCAGGGCCCGCATCGTCACCGAAGCGGTCGGCGTGTTCAACCTCGACTGGGCACAAATCGGATCCGTCGTCGCCACGGGCACCGTCCTATCGATTCTCACCTCCATCGCTGGCGACAGGGCCACGAATAATGGACCTGCCTTCATCCACGCTAGGGGCATCGGTGTCGAAAACACCGAACCAAAGGAAGCCCTGCGCCACCAGTATGCCGACGGGATCATCGATACGCCCTCTGCCATGTTGTTCGAACCAGACGCTTCCGAAGGCGATAGCGAAGATGAGGACGAGAACTACGCCGGCGACTTCGAAGATGACCCCGACGAACCAAGGCGCTGACGGAGGCAGACACATATTGGCCCCGGCTTGCACGAAAAATGTGGAGCCGAGGCTTTTGACGTGTCAGAGGTAGCTGCTGTTACTTGCCACTGGCATGGCTGCGGATACTGACATTGGATTTCACCGTGCAATACGGTTCAATACTCTGATTGCGTTGAAGTTCGACCGCATCATCGCAGTTCAATCTCAGACGTTTCGGCCTGCCAGCGCAAAAGATGTCAATGTAGATGTCGAATGTCTCATCAGTGTCTTGAGACAGCCGCTCGACGGGAATCGCCGCGGTGACGTTTCCGCCTTCCGTGATTTGGGCGGATACCCGCCCGTAAAGGTTCTTGGCCCTGCCCGTCCAAGCGATTGCGGCCCACTCGACTTCTGAGCTGAAGCCTGTGACTGTGGCTTCGATGGTGAAATAAGTGTCACCGTTGTGAAGTCTTACCAGTTGGGCGGCCACAGCTTCGTCATTCTGCGGCATCTTTGTGTCCAACGCGTTCTGTATGACCTCTGCCCACAATTGGACAATTGTGTCAGGCATAAAGTCTCGAGCACGTTCGACTGCAGCATGTCGCATCCTGTCGAGTTCAGCGTTGGACATTGAAGTGACGTGTTTGACGGTTCTTGTCAGTTCGTCAATGTCGTCGGGGCTGACCAGGAATCCGTTGACGCCATCCGTGATGATGTCGGATGGTCCGTATCGAACGTCGTAGGCGATAGGGATGCAGCCAGCCGCCATGCTTTCGAGAAGCACGAGACCTTGCCCTTCAGAGCGTGATGACAGGATGCTATATGAGGCGTCACGAAACCGTTCATTCGCTAGAGGATCGTAGCCTCGGCGTATTATGCGGTCACCGACACGGAGCGACTCGATCAGGTCCGCCAATTGTTGTGGAGTCTCGCCCTGTCCACTTCCGTAAATGTCGAGTCTTGCTGCCGACGTCGCAGAAACTGCGCGGATCGCGTGGTCGACTTGTTTACCCGGTGCGAGTCGGCCTACAAGTATTCCTTGAGACTTCGGGCGAGGTTTTAAGCGTCTGGCTTCTGTCCCGCGGAACATGTTCGGGACGGTGACGAGGTTTCCGGGATCGAGTTGAGTAGCAGTGAGGTCTTCTCGTTCTCGATCGGTCAGCAATGCTAGGAAGTCGTACTTGTCCGAATTGACGATGATGTTCTTCCATCGTTCTGTGAGTGGCCCGTCGATTGGGCCAGCGGCATTCGCGAGATGACAATTATGTTGCACCTGGGCTTTTACCACGTTTGTTCGATCATAGTTGCGCATGCGGCCACCGATTCCAGCCGAGTCAGTGATCAGCACAGCCTCCTGGCCTTGGATCAGTTTGTCCAACCAGGAGTAATAGAACTCAGAGATGTTCGACCATTGCGCCAGCTGCGCACCCGATGAGGAGAAGCAGGTGATGAGGCGTCCACGTTTCCTGCCCTGCAGCTTGGGTTTAAGCATGTCTGAAGCGAATATTGTGCCATCTTCACGGAAGTAGTCGGTTTGAATGACTTCCCTGTCCTTACCGGTCTTCTCGGTGTACAGTTGCCCTTTGTATTTCAATAAACGCGTCTTGGGGACAGTAATTTCTTTGTCAAGGTTGCCGGTCAGACTTCGCAGACTATCCTCCGACGCTGAGCGAAGGTCGTGCCAAATATTGCGGATCCTGACGCGTTTATGAAGCTTTTTCTGTCTTTTCAACTCGTCGCCTCGGGCGACTGGTTCCATATTCGGCGAGAGTGTAAGGAATTCGACTTGCCGATGCCCAGATCGTGCAAAAGCATTTGTTCGCTGCACAGCGGAGCTCGTCAAGCCACCGAATTCATCGCCAATGTTCCACGTCAGCGTGTAAATCGGGACACTTGGAAGTGGGGAAGACCAGCGGAACATGAGCACCTCGTTTGCGCCAAGCGAATGGGGAAAACACAAAGGCTATCTGAACCACCGACAAGAGTCTGTGTCGCCACACCAATCTGTGACGTGAAACTCAGGCCCAGTAAGACTGCCAGAACGATTATGCACTCCCACCGGGCCGGTGCTCTTCATCACGCCCCCAGCCTGCTAGATTGACTTAGACGACGATGGGCGAGGTCAGGAGGACCCAAAGGTGTCGCGTTTACTGGTCAGAGCTGCAAAGTCTCCCTGGACCCCTGTAGCCGCCGAATCAGTGTTGACTCAAAACGTAATCGCCACCAACGTCGGCAATCTGCTCTTCGGACAATCAATCTTCCGCACCCTCAGCGTCGAAGGCACCGAAGTCGTCGCCAACAGTTACAACGCCGGCCGCCCCGGAATCGACGACAAATACATTCAGCGCATCGATGATGAATTCGACAGCTTCGTCGTCCCCCTTGCCAACGCCTTCCGGCCAACATTCCGCCGAAACCTCGCCAACCTCACGAGAGTCATCGAAAACCTCACCATCCCCGTCACCGTCGTCGGCGTCGGTAGCCAACACCCCCTCGACGGCGAAGACGAAATAGACCCTGGACTCGACGATGACGTCAAAAACTTCATGGCGGCAGTCCTCGACCGGTCCGCCACCGTCGGTGTCCGCGGCGAATACACCGCCTCCTACCTCAGACGCCTCGGATTCGGCGACGAGCACGTCGACATCATCGGCTGCCCATCGCTCTTCATGCACGGACCAAACCCAACAGTCCGACCACTCACCAACCAGCTCAATGAACAAAGCGCGCTCGGCATGTCGGCATCACCGCAGACGGGCGATTGCATGGTACCGATCATCAACGATCATGCACAACGGTTCGAACGATTCCGCTACATCCCTCAGAACTCGTGGGATCTCAACACAATGGTGTGGAACGAGCCGAACCCCAACCCGGACAGCATCTCGGAGCTCGTCGCTCCCGACAGTCCTCTCCACCTGAACGATCAAATTCGGTTCCCACTCGACCCGAACACCTGGATCGACTACCTACGAGAATTCGACTTCGTGCTCGGCACTCGGATCCACGGATCCGTGGCCGGCATCCTCGCTGGGACGCCGACGCTGCTGTTAGCTCATGACTCACGCACCCGAGAACTGGCGAACTACCACCAGATCCCGTATGTGCCGTTCGATCAGATCACCGAACGCACGCGTGCTGAGGACCTATACGAGCAAGCGGACTATACGAAGTTCCACAAGCGACTTCCTGAGACGTTTGACAAGTTCACCTCGTTCCTGAATAAGAACGACCTGCCGAACATCTACCAACCGGATCAGCAGATCAACGACTTCGACGAGAAGCTCAACTCGGCTGACCTGCCGCCGATGGTGCACCCGATACTCGCACAGAGTGAAGCAGGACGCCGAGAAACGGTTGCACGCTTGCGGTGGTTGAGGCAGGGGAAGAAAGTCGACAGCACTCGCTTGCACTACTCTTTCAAGCCCGATCTGCCGCACACGAAGAAGCCCGAGCCGACACCAAAGTCAGTGGATAAGCGTCTCACGAAGGAAACGGTCGCGTTGAAAAGCCAGCTGGCCAAGTCGCAGAAGCAATTGGAAACCGCGAAGAAGCAGCTTCAGGAGACTCGGAAATTAGTCGATGAACAGGCGAAAGTGATCAAGCGCCTCGACGTGCCGATGTCGAAGCGAGCGAAACGGTACGCGAAACGGATCGTCGGCAGAAAGAAGTAGGACAGACTCTGTGTCGACATTGGCAAGTCGCTGGTGCTTGCGCACGCATTCGTCGACGCTTGGCACCGAACAGCCACCGAACGACACAGCGCTACAGCGCGTTTCACTACCGTGAGGTCGGTGTAGCGCCGCGCTGAAGGGATGGGTGCTGGAGTGTTGAGGTATCGGGCTCACAACACTTTCAACGGTGGTTTCTTCCGCCTAATTCGAGCGTTGAAGACGGCATCGACATCGTTCGAGACGATGTCCCCCGTCAACGCTCTTGCGACCGTCGGTGAAGTCCCAATCACGCTACGACGCAGTCATCGCCGATCCTCTGCCGGTTGGTATCTGTCAGCGAAATCATCCCACCCGATACCCCAAACATACGCAAGAAGACTAGAAAAACCCCGAGGTCGATAGTCCGGCCTGATCGTGAAGTGGGGGCGCGGAACGCCGGAGTGGTGCTAGCGAGTCCCCGCGCTCCCGCGACCGCTTCGTTCCACGTCCGCTACCGGAAACCGCTTCCCTACAGGTCACTACTGGCTGGCGGACAAATGCTAGGGTTGGCCGAGATGATTCACACTTTGCACAGCCTCTGCCTAAGAATTGGCTGCGGCTATACAGAGCGAACTTGCTCACGCATTTCTCTGAAACAGGTAATACTTAGAGCACATTAAGGACGATCAAGTGAAACAAAAATTGGGCAAATCGGTTCGATTCGTCCGAAGACTCTTAGTGTGGATACTCGGGGGATTTCTCCCCAGCCCGTTATCCAAACGGTCCACCCTTATTGCGGCCGGGCTTGCTGCCTTCCTGCTCACCGCATACCCGGCGAGTACACCAGCCATAGCCGTCGGCGTCATCCTGACCATAGTGGTGTGGATCACCGAATTGATCCTCACGGTCGTTTCAGACTCCAAAAGTGTCTCGCGACATTGCACCATAAGCATTCCGTATTCTTTCCTCCTGAGTATAGGAGTGGGGTCACTCTACGCTGCACACTCCAGCAATCACACACTCGTGTTCTGGATCTCATGCATCCTGGTCCCTATCAGCGTCTGGCTGGTCAGTGCCCTGCCTGACTCACTCAATACGAAGCCACTGCGTGCCGCCAATTTCAAGAATCAACCGACCACTGCTCAGAAACCCAAGCTCGGAGTACGGCCATTACTCAGACTCACATGGGCAGGCTTCGGAATCATCGCCCTCTGCGGCCTATTCGATTACGCAGCATCGACTTGGCTGGCTCTGGCCGTTGCGATGATCATCACTGTCATCACCTTCTGGTCGGCTCTCAGAGCGTTGCTCTATGCCGATCGAGCCCGTTGGAGAACACTTCGCGAGCTCCGGCGAATGAGCCCCAAGGTTGTGATCCCCTATGGCGGCACCGCAACGTACCAAGCGGAGATGTGGTATCCGTACATTGATCTTTTGGAAGAGAACTACTACATAGTGTCGCTGAGTGAGAAGACGATGCACCGGCTGGCTGAAAATACCAGCAGACCGATAGTTGTTCCCGATTCACAAACAGCACAGGACGTCAAACGGCTGGTGCCCAATTCAGTCCGCATTGCGTATTATCCACATAACTCTAAAAAGAATTCGCTCTTCAGAGAGGATCGTCGATACGCTCACGTCTTCGTCCATCACGGCGACGGCGACAAAGCCCCCAGCTTCAATCCCAACAGCGCGAAGTACGATTACCTCTTTGTCGCGGGGCAAGGAGCCATAGACAGATATGAACGAAACGGCGTAGCCATCCCGCAGTCGAAATTCCGGATAATCGGCAGACCGCAAACAGCCGATATCGAAATCGACGATCAGCCCATTGCCGAAAAGGACCGACCGTACGTGCTCTATGCACCAACGTGGTACGGAAAGAACGCCAATGAAAACTACTCGTCACTGCCGATCGGCAAAGAGATCATTCAAGCTCTGATCAAGAGTGATGCCAATGTCATTTTCCGGCCTCATCCTGCCAGTCGCAGCCGAAAACAGTTCCGTGAACTGATCGACGAGATCTATGAAATCCTGCAAGAGGACTCCAAGAATTCAAACAGACAACACATATGGGGTGACCGCCCAGAAAATCAATGGACCGTCGCGGATGTGACCAACGCATCTGACGCGATGATCGCTGATGTCTCCGGCATCGTGACTGACTATCTGCAGTCCGGTAAACCATATTGCATGGCAACCATCCGATTCGATGAAAATGAGTTTCGGGAGAAGTTTCCGACGTCAAGGTCCGCATACGTCATTACGGCCGACGAAGGATCTCTGTCCCCAGCTCTTAACGGCCTCCTCAAGGATGACCCGCTTGCAGAGCTCAGACACGAACGGCGCAGGTACTACCTGGGCGGCTTCAGCGGCGACCAAGCGACCAAGAATTTCATTCACGAATCACACGCCATCATTCAGGCGAACATCCGATAAGATTCGCTACGACGCAACTTTTTTTCAATTCCACGACCGGAATCTAGAGCCATAGGGATCTGATGAGACTTACAGAAATTGCACGGAAATTTCCATCCTTCGCGAAGGACATCGCAAAAGCGCAGCTGGCCCGCAGACTTCCCGACACGGTCGGAATAAGAAGGCATCAAAAAATCCTTGACCGCTACGTCGTGAAAGAAGAATTTCGGGACTGCGAATCAATTCCAGTATTTTGGTGGACTGACGCCCCAAACTTCGGCGATCTCCTGTCTCCATGGCTGATCGAAAAGATCACATCCAGGCCAACCGAATTTGCCAGCGTGGAGGAGCCGCAGTTTGTAGCGATCGGCTCAATTGTCGGCCGTGCATCGAACAAATCAACATTATGGGGCACTGGGTCATTCGGAACTGAAACCAAACGACGCCTCGCACCAAAAGCGAAATACACAGCTGTTCGCGGTCCGCTCACGCGTCAGATTCTCAAAAATGCTGGGATCAGTTGTCCCGCCATTTATGGCGATCCCGCTCTGCTCGCACCTCTCTACTACTACCCAGACGTCCCCGTGACACACGAGATCGGAGTCGTAGTTCGTTGGAGTGAAAAGGAGTGGAAGACGGTCGATGTAGACCCCAAGGTCAAGATCATCAATCTGAAGACTTCCAACATAGAGAGCACGATTCGCGATTTTCTTTCCTGCAAGCGAATCATCTCCTCGTCTCTGCACGGCCTGATTATCGCCGACGCCTATGGCATTCCAAACGCTTGGCGTCAGTCCGAAACAGGCAAAGGAGGAATTTTCAAATACTATGATTACTTTGCCTCTGTCAACAAGTACCGATTCCCGCATCAGTATTCGATCGGCGAACAGGGTCTTGCGCTGAATACACTGCGTCGAGCATTTGATTTCAGCAGTCGCCCGATTGATTTCAAATATTACAAGCTACTGGACGCTTGCCCTTTCCTTGAGAGAAAGAAGTGACGCGCGGTCCGATATTGAGCAGAGGCCCTATTCATCTTCGGTTGTACCTTGAGAGGTCGGGTGGAGAGATTCTCTATTCCTTGGCTCAGCACGGTAAGGGTCGGATGAGATCTTGTTTCTGACTTGAGCCCCAATAGTTCCCGTCCCCACTGGGCTGCGTCACCCTTCCTCTTTTCTGAGGCCGGTTCCATGGACCGCCGATACAGGGTGATCTCAAGATGTTTCCGTACCATGGGTTCGGGTGTTCTGCCCTTCTCTTCCCTCCTCGACATGGCAAGCAGCGAAAGGCTCACTGTGAAGAACCTGATCCGCAAGACCGCTCAGTGGGCGGTGCGATCGCCTGCTTGGAAGACGACGAGCAAGTGGATCAGGGGGACCGAGCGCTGGAATCGCCTCGAAGACCAATTTGATGGCAGCTATGTCAAGGGCGACGTGGTCGTCTACTTCGGTGATCGCAGTTCCAAGTTCTATCAGCTCGAGCAGTGGCTTCCCGTGCTCGAAGAACTGCACAAGAAGCACCGAGTCGTTCTTGTCCTGCGCAAAGGTTCTTCACTGCTGCAAGCCCTGGAGTCCACTCACCTTCCAATGGTCTTCAAACGACGGTTCGACCCTCTTCATACCTACTACCACGCCAACGATTTCAAGCTCGCGCTCTATGTGAACAACGGTGTGACGAATTTCCAGTCCCTGGCCTTCGCTCCGATGGTTCACGTCCACGTCAATCATGGTGAGTCGGACAAGCTGAGCATGGTGTCCAACCAGGCGAAGTCCTACGACAAGGTGTTCGTCGCCGGCGATGCTGCGATCGAACGACATCGCAGAGCGCTCATCGATTTCGACGAATCGGCGCTGGTCAAAGTCGGTCGCCCGCAGCTCGACATCCATAGGCCCGCAGAACTCGAGCCTTCAACGGCACGGACGATCATGTACGCGCCGACGTGGGAAGGTGAGAACGAGTCGAACAATTACACCTCGGTCGACCTCTACGGCCCCCAGATCGTCGAGGCCGCGTTGAGGGTCCCGAACGCCCGACTCATCTATAAGCCTCATCCCCGGGTCGAGGCATCCACCGACCCCGCTATGACCGAGGCCAACGAGCGTATCCTCGCACTCATCGACCACGCGAACGAAGCCATCGACGACCCGACGCAACAGCACCAGGTGCTCATGCAGGGTGACATCCTCGCCATGTTCGACACGGTTGACCTGCTTGTCACCGACATCTCCAGTGTCGGACTCGACTACCTCTACCTCGAACCGCACAAGCCCTTGGCGCTGACTGACCGCCGCACCGACACGAACAAGCTCAATGCCGAAGCCCCCATCAGCCGAGCAGCCCCGATCATCGACGAGACGACGGTCGACAGAGTGGAATCGATGTTGCTGGAGATGTTCTCCGATGACACGGCCGCCGCTGCCAGGCAGGAACTCAGGCGACACTACTTCGGAGAAGGTGAGAAAGGGACGTCGACCGCCCTGTTCACCGCTGCCGTCTCCGATCTCATCGCCGATCGCACCGTCGAACTGAGAAAGTTCCACTCAGAGAGCACCAACGCGGAGTCCAGCGACGACTGAGGTCCCAATCTCAGCTCACGAGTGTGGACGGACCGACAGGTTCCCATGCTTCGTCGAATACCATTCTCTGTCCCCTGCTTGCGCAGCACGGAACCGCCTCGGTGCCTTGATTCTCCGCTTGGCTGTCCACATGTCGTGGGCTCTGCGCAAGAACACGTCGAAAGTCTCGTCGGGAGACTCCGAGAAGCCCGCGTAGTCGACGTCGAAGGTGAGAACGACTTTGTTGCCGAATCTGCGGGTTGAGATCTGCGTACTGCTGCTGACGAAGAAGGTGCTGAGCTTCCGGCCCGCAACGACCAGCTCCAGGCTCTCAGCAATCGCCGGATGGATCCGGTCGAGTTCGATCTCGATGCGGCAACCCTGAGTTGTCGCCTCGCAAGTGAGCTTCTTGGCGGCGATCGACGGTGCCGATTTCTCGTCACGGTCATCGGGCAGGTTCACCACCGCCACTTCTTCCAGCGCGTCCTGCCAACGCTGGTAACCCGCTTCAGGAAGGTAGCGTTCGACGGTCTTCCGTGCCTCCCGACGCATGCCCTCGACGCGGTCCTCGTCCAATGTGAGGAAGGCGTCGATCTGGTCGGACAGCGCGTCGATGTCGCTCCACGGTGTGATGAAGCCGTTGCGACCGTGCTCGACCAGATCTCGCGGGCCGTAGGTGATGTCGTAGACGATGGGGATGCATCCGGCCCCCATGGATTCCATCATCGACAGCGGCAGGCCCTCACTCGTACTCGTGAGCATCGAGAACGACGCTGACTGCAGTCTTTCTGACACATCGGTGACATACCCGGGCAGTCCGACGCGGTCACCGAGGTCGAGGTCGTCGATGAGTTTCTCGAGTCTGCCTCGTTCGCTGCCCTCGCCAAGGACGGTCAAGGAGACGTCGATTCCGCGGTCTCTCAATTCGGCCACCGCACGGATCGGATGGTCGATGCGTTTGAGCGCGATGAGATTGGCGATCATGACGGCCGAGTTCAGTGGTCGCCGGCGCGAAGCCTCCGGCAGCACCGCCGATTCTGGAAGCTCCCCCGTCAGCAGGCGGATGTTCGCCTCCGTGAATCCCAAGGCTCTGACCGCCTCGGCCTGCTGTTCGGTCTGCACCCCGACGATGTCGAAACGGTCGAGGTTGCGTATCGTGTCCAGCCGGCGCGGCAGGATCTGACCATGGTTCCCGTTCCACGGGTGGCGAAGGTGAGTCCCGTGGAGGAACAGAATGAGGGGGAATGCCCGGTCCGAGATCTCGTGGATGAACTCGCTGACCTTCTTCTCATCGACGATGACGACGGCAGGTTCCTTCGTCACCACTGCCGAGACCCAAGCATTGTAGAAGTCTCGGGGTCGTCGCCATTCCGTCATCGGCCGTCCGTCCGGCGAATGCAGGACGAACCGTCGGCCGAGCTTCGAATCGTCGATGTCGGCAAGCAGCAGACTTCCGTCCGCTCGCCGGTAGTTGCGTCGGATGACCGCTCCGGTCTGCGTGTTGCGGAACACATCGTAGAAAGCGGTGATGTTTTCGACCTCGCCGCCCTCCGGCGATACCGGCGCTCTCAGAGTTTCACCCCTGAGCGCGGCCAGGCCCGATTCGGTTCTGGACCGCAGTTCCTGCCAGATGTTCACCAGCTCGACGTCATCGCTGATCTTTCCCTGGGCGGTCAGACGTGCCCTGGCCTCGTTGGTGTCCATCCGCGGGCTGAACGTGAGAATCGTCTGAGACAGCGGGCGCCCGTACTTCTGAAAGCTGCGAATCCGTCGGAGGGCGGCCGTCGTCATCCCGCCCATGGATGAGGGGATCCCCCACAGGACGTTATAGACGTGCACTGCGTCGGTGCCGAGAGGACGAGCAGCGTCGACCGAGTCAGGATGGTTGCCGTTGTTCTCACGGCTGGGTCGAGCATTCAGGCTCACTGCTGATGCCTTTCTTCAGTACATCGGCGATGTAGAGGGCGAGGGCGGCGCCTCACCGACTCAACGCCATGTGACCGTAGTGTCGGGTCTGGCCGCGCCAGTTGACGATCTTGGGGTCCGCCGAGGTCTCCCATTGCGCACGGACGTTCCAGTCGCCGTCGAGATCCGCATAGCGTCCACGGACCACCGTCAGTAGGGCATCGACAAAGCTGATGGTGACTTCGGACAGCAGACCGATGACGCGTTGGGTGACGCCGTCTTCGCGCAGCGCGCTCGGATTGAGCACGGCGATCTGTGGGTCGAAGGGAGCGAAGTCGTCGTTCATTTCCGCATGGCTGGCGAAGACGTACTTGAGCGCACCGACGTGATCGTCGCCGAATGCGCTGGCCGTCCGACGCATCAGGGTGAGCCCGCTGGATCGGTTCGTCCTCACATCGTGCTTCGCCGCGAGGAGCGCCTCGTCGAGGTCGGTCGCCGCGAGCTCGGCGATGTCGGTCCTGACCTCCGCCGCGGCGGGGATGACGACGAGTCGCTCATGGTCGGGGAACAGTTCCGGCAGCAGAGCCTGCACCAGGTCGTTGCTGTTCGTGACACCGGGGAACGTCACCGGTGGGAGAGCGCGGATCGTGCCATTGGTCAGGTGCGACGCGATGTCGTCGATGTGCGTCGGGTCGAGGGCGCCCGCCGGCAGCCACACCCGATAGCGCGTCGATGTGCGGCCGTCGATGGCGTTGACCGCAGATGCGACCAGCGCCTGTTCGCCCTTGTCGACGGTCATGACGATGTCCGTGACGTTGTTCTCCGGCGTCGGCTTCTCGGCCGCCGCGACCACAGCCGCAACTGCGGCGCTGTCTGCTTCAGGCAAATGTGCAGTGGCGAGGTAGTCGTCGGCGGCAACCATATCATCTGCTGTGATCTCGACCCATTTGCTGTAGATCTCGTCTTCTGATGCTCCCGTGGCGATGAGGGGAAGAAGCACGGAGAGCTTGTCGAGGATTCCATTGCGAATCGCGTCGAATTCGTCTTCATTGATGCCGATCAGTCCGCCGAAACGAGAATCGGACTTGTTCTTGGGTTCGAACTCGACGTCCGCGCCCACCGAGCGTGCGGGAAGGTTGGCGTGCAGGCGAGACGTGAGGACCTGCTTGTACTTATACGCATAGTCGGCGACCCAGTTGCGGGCCAGTTCGAGGTTCTCAGGGAACGATTTGTCACGGATGGCAGTGACAGTCTGCTTCTTCGTCGGTCCCTTGCCGCCCTTCGTCCAATCGACGCGCAGGGTTCCGGTGCGGTGGTCGGCCGACGGTGCGGGGAAGAGCGTATCGACGGTCGTCGTCAGGCAGCCGGAGAAGAACGCGGGGACGCCGACGGCACGGAGTACCGCCACTGACTGCCAGTCACGGCAGCCGACCGGGCCGTACTTCTTCAGGTAGGCGATGGCCTCAGGGGTGAGCATCTCGGGATAGCGGACGAAGACCGACAGTAGGATCGGACGGAGGTTCGGATGGAACGGAATGTTGAAAGATTTTCCGAAGATGTCGTGCATGTACCAGCCGAAGGCGATGTACCAGGTGTCTTCGGGGATCTCCTGGTAGACGTTGCCGTCGCGATAGACCTCGACGAGGTTGAGCTCGGCTTCGGGGCCCGTGTACTTCCGTTCGTCCTTGACGGATTCCCGGAGCTTCGCGAAGAGTGCGGTCAGCCCTTCGTCGCCGGAGAACGTCAGGTTCTCATAACGGAGGAGGTGGCCGATCGAGGCGATCGTCTGAATGTAGTCGCCGATGTTGCGGGAGCGGATACCCGGCTGATCATAGCTGAGCACTCCGAAATTCCGCGTCCCTGGTGTCGTGGGAAGTGGTTCGAGGTGTTTGCCGCCGGGCAGCCAGTCGAGCATGCGGGTGAGTTCGTAGCGCACCGCCTCGTCGAGGTCGTCCTGCTTCAGGCGTGAGTCGACGAGGGTGCGGACGTGGTCGAAGGCATCGATGCAGAAGGCAGATTCCGCGGTGCGCAACACGGCTTTCTGACTCCACCGCTGAGTCTCCCCGGACTCATTCGATCGTTCCAGCAGAGGCAGTGCCTCACGCCCGAGCGAGTCGATGGCGGTGGGGTAGTACTCTTCGGCGGCCGCAATGATGAGATCCCGATCACCGACTTGTGCGAATTCCGCCCATGCCACTGCCGGCTCCGAGGAACGCTGGTACGCCATTCCCAGGAGTGCTCTGCCGACCTCCTCTTGGTTGGGCTGGGCGCACAGGGTGAGTCCGATGGACACGACTTCGGACTGGAAGCCCGCGGCGATGAGCGCTCGCGCCGCTTCGATGTTCGAGGGGCCGAAAGACCCTCCCTTGGCCAGGGACTCTGACAGCGTCGAATGCGCCTTCAGTCGTGCCAGCTGCCGTTCCTTGGAAACGACCTCCTGCGACGACGGTGCGACGTTCCAGCCATCGATGTCTTCGGCAGATCCACCTCTCAGCCCGACGGCAAGCTTCCGATATGCCCGGGCGGTCGCGGCTGCGTTCTTCTGCGCCTCGGCGGCCGACTTCTTGCTGCCTTTTCCCCCGGCGGCTCGTTCACGCACGTATTTCGTCCCCGATGCGCGTTCCACCACGGGCAGGGCTCTACGGGCGATTCCGTGGACGACTGGCTTCACCAGTTCGCGTCCCTTGCTGAAGTATCGGTCGGCAGCGTTTCGTCCAGTGGTCACTCGTTCAGTCCTTTGCAGAAGTTTCGGTGATCGGTCGTTGGTAGCAGGCTGTGGTCAATGGCAATCAGGCACACGCTATACGACTTGACTGTCAGTTCGATGAACCGCAGCAGTCTCAGTCGAAGGTGCCGAGGCCCGTCTTGCGGAGACTTGAGTCGAATTGCGGGGCAAGAGTCTGCGCATAGGTCGCGGTGATGTGCGCGGTGTCGAAATAGGTTATGACTCCGCCGATGACCGGCTCGCAGCGCCCGTCAGGGCAGAACCAGTCCTGGGGATAGATGACTGACAGCTTCTTCGAATCAATGGTCTTCGCAGAGGCCGCGAGCGGATCCATCCAGTGCCATGACTCCGGAGTTCCGGAGCACTGCTCGAGGTCGTCTTCATGCTTGGCAACACAATCCGGCACCGTGATATCCGCTCCGCCCGGGTATGGAGTATCCCGAATCACCACAACATCGAGATCCGCGTCTACCCAGCGCTGCAGGATATCACGATGCCCTTCAGGTGCCTTCTTCTCGGTTTCTTCCCAGTCCATGCCTTCCAACGGCGTCGACTGCCGCTCCGACGTGATCACTGCGTCGAAGCCTCCTTCGGTCGTTCTCTTCGCGACCCAATCGGCGTATTCCTGACATCCCTTGGTCTCCTCCGGCGTCGACAGGTCCTGGGGAAGGGTCGAAATGCTGCAGTTCGAGGCGAGGAACGTCGTGATCGTCAGATCATGCTCGTCGGCCAAGCGCTCGAGCGTCGGCAGCCAATGACCGGCATGC
>Ga0079226_10001843_pt1 | contig 16257 bp, 13 predicted proteins | sample Poulit2014_FD_76345 | JGI IMG/M metagenome (GOLD analysis project Ga0079226, IMG submission 76345) | Agricultural soil microbial communities from Georgia to study Nitrogen management - Poultry litter 2014 | ecosystem: Environmental > Terrestrial > Soil > Agricultural land | place: USA: Georgia...
TTTGGTAGCGGGGGCTGGATTCGAACCAACGACCTTCGGGTTATGAGCCCGACGAGCTACCAGACTGCTCCACCCCGCATCAAAACTTTCTGCCCCCTTTTTAGAGCCCTGGCAGTGGGCTTTTAAACTTTACTAAACATTTGTAAAGCTTAAGAAATTTTTGTCTTCGGCTCTGGCATGTGCCGGCGACTGGATGCGTACTATAGTGATGACTGGGTGAGGTGTCAAGCCTTATCCTTTAAACTATTCATCTTCGTCATTACGTTGATCTACACTAGAGAGCACAGCATGCCCAACTCAACCGCCTACAGCGATTTACTCGCTTACCACTACAGCGCTTACCGTCCGCCTTTGCATGCACTTATTCTTAAGCGGCTTTTAGCCCCTGAAAATAGCTTTCAAACCGGTGTGGATATTGGTTGTGGCACAGGCTACTCCGCTCGCGCACTGGCACCTTACTGCGAGCACGTTTATGGCGTGGATCCGAGCCAGCCCATGTTAAGCGAGGCTGAACCGAGCGCCACCATCACCTATCAATTAGGCGCAGCAGAAAATACCTCTTTACCAAATGGCGTCGCGAACATTATTACCTACGCAGGCTCGTTGTTTTATGCTGATATCGCTTTGGCTGTCAAAGAACTGCAGCGAATTAGCCAACCAGGCACCTTGGTGCTTATTTATGACTTTTCAATCATTTTTGCGCCCTTTATTGAAGCCCACCAGCTCACCGTTAATGAAGAAGAAAATAATTATAACCACCGCTGCAACTTTACCGGCATATCAGGTTTCCACAACGATGCCGCCACCGTGGAACGCCTAACTTTCACCGCCAATGCTGCACAGCTTGCGCACTTGCTGCTCTCTGAGCCGCAGCTGTATAGCGCTTATTGCAAACGCTATCACACGCAAAAACCTTTTGATTTATTGAAGAAAACACTGCTTAAGGAAAGCGACGCGTTTGCTGTGGAAGCGGAGGTGTTTTATACGAGGTATGTGTTGTGAACGGTGGCGGAATGACTCAAACGTCAATAAATAATCACTCAAGCCTACCAGCAATAGGCTTGAGTTGAACTAAGTTACAGCACCACATTCTCTTGCTCGCCGTTTTCCCACTTCACAATGTTGGTGAAAGTGATTTCGGCTCGGCGCACCATGGCCTCGTTGGTGGCGTAGCCAATATGCGGCAGCAGCACCACATTGGGTGCACTGAGGATGGGATAATCCGCAGGAATGGGAGGCTCCATATCCACTCGATCTAAACCCGCGCCAGCAATGGCACCTTTATGCAGCGCTTCGGCTAAGGCAGCGTTATCCACCACTGGCCCCACGGCGGTGTTAATCACGTAAGCGTTGGGCTTCATTAACGCAAGCTTTTCTTTATTGATGAGGTGCTTGGTTTCATCGGTGAGCGGGGTGTGAAGCGTCACAATATCGCTTTCTTTGAGCACCTCATCGAGAGGCTTATATTCCACGCCTTTGCTAATCAGAGCTGGCTTCTCGCTTCTGTTGTAAGCAATCACTTTGCACCCAAAGGCCAAGCCTATTTCCGCCACGGCACCGCCAATGCTGCCCGTGCCCACTACACCTAAGGTTTTGCCTTTTAAATCCAGCTGCGCAAAGCCCGCTTTGGTGCCGCCGTTTCTTGCTGCAGCTTCGGCTGGCCCCATGCTACGCAACAGGGAAATAATTAGCCCAAAGGTGATTTCTGCCACAGAAGCTGTGCTATAACCCGCGGCGTTAGATACCCTAATGCCGCGCTCTTTACACTTGTCTAAATCGATGTGGTTGTAGCCGGTGAACGCTACGGCAATGAACTTCAGGTTCTTTGCCGCATCAATCACTTCACCGCTTAACGGTGTGTTGGCAATGGCGATGGCATCGGCGTCTTTCATTCTTTCTTTCAGCGTGTCGTCGTCTAATTTGCCATCGGTGTACGACACTAACTCATGGCCACTATCAGTTAGAGGTTTGGAGATTCTGTTGAATTCTTCCTCGTTAATTCCTAAATCCTCTAAGATGACAATTTTCATTCTTATCTTTCCTTTCTCTTTTGAATTGCACTTTGTTCGTGACGAAGCGCGAGTATAGCAAGTTGCACCGTAAGCTATTAAACAAAGACATCTTCTATGTTTACTTCTGCCCCAACCTTAACGTCTTACTTGCGCCATACTTAAACTTCTTTTACACATCTCATCGAAAATTTTATTTTTACGAGGAACAAACGCTTTTTGGCCTAGTCGCACCCCATGAGCCCGTTGAAAAACGGAAATTCATCTCAAGTAGGACGGAGGCTGATTTAATGCAAAAGCTAAATCTCCGCGATACATTTCTCACATTAACCGCTGGTCTTTCTTTGTTAGCTGCAGGCAGCGTGTTCGCGCAAAACACAGACACGAGCAAGCCGCCCTCTGCGAGTGATTCACAACCACAAATGGAGCAGCAAAGCCACCCTCAAACACATGAGCAGTCCTGGGGTGAGGACGTACAAACCAACCCTCAAACTCGCGCCAACTCTTATGGCACTGACGATGCCGATACGTCTTCCGATGACCGATACGGCCCTCCTCCTGAAGAGGAAGAGGAGGAAGAAGCCACTGGCACCTTTGGTGGTGACACCTACAACCCTCCCCCTGAGGAAGAAGAGGAAGAAGCCACTGGGACCTTTGGTGGTGACCAAGATACTGATGAGGACGATAAGGAAGACGACCACCAAGGCTGGTAATCAGTATCCCATCAACAACCCAACATCAGCAGCCATTGAGCTGCTGATGTAACCCTCTACTCCTACTTGCTTTAATCGCAAAAGTTAGCGTTGTCGTAGCCTTTATCCACCACTTCATTAATCCATTCTTTTAATAAAGCCACCGCACCCGCATGGCTCACACTACGAGCAATGGGGGGCATCATTCGTTGAGGGCTATCATGCTCTGCTTCAATACGGCAAGTCACAATGGATTTTTCGCTGTCTCCAGGCACCACGATGCGTGTGCGCCCACAAGAGCCGCCACCCGTTGCAGTGGGTTTTTTACAAATGCCGTAGCTCGCCCCCACGTTGCGGAAGTGGTCTAAGTAATATCCAGTATTAGAAGCGGCACCTTTATCATTATGGCAATGCTGGCAATTCACCTCTAAATACGCTCGCAAGCGCTCTTCCACATCCTTTTTGGAATGAGCATCATAACGACCGTCACCTGGCAAATTCCACACTGGCAAGCGTTCAATGTTTTTAGCAATACCACGGGCATCAATTTCTAATTCAGGCATGCCAGTAAGCAAGCCTCGATCCACCCAGTCTTGTAGTTGGTTAACCTGTGGGAAGCCGCCCTGCCCGCTGTTGCCCATAAACTTGCTCTCAGGCCGATACACACGGTTTAAGTTCCTAGGTTTTGGAGCTATGGGGGCGCTACCGCTAGGTTGATCGTCATTGCCATGGCAAGTAATGCACTGGCTAGCATTAGGTACCGAATAAGACTCTGTTGCGCCACTCATCAGCTCATTGCTGTCGCTATCACGATAGTGCCACTCAACAGCAAACTTACCGCCTCCCATGGCCAAACGGGCCACGCCATCTTCATCCCAGATATATGGCAACCCGACCCACACTCCCTTGCCTGTTTGGCCGGGGCGCTTTATTAGCAAGCGCGTTTCAATCATCCTTTCTGTGCCTTTGGATTCATCAGTAAAAGCAAAGGTTTTGGCAATCACTGTGCCAATAGGAAACTCTATGGTGCTATTGGGGGCGGAACCATTTTGGCCGTCTTTGTACACTGCTTTTTCGCCTGGAGGCAAAAATAACACTCGATACTTGGTCGAGTAATCTGCAAACAGTTTGGTATTTACCACAAAAGGCACACCGTCTTGGTGCGGCATACTGCGAGGGTTATCCTCATCTTCAAAAAGGTTATATTGCTTCAATAACGGGCAATCTACCGCTAAAGCAGCACGGTTGATTTCGCCTTCGCTAACAGGCGCTTCACACAAGGTGTTCACATAATCTTCATCAAGCCCTGGTTCTATTTCTCCGCTACGCTCAAAGGGTGGTATTTCCACACGTTTAATACTAGGCAGCAGCTTGCCAAAGCGCTTTTCACAATCATGCTCTTCAAGCTTGGTATCTGAAGCAAAATTAGCTAACCCTGGGAGCAGTTCTAATAATTTAGATGGATCCTGATCTAACAGCAGCTCAGCGGCTTCCATACCAGCCGTGCCATGAAAGTTCAGGTAAGGAATGCCTTTACCTTCAAAGGTATTATTATGAAAACAAGCTCCCCACTGCGGCAGCTTACGCTTACCCTCATTATCAAACTTATAGGCATTGTAATAACACTCTGGGTTCGGGTGCTCATGGGTATGCAAGGGCTTACCTTTCTCATCCTTAGGCACAGGGTTACCCTCTGCGTCCACAGGGTAAGGGCAACTGTCATCTAACTCATCGAGCAAGCCATCCCAAATAATATGCGCCCCTTTGCCTAGATTTAAAATATTACCCAAGCTCCCTAAAGAGCCTACTAAATCAGAAAGATCGAGTGTTGGGAGGTTTTTAATACCGATCAAAAAGGGCAATAGTGTTGTAATGTCGCCCTCTGCCAATTTACTTAGCTCTGGTTTAGGCAAGTCGTACCCTGAATTTTTCATCACGTTATTGTGCATGTGAAATCCTTCAGTGTAAGGGTCTAACTTCTTGTCTCCCGTGCCCCCCTTCCCATCAATCAGCTCGTAACTAATATAAAGCACTGCCGCTGTGGCATGATCTTCAAAGGTGTTGTTATACATTTCGATATTGTCATAACCCAGTGTGATAAAGCCCACTCCCCGAGGCACCATGGCCACCAAGCCGCTTTGACCAAAGTTATAGGTATTATTGTTGCGAGCTTTGTTGTTTAGCATTAAAGAGCTATCGCCATATTGGGTAATGTTTTCTAAATCATAAATTAAGAACCCACCTGTATTGCACTCAGCAACGTTTTCATCGTACTCACCGTTACGAACGTTTTCGATTTCGAACCCCATAACGTTATAAGCTGCTCTGCTGGTACGAATGATTGCATTATTAGTTTGGCCAACATAAATGCCAGCATCTGAAGCGCCAATCGATTCGGAGTTTTCGACTAAGATGTTTTCTGATTCCACTGGATAAATGCCGTAACGGCCACTTGAGGAGCTGGGTATGTAATCAGGAGTTGGCTCACCCTCGTTTAAAGGTGGCTTAGTACAAGACACCTGAATACGCTCGTTATAATTGTTTTTTGAAATAGGCTCGGCCGCCCCACCAGACCAAATAGCACGCACATTCCGCAAAGTCCCCCATTTTACTCCCTTAAGTTTAAACGCATCGCCGGGTGAATCAGCAATAGTAAAATCTTCCACTGTGATGCCGCGAACATTAAGCGCCTCAAGGCCTGTTACGTTAGCACTATCTTTAAAAGATAATACGGTTTTATCAATACCGCAGCCTTTTATGAGCACATCTTCGGTGGCTTGAATCAGCAGCCCTTGGTCGAGTTCAAAAAACCCGCAGCCAAATTCCAGCGTATCCCCTGGCTTAAGCTGTATCATGGCATCTACCATATTTTGAGTAGCCGAGCGGCTTGGTTCTACTTTAAATACTCGCCCCTCCGATAACGGAATATCCGCTATTTCATCACTCTCCTGCGTTTCGTTTTCTGTTGTGGGGGTTGCATCCACGCGCTTTCCAGAGCTGGATGAACCACCACAAGCGGTGAGCAGGAGGGCCACTAGCAACACCAGCCACAGGTTGTAATTTTCGCTAAGATTAACCATTTTATGACCTTTGTTTTTATTGTTATCAATCTTCATGACAAATACTAAGAAACATACAATTGGCACGATCGCACCAAACATATAAATAATCAACAATAAATATTTCCGCACATTTAATAAAATAATAACAATTCATTACTTAATTAAAGATTAACTCATTACTATTTATGCACTTATATAATTTGAAACTCAACACAAAAATATAACCTAATCATAAATAGCCAATAAAAACCAAATAACAACAACCTATATTTTATATATCCTTAGCGATAAAATATTAGATAGCCATAGAAAGATGATACCAACAGCACTTAAGTCATACAGAAACGGATGTTAAAGCCGAGCCTTTTCGCCGTAGGAACACAAGGATCCGCCCCTCCAGCAACTTGCAGAAAAGCTCTAGCGTCTGCCATGAAAGTCTTGTACTGAGAATCATTATCATTAGTATAGCCACAGCAAACGATAACAATTATCAATTACCAAACTGGAGACGATGGAATGCCACACATAAAACAACGGAAACATCAGCCCTTATCTACTTCTGCGTCGCTAGGTGCAGCGTTGCTTGGCGGGCTTTTAGTCCACGCCGAAGTGCAGGCGGAAGAAAGCACCACAGCATTACCCAAAATATCCATACAGGCAGAGCAGCCAACCTCAAACGTTGGCATGTATGAAAAGGAATACCGCAGCGGTATTAAATTTACTGAACCGGTATCTCGCACCCCCAAGACGATCCACATCATTAGCAAAGATGTGTTAGGTGATCAGCACGCCACCACTCTAGCGCAAGCCATGCGTAACACCCCCGGGGTCGGCACGTTTTCCTTAGGGGAAAATGGCAGTACCGACACGGGCGACGCTCTGATGATGCGCGGGTTTTATGTTAACGGATCTATCTTTAACGATGGCGTGCGGGACTCCGGCAATTATTCCCGTGATACGTTTAATACCGAACAAGTTGAAGTGATTAAAGGGCCTGATGGTTCTGCTTTTGGACGCACCGCACCTAGTGGCTCCATCAACATGGCCACCAAAAAAGCAACGACGGGCGAACACAGTATTATCAACCTTAGCGGTGGCACTCACGATCAAAAACGCGCCACGTTGGATACCAACTATCAAATTAATGACACCACCGCTTTGCGTTTAAACCTTATGGGAGAAAACAGCGGCGAGCCCAAACGCGACCTTGTACGCAACAAACGCTGGGGGATCGCCCCCGCAGTGACTTTCGGCTTAGGCACGGAGCAGCGCCTTGAGCTAGATTATTTACACTTACAACAGCGCAACACTCCCGATGGCGGCTTACCCACAGTAGGTTTGCCTGGTTGGAGCGCCCCCAGTGACGCTAGTTTTAATAACGCCCCTAAGGTAAATCGCAACAACTTTTATGGTAGCCATTCTGATTTCGATAACGTCACAGTGGATATCGGCACACTCCACTATGAATACGATCTTAACTACAACCTCACTTTCCACAACACAGCGCGCTACGGGCGAACGCATCAAGATTATTTACTCACTAGCTTTATGGTTAACAACGATAGCAACTGGGATCACAATGATTTAAGCCAGTGGGAAATGACCCGTTCGGGTCATACAAAAGACCAAACCAATATCATTGCCACCAACCAAATGGGGTTTGTCCACGACGTTAGCACGGGTCCGTTAAGCCATACGCTATCTTATGGTGTTGAGGTTACCTATGAAAAAGTAGAGCTTGATGGCACTGAAACCATTGGTATGCCTAATAGCGTCATTATTTATCACCCCTCACACGACGAGTATTATTCCAGCCAAAAAACCGGTGCCGATGCCTATGGCCGTACAGACACCCTTGCCGCCTACCTGTTTGACACCATCACCATTGGTGAGCACTGGCAACTCAATATGGGGTTGCGTGCTGATCGCTACAAAAGCCGATTTAACAGCCTTGCTCAATGCGATGATACCAACGGCCGCGCCCCAGATTGCCACGGTGCTAATACGGGCGATTTGGTAACAGATTTAGATAACACTTCGCGCAAAACCCTGCTTGCGTGGCAGCTCGGCGCTTTATATCAAATCAATGAATACGGGAATCTTTATGTTAATTATGCTGTGGCCCACGAACCGCCAGGTGCTAATGGGTTAGTGGTTAGCCGTAAAGAAAAAGATGCAGACCACCCAAATTATGACCCACAAAAAGCCAGTACTGCTGAGATAGGTACCAAATGGAAACTCGCTGACGACCAACTGCTCTTGGCTGCCGCTCTCTTCAGCACCGATGTGGACAATCAGGTGGAAAAAGACCCAGTGGATGGTCTGTTTTATCAATCAGGCAAAAAGCGTGTTGATGGCATTGAGCTATCAGCCACGGGGCAGATCACACCCAACTGGAATATCAGCACGGGCTACACGCACCTGAACAGCAAGGTTCGTTCTGGCAGCTCCGAAGTGCTTGATGGCAGCGATGATCTGACTTACACACCCCAAAACGCCTTTACCAGTTGGACCACTTACCGCACTCCCATTGGCATTGTTGTGGGAGGGGGTGCCCGCTATATGGGGCAACTTAAACGCACGGGAAAAGCCACGGGCGCTCCCGATCACGCACCGAGTTATTGGGTGGCTGATTTGATGGCAAGTTACCCAATAACACCGCAAACAAAAATGCAGCTCAATATTTATAACCTTGCGGATAAGAACTATATTGCCTCCATTAACCGCAGCGGCTACCGCTATTCTCCAGGCGCGCCACGCACTGCTATGCTCTCGCTAAACCACCAGTTTTAGCGCCAATGGGCTAGCGTCATTGCTAGCCCATTTTCTCGTTACACCCGCAAAAAGGACCCTGGCTATGATGCTTCATATCCCACAAGTGCTTGATAAAACAACCATCGCCAACCTACGCCAACAATTAGAAACCAGCGATGCTTGGGTGGATGGCCGCGAAACCGTGGGTGCACAAGGCGCCGAGGTCAAACAAAACCTCCAGCTCACAGACATCTCCCCGCTCAAACACGAACTTGGGCAAATTATTCTTGCCGCCTTACAGCGTAATCCCTTGTTTTTCGCTGCCGCGCTACCCGCTAAAATCTTACCTCCCCGATTTAACCGCTATGCAAATGGCGGCACTTACGGTTACCACATTGATGGCTCTATCATGTCATTACAGCAAGGCGAGCAGCTGCGTTCAGATATTTCTTGCACTCTCTTTATTAATGAACCAGATGAGTATGAAGGTGGCGAACTTAGTGTGTCCGACACCTATGGCGAGCACACGGTAAAGCTCCCCGCAGGAGATTTAATCCTTTACCCCTCATCGAGCTTGCACTGCGTTACGCCCGTTACCAAGGGCGCGCGTTTAGCTGCTTTTTTTTGGATTCAGAGCTTAGTGCGCAACGAAAATGAGCGTCGAACCCTCTTTGAACTTGATACTGCTATCACCCGCCTACGCGACACAAACGCTGACCGCGCCGCCATAGTCCAGCTCACTGGCACTTACCATAACTTACTCAGAAAATGGGCGGAAACCTAAACCAAACACCAGTACGTCAGTCAAGTACTGAGCAACAGCGTATATCTACACAAACCACCCTACCCCCTACGCTTTAACCCCCACGCCAAAGCCTTATCCATGCCACGAAACAAAGGCTGGGGCCAACGCGTGGCGGGACCCGGCGTTACAGCAAGAAGAGCGCTGCTTAAACGCCCAAGGGGGCGCGTTACACTCGCGGGTTTCTTTTCACAGGCTTTGACTAGCCATTGAGCGGCTTTATCCACCGACATCATGGGCATGTATTTATAAATTTTAGTGCGCGACGACATGGGTGTGCGCACCATAGGAAAATACACCACTGTAGTACTAATCCCTTTATGGCCAAGTTCGGCTTGCACTGAGCGTGTAAAAGATTCGAGGGCGGTTTTGCTAGCCAAGTAAGCCGAAAATAAAGGAATAGGTATTTGGGTTGATAAGCTTGAAACTGATACCAAGTGGCCATAACCCTGCTCAACGAAACGCGGCAACAACGCCAAGCTCATGGCCACAGCGCCAATATAATTCAGTTGCACTGTGCGCTCATAATCGTGCAAGCGCTCAAAAGATGCCTCGATGGGGCGACGAATAGAATGCGCCGCGTTATTCACCAACGCATGGATAATTGAATGCTCCGCTAATATGTGTTCTGCGCAAGCCGCAATAGCCCCCTTATCGCTGAGATCGCACGGATAAATGCTAGCCGTGCCACCTTGCGCTTGGATTTGCTGCTGCACGATATTGAGCTCGTTCTCACGACGCGCCACTAGGCACACATGAGCGCCTTTAGCTGCCATTTGCAGCGCTGCTTCGCGCCCAATTCCACTGGAAGAGCCTGTTAATACTATCGTTTGGCCAGCGAGTGTTGGTTTCATTATTGCCTCTGAGATTATTTTTTGTATTACCTTACAGCAAAGCAAATTCCGAATTCACTCACAAGCGCATACAAAAACGCCCTCACTCGGAGGGCGTTGGTGCTAGCTTGCTGAGCTAAATTGATAATCCGCTAAGGGGAAGCGAGTGCTATTCCACAACACCTCCATGGTGGTGGCAGCCCGGAAAGGCACGTCACCATGGCGGGTAAAGTAATAACTGTTCGCGTTTTGGCAGCTATCCTTACGGAAAATCTGGCGATGCCCACGGGATTGAATATCCGCAATATAGGCGTCTTGCGCTGCTTTCTTCACTTCCACACGGCTAGCGTGGCGCTTGCTTGCAGTGGTAATAACACGGGTAATATGCGCCGCACTACTTTCAATTAACGTAAAGAACGAAGAACCGTTGTAGCCATAAGGCCCAAAGGTGGTGAAGTAATTGGGGAAGCCCGCCGTGGAAATCCCTTTGTAACTGTGGTGACGGCCTTCATCCCACAAGTTGCCAAGGTGCACGCCTTCCGTGTTATACACAGGGTAGCTTGGCATGGCATCTGCATCAGTTACCTTAAAGCCAGTGGCAAGGATTAGCACATCAAGCTCGTGCTCGCTGCCATCTGCATTACGAATGCTATTTGGGGTAATCTCTTCAATGGAATTGGTTTCTAACCACACGTTATCGCGGTTAAAGGTTTTCAAAAATCCATTGTGGAAACTTGGGCGTTTGCAACCTAAAGCGTAGTTAGGCGTGAGTTTTTCGCGGGTTACTGGGTCTTTCACTTGGCTGTTGAGCCACGCTAATGCTAGCTTTTCCACGGAGTCCGCCCCAGGAATTAAGCTGTAATAGTGGGCGATACCCGGGAAAGTAAACTCCACAAACGCTTGGCTTGCTAAGCGAGAAATGGATTTGACGCCGGGAATAGATTTAAGCCCCAAACGCGCCACTTTAGGTAAAGGCAAATCGGGCTTAGGCAAGCACCAAATGGGAGTACGCTGAAACACAGTGAGCTTTTCCACTATGGGGGCAATTTCAGGAATGACCTGTACTGCGGTAGCACCTGTACCAATGATGCCCACACGCTTGCCCTCAAGAGAAATACTGTGGTCCCAGCGACTGGTATGCATCACATCGCCTTGAAAGCTATCAATGCCTTTAATATCCGGCAGGCGGGGTTGGCTTAAGGGGCCACCCGCGTGAATCATATAGCGCGCTTTTAATGCACCTTGGCTAGTATCAATTAACCACTGATCGTTGGCTTCATCGAATTTAGCTTCTTGGACACGGGTGTTGTACTGAATGTGCTTGGCGAGATCATACTTTTCTACGCAATATTCAGCATAAGATTTAAGCTCGCGGCCAGGCGCATAGGTACGCGACCAATCTGACGCCTGCTCAAAAGAAAATTGGTAGCTGAAAGAAGGAATATCCACCGCCACACCGGGGTAGTTATTCCAATGCCACACGCCTCCTGGGCCTGAAGCATCGTCCACCATTAAAATATCGTGAAAACCGGCTTTTTTTAATGCAATAGCGGTACCAATACCTGAAAAACCCGCCCCCACAATAACAATTTCATGAAACTGGCTCATGATGATTTCTCCGTGTTTTTGCGCGCGGCACGTTGGCGACGCGCTGTATCTAATCGTTTCACATTGGCAGCGGTGAGCTTATCAAGCTCCGCAATCAAGGTTTGCAACTTGCCACGGCGTGTTAACAGCCAATCTGTCGCTGGGTTGGCCACGCCTCGCAACCAAAACAAAGGCAGCCAGCGCTTAGGCGCCACTATATGCGCTTGGCGTTTCTCCATGCCATTAACGATGGCCTTAACCAAGGTGTCAGGCGTAATCGGCTTGCGCAAAAAAGCGGGCAAAGCAGTTTCGTTCATTTGGGTAGCCAGTTGGCTGCCGCCAAAAGCCACATCAATAATGGGGGTGGCTGTCCAACCGGGATAAATCACACTGGCACTTGCTCCTGTGTAAGCAAGCTCCACCCGCAAGGTGCGCGCCAAGGATTCCACTGCTGCTTTAGAGGCTGCGTAGGGCGCGTTGGCCACGCCGTTGATCATGGCGTAAATAGAGGACACCACCAGCACCTGGCCTTGGTTACGAATCACCTCAGGCAAGCACGCTTTTACTGTGCGCCACACGCCTAGCGTATCCACCGCCATGATGTGCTCAAACTCTTCAACGCTACAGCCCGCAACCGTGGCTGGCTCATCGCGCCACGCAATGCCCGCGTTGGCCATCACGCAATCTAAACGACCAAATTTGGCTATGGCTTGTTCCACGACTTTTGCAGTGGCAGCCGCATCGGTAACATCCAGCGCCAAGGCAAGCGCCCGCTCGTTACCAAACTCCTTGGCTTGCTCATCCACTGCTGCTTGCGACATATCCGTTAATACTAACAAGGCACCACGCGAATACAGCGCCCGCGCAGTAGCGGCACCAATACCGCCAGCCGCACCCGTTATCAGCACTACCTTGTTTTTTAGCGAATAGCGCATAGTTAATCCGTCTTCACAAAGCGATAAGAGAAGCCCAAGAAACGCGTGTATAAGGCGGGAGAAGCACGCTTCATCAACCAAAACAATTTGGCGTCCACTTGTGGTGTGGTGTAAAGCTTGCCCTTATCTAAACGGTCCAAGGTGAGCTTGGCCACTTTGTCGCTCGTCGTCAGGGCGTAGTTCATCAACGCATGGTCCGCTAACTTAGCGTAACGCCCTGGAATGCGGCCGTCTTTAATAATATTCGTGGGCACCAAGGTAGGGCACAGCACATTCACTTTGATGTTATCTTTTTTAAGCTCTGCAAATAACGTTTCTGAAAGCGCACGCACACCCGCTTTAGTCACGTTATAAATGCTCATCTCAGGCGCGGCGGTGTAAGAGGCTGCAGAAGCTACATTAATGATGGCGCCTGATTTCGCTTTCTTGAAGCCAGGTACAAAATAATGACAACCGTGGATAACGCCCCACAAATTAATATCAATGCCCCACTTCCAATCTTCGAGGGTCATATCTTCTATCTTACCGCCCACGCCCACGCCAGCGTTGTTGATAAGCAAGGTAACAGGCGCACCAAACAATTTGGCAGACTGTGACGCTAAATTACGCATCTGCGCTGCTTTACTCACATCGCATTTAACGGCAAAAGCGGTACCACCTTGCTCTTCGATGAGTTTTACGGTTTCTTGTGCAGCGTCTTCATTAATATCTGCGCACACCACAGCGCCACCGCGACGTGCGAGCTCAAGGGCGAAGCTGCGGCCAATACCACTGCCAGCTCCGGTTACCACGGCACGGGCATTGCGGCTAGGTTGATTTGATTTAAAAAAAGGAATCATGGCCTAAAATCTCTGTTGAAGGGAGACAAAACTGCTTGGCGGCTATGCCGCCAAGCAGCGTGCGCAAGCATTACGCTTGTTTAACGCCCGGGTAGAACTCGCGCGTAAGGTAAGGGGTTAACAACCCGTCTTTGGGATCGAGCAACACTTTTTTGTAGTATTCCAACATTTCGGTGGTGTCGTGATCATTTGGGTGAAAATCAGGACGCACGTAATCAAAAATATGGCCAAGCGTGCTTCCAAAAACACCGCCTTTCGTGCCATAAATTAAGCTAGCGCCACGGGCCACATCTTTCCAATATTTAAGGCTTAACAAGCGGCTAGGCTTACGAATAGGCGGAATAAAAGCACCACCAATAGCCACCAAAATTAAGATGGTAAAGAACGCCATAGCAAAGCCTGCCATGCGCAACGGATAGTTACCCGACAGCTCTTGGTATACATCGTAAGCAATATCTTTATGCTCAGACTCTTCAAGCATGTGCCACATCCACATGGCGCGTTGCTTTTCATCGCCGCTAGCATAAAAAATTTCTTCATGGTTCATCATGAATTCAGCCAATACAGCGGTAAAGTGCTCGATACCCGCCATCATGGAAAGCTGAAAACGGTGCGGAGTACGTTTAAAGCCATACTCAAACACTTTATCTGCCAAGAAGCGGTACAAATTCAAGGGATAACGGTATTGCACTAACGTATCGTTAAACTCATCGTGCAAACGCGAGTGCACAGCCTCTTGGCCAATTAAGGCGGTAACGCGGCGCTTAAGCTCAGGATCTGTTAAAAACTTACGGTGATAACGCGCTGTATCAATCACCAGATCCTCACCAAAGGTCAGGAAAATAGAAAGCGCATGGAAGTACGCGGACGCCACTTCACTATCACGATAAAAGTTAGGATCAAAGTTTTTGCCATCAAAATTAAACTCAAGATGACGTACAGGAATTTGGTTATCTTTTGGGGTAACTTTTTTCTCAGCAACGTTAGCCATTATTAGCACCTACTCACTTAACAATAAGGACAACAAAGAAGACAATCATAAGCAGAGTTGCCGCACAGCAAGAATGCGTACGGCGAATCTGCAGATGATTGACATCAATCAATGTCACAATCGCGAGTAGAATAGTATAAACCTTAGCCGCTCTTCAATATCTTGTAGGACAAGCGTGATAGTTTTTGTCAGCCAAGAGCGATTCTCTCAATTATTGCAAAGCCTTCCTTGGCTGCTGGTGAACTAACTTGGATTACCGCTGATAGCCACACCCTGCTCGGCAAATACGTCTTGTGCCACCTTTAAGGCATTCAGCGCCCGCGGAAAACCCACATAGGGAATCAAGTGCATAATGCAACCCACAATTTCGTCGGGGGTTAACCCCACGTTTAAGCCAGTAATAACGTGCATACCAATTTGCGGCGTGCCCTGTGCCACTAATGCAGAAATAGTGGTGAGCACTTTTTGTTTATTATCTAGCCCTTCGCGGGAATACACATCGCCAAAAGCAAACTCCACCACCATGCGGGTGAGGTCTGGTGCTACATCCTTAAAACTGTCGCCCACTTCCATGTGTCCCGTGGGGTTATCTGCCGTGGGGGCTGTTAGCTCGTTGAGCTTTTCCATGCCTTGCTTAAAACGTTCACTTGTCATTGTTCGCTCCTTATATGCCGAGATGTCTACGGAGCAACAATATACACAAGAAGGCATAGAGCTGCTTTTGCACAGCATAAATGAGAATGATTTACATCCCCAGCACTATCACTTATGCTCGTTTTTTTATTACTACGAGAAACCATGATGATGAGAAAACACCTACAAAGCATCGCTGTTTTTTTTAGCTTGGCGGGGGCTGCCCTAAGCGCTAATGCGTTTGAGCTCACCCACAACGAAGGCAGTATTACGTTACCCAAAGCACCAGAACGCATTGCCACCTACGATCTTGCTGTGCTCGATAGCCTTAACGCACTTGGCATTCAAGCTGTTGGCGTACCGCAATCTGCCTATGCGGGCACACTGGCCAATTTCCAAAGCACAGCCACTATCGGTACCTTGTTTGAGCCCGATTACTCAGCATTAAAGGCAGTAAAACCAGAACTTATTTTTGCGGGTGGTCGCTCGCAAAATGCGATTCCTGAGCTAGAAACAATAGCTCCCGTGGCCACTTTTAATACCGATGCCACCGATTTTATGGCCAGCACTCGCCACAACAACCTAGCACTGGCACAAGCATTTAATAAAACCGAAAAGGCCGAGGCACTACTGCAACAAATAGAGGCGAACGTAAGCACGCTTGCCGATGCCAATCGCGGCAAAACAGCCATAGTGCTCTTTACCATCAATGGCAATATTATGGCGCACGCGCCAGGTGATCGCTTTGGCTATGCTTATGAACTCACAGGCACCACGTCTGTGCTTGAGGGCAGCGATGCAACAGGCATGCCTGCCACTCGCCCCGAGCCTGGCTCCCCAGAAGCCAAAGCCCTACAAGCTGAGCGCGAAAAAACCTTAGAGAACATTGCTAACGCCAACCCTCACTGGCTTTTGGTGCTCGATCGTGGCGCTATAAATGAAGGTGAAAAAACCGCCGAAGCCACCCTTGCCCAGCACAAGGCACTCGGCCAAACCGATGCATTCAAGAACCATCGAGTGATTTATCTCGAACCTAATCCTTGGTATGTGGTAACAGGTGGCCTTGCTAACCTAAAACACATCACAGATGAACTCGTAGCACAAATGCGCTAACAAAAAA
>Ga0079226_10001844_pt1 | contig 16254 bp, 10 predicted proteins | sample Poulit2014_FD_76345 | JGI IMG/M metagenome (GOLD analysis project Ga0079226, IMG submission 76345) | Agricultural soil microbial communities from Georgia to study Nitrogen management - Poultry litter 2014 | ecosystem: Environmental > Terrestrial > Soil > Agricultural land | place: USA: Georgia...
CTCATGAGTAGTGGACTTGCGCCACTTCGTCATCTTCCAGTATTTACCGATTTAATGCTCGAGATGAGCCATAGCCCGGTGATTAGTGTGCTCGTTGGGACGATTTTTACCCTCATTGTGCAATCATCGAGTGCGACGATCGGGATTTTACAAGGGCTCTATGCGGAAAACCTGATCGATCTAAATGCGGCGCTTCCAGTGCTGTTTGGGGATAATATCGGGACGACGGTAACGGCGATTTTAGCGGCGATTGGGGCGAGCGTCGTGGCCCGTCGAGCGGCGGCAGTCCATGTGCTTTTTAACGTGCTCGGTACCGTGATCTTTATGATTTTCCTCCTTCCCTTTACCCATTTTATGATCTGGCTTGCGGAGAGCTTATCCCTTGAGCCGAAGATGCAGATCGCCTTTGCGCACGGAACCTTTAACGTCGTCAATACGTTGATTCAGCTCCCCTTTGTGGGCGTTTGGGCTTATCTTGTAACCCGTTTAATTCCTGAGGCGAAAGAGAAACCTTCGTCAAAACAATCGCTCTATTTAGACGAGGCGATGATTACTAAATCGCCGGCGATTGCGATCGGGCAGGCACGCAAAGAGGTGATCCATATGGGAGAACTTAGCATTGCGGGCTTAAAAGAATCACTCCTTTATCTTAAAACCGAAGGAATCGATCATGCCGATGCGGCGCGTAAACTGGAGTCGGTTATCAATTCACTCGATGAAGAGATTACCCATTACCTTGTGGAAATTTTCCCCAATTCGGTCTCGTTAAGGGATTCCAATCACCTTCAAGCGCTCCTTAATTTGGTGTGCGATTTAGAGCGAATTGGCGATCACTTTGAGAACATTGTCGAGCAGGTCGATTACATGATTAATCGCAATGCGCTCCTAAGTGATGAGGCGAAAGAGGAGCTCTACCAGATGTTTGAGCTCACCATTCAATCAGTGGAACTTGCGGTGCTTGCGCTACGAAATAAAGACCTCAATGTAGCGCGTCGGGTCTATGAGCTTGAGGTGTCGATTGATGAGATGGAACGTGAGCTTCGTAAACGCCATATTCATCGCCTCAATCATGGGGAATGTACGCCAAAATCGGGGCTTGTATTTACCGATATGATCTCAAATCTTGAACGCATTGGGGATCATGCCCACAACATTGCCGAGATGCTTTTTGAGAAACATCAGGACCGATAAATGAACGATAAAGTAAGCGAGCGCCCGCGGAAATGATTAAAGATTAATCATCGGCGACAATAGTTGCGATTTTTCTTAATTGTTCGCTACACTTGATTCTTGATCGACTGCTCGATCATAGATCATGCTCCTTATATGATCATTTTGCCCGTACCCTTAGTGCGGGCTTTTTTATGCGCATAAATTGATGAAGCGCCGAATTAATTAAGATAATCCAAGATTAACGAAGCTTAAGAAAGGCTTTGTTATTGCCGTTAGTGTGAAGTTATCCCATAATAAGGCGATGAACGGACGATTTTAGTCATCTTAAATCATAAGGAGCGGACGGTGAAAAAGAGTAAGGAATCGAACAATCGTGGAAAGGGTCAGCCTAACAGAGGATTGGCGTTGCCACTAGCGATGGAGTTTTCCATTTTAGAGAAAGATAATCCTGAATTTGGCCGTCATGTGGAAATTCCTAAAAATGGTTTTTTAACCTTTGTTGGCCCAAACGGCTCGGGGAAAAGTCATCTACTTCGCGGGCTTTTTGCAGCCTTTATGGAGAAAAAACGCAGCGGTGAGATGGGGCGCAAAAAGGTGCGCTTTCTCTCATCGGGGCGGCTGATGGAAGATGATATTATCAAGCGTCGCGGATTGCTCGAAGAGTATCGAACCCTTCAAGAGCGGGCCGATATACAGCTTAAAGTGCGTGCGCGTCTTCGTGAGAGTTTTAAGCGCGATATCAATCTGCATTGGGGCATTAATGGGTTAGAGGTCAATTTTGAGCATGAGATTCACCTCGATAAGCCGGAAAAGCGCCTCGGGTATACCATCGGGCAAGAAGCCTCGGGGCTTGTACACCTTGTCGGGCTTTTAACGGCGCTCTATAACGATGAGATTGGGGTGCTGATTATTGATGAACCGGAGATTTCACTCCATCCGCAGTATCAAAATTTTATTCTCCAAGAGATGCGCTCGGTCTGCGGTGAGCCCCGTTCAAACAATAATAAAAAGATTATTATTTTGGCCACCCATTCGCCAGAATTTTTAGAGCTTAAATATTTAGAAGAGGATATTTCCTCCTTTTGCGTTTGTGAAAATATTGCCAAAGGGCCGATCCAGATCACCGAGATGAAGCCTGAATTTGAGGGCAGTACCTTTCTCTACCGCATCAGTTATCAGTATAAAAAAGCGCTTTTTGCGAAGACGATTCTGTTGGTGGAAGGGGATACTGATGAGCTCATTTTACGCGGGCTTGCGGAAAAGCTTGAGTATGACCTTGAATCCCGCGGGATTGAGATTGTTGCCGTGGGCAGTAAAGAGGATTTTCGCGCGGCGATGGCTTTTTTTAGAGAGATCAATAAAGAGGTGCAACTCCTTGCAGATATCGATTGGCTAGTGGACAAACCGAGCCAAATTGATGAGGTGTTTGGCTGGGATTTAGGCTTTCGTAAATCGGTCGAGGTGCTGTTATCCGAGCCGTGGCCCGATAATTACCGCATGCGCAACGCACTTCGCAATCACTCGTATAGCTTTGGGCGCTATCGCGCTATTTTAAATTATCTTAAACCCAAATTTGATCAAGAGCGGCTCAATACCCTAGAGGTAATCGCGTTTTTAGAGAAATCGGACTTTGATTATAACGAGCTAAAAAGTTTTGAAACGGCGCTTCGTCGCGTCTCATTTTGTGAATTATTACGGGATTCAACGGAGATGCAAGGGCGCATGGATCGGCTTGAATCTCGCGGGGCATTTTTGATTCGTGTGGGCGAGATTGAGTCCTGTTATCTCTCGGATAGGGTACAGAAAAAGCGGCTCTGGGCCCATCAAGAATATCGCCTCATTCAGACACTTCCGGTCAATCGCTTAGAGAAAAACTACGGCGATCTCATTCGTTGCCTGCAATATTGTGGCGATGAGCCTGAAAATATTGAGCTCCATATGCTGCACAATCGCCTCAATTTGCTACTGATGAGCCTTAGTAATGATTATCAAAAAGGACAAGATCTCTCCTTAAAACGCCATGTCTTTCAAGCGAATGAAGAGGGCATTTTTGAGGTGAAATCTTTGGGGGATGAAGGGGAAAAGGTGCGCATTGCACTGCGTAAATCGATGTTCCCAGAGCTCTATTTTAGCTTGGTGTTTGCGCTCACCGATTCGCCCGTTGAGATTAAAAATAAAATTGATGACATTTTCCGCCGCATGGGATTGCAGGTCACGCGGGGCAGGTAACACGAGGATAATCGTCCATCGTGGTATTTAATGCGATCGATAACCATTCTTAAACAATAATCTTTTAAGGAAATTTATCCTTTTTTACACCATAAAATAAGGAATTGACATTGAATGGGGTTAAATAGAGACATACCAAAAATAAATGAAATTAATTATTTGGCAGTCGACAAAGGATCTTATTATGAAAACTCGGAATGTGTTAGTTGGAATTGGTCTGCTCTCTGTGGGAGTGTGGCTAATTAATTTATGGCTCTACCCCTATGGGCAGATGAATGTATGGAATATGCGCAATGAGCTCGTTTTTTTAACGGGGATTTTGGCCTATTCGATGATGGGGCTCATTATGGTGTTGGCGCTTCGCCCCAAAATACTCGAGCCGATGTTTGATGGACTCGATAAGATGTATCACCTCCATAAATGGGCGGGAATCTGGGCGATTATCTTTGCGATCGCGCACTATTTAATCCGTGAAAGTAAAGGCATTTTGCTTCTCTTTTTTGAAAAAGGCGGTAAAAAAGGTGCCGGCGGTAATATCGATCTTCCTTGGTTTTTTGAGTGGTTACGCTCGTTTAAAGGCGACGCAAAAGATATCGGGGAGATTATGGTTTGGGTGCTTGCAGCGGTTCTTGTGATCACGCTCTGCCGTAAAATTCCCTATCATATCTGGCGCTATACGCACAAATTGATGGGCATTATCTTTATCGCCATCGCGTTTCATACCATTGTGCTCTCACCGCCAACTTTTTGGACACAACCGGTGGGCTGGCTCTTTGCGGTGATTACCGTTGTGGGTGTGGTGGCTTCAGTGATTTCACTCTTTGGCTGGATCGGTAAAAAACATCAACATTCAGGAAAAATCTTGAATATTACCCGTCATGAAAATGATCTGATCGAGATCGATTGTGAGCTTAAAGGTGAATGGCATCATAAAGCGGGGCAATATGCATTCTTAAATCACCGTTATTTTAGTGGCGCGCATCCCTTTACCATCTCATCGGCGGATTGTGGCAACGATTGCGTACGCTTCTCGATCAAAGATTTAGGCGATGGCACTCACAGACTCTTCACTCATGCAAAAGTGGGCGATCCGATCCGTGTGGAAGGGCCTTATGGGGAATTTATTTTAGAAAATGCGTCGAGTCCTCATCAAGTGTGGATCGGCGGTGGGACTGGTTGTACACCCTTTACTGCATGGCTTGAGCAGATAAGTCGTGAAGTGGAAGGAAAAACGGAATATCATGCGCCAAAAGTGGACTTTTACTACTGCATTAAAAATGAATCAGAAGCCCATCTTTTACCCCGATTAGAGGCGCTGTGTGATTCGCTTCCGAATGTAACGCTTCACCCGCATTTAAGTGATGAAATGGGGTATCTCACCGCGGATAAACTACCGATTAAAACCGGTAAAGAGGATGTTGAAGTGTGGTTTTGTGGCCCGGTTGGGTTTGCTAATGCCCTTAAACAAGGTTTGAAAGGTAAAGGCTTTAATACGGAAAAACGCTTCCATCAAGAAAACTTTGCGATGCGATAAGATCAATAGAGATGAGTCTTTAAACGTGAAGATTTAAAAACGAAGATAAGGGACGGTAAGTGCGAAGAGCGTTACCGTCCCTTTGCGTTATCGGGTATAATAGAGGGGTTATTTTTTATCGCGAACTTTATGGGAGAATACTATGAGTGAAACCATCACCCCGTTACATCGTCCTCGTCGCATGCGTCGTAATACGGCGATTCGTCAATTGGTGCAAGAAAACTTTTTTGATCTCAACGACCTCATCGCTCCGATCTTTATCGAAGAGAATTTAGAGGAAAAGGTCGCGATTCAAACGCTTCCGGGCATCTATCGTTATCCTGAAACTGATCTTGCCAAAGAGATTTTAGAGTTAAAAGCGCTAGGCATTCGCTATGTTATGCCTTTTGGAATTTCGCATCATAAAGATGATGAGGGTAGCGATACGTGGAATGATGATGGCTTACTGGCGCGCATGATTCGCACCATCCGTGAAACAGCGCCTGAAATGGTGATTATCCCTGATATCTGTTTCTGCGAATACACCTCGCACGGCCATTGCGGTATCGTGCATGAGGGGTGCGTGGATAATGATAAAACCATCGCCAATTTAGCGAAACAAGCAGTCACAGCAGCAAAAGCGGGCGCGGATATTTTAGCTCCTTCAGCGATGATGGATGGGCAGGTTGCTGCCATTCGTGAAGCACTTGATGAAGCGGGTTACGAGCACGTGGGCATTTTAGCGCACGCCATTAAATTCTCATCGGCATTTTACGGACCTTTCCGTGAAGCGGTCAACTCTGAGCTTAGCGGCAATCGTAATGGCTACCAAGCGGATTATGCAAACGGTCGTCAAGCGATGATTGAAGCGGAACTTGATGAAGCGGAAGGCGCAGATATCTTAATGGTTAAACCCGGCACACCGTACCTTGATCTCTTAGCGCGTCTTCGTGAGCGCACCGATCTTCCTCTTGCCTCTTACCAGGTCGGCGGTGAGTACGCTGCGATTAAATTTGCCGCGCAAGCCGGTGCTCTTAATGAAAAACAGATCGTGGTAGAGACCTTAATTGGGTTTAAACGTGCGGGCGCGGATATGATTGTGAGCTACTACACCAAAGAAGTGGCGGAATGGCTTAAAAATGGCGAGATCGATAGCTTGAGTCACTAAGCTGAATCATAATCAGATATTCGATTAGATGGATTATAAAAAAGCTAAGTCTTTCAAAGAGGCTTAGCTTTTTCTTTTGTCCGTTTAAATGGAAATCGTTAAATGTCCCCTTGAGCGCTGTACTCTTCATAAAAAAAGCGAAGATTGGCACCAATGGAGGTAAGCGGTTTAATGGGGATCGGTTTTCGTTTCCCTTCATTCATTAAAAAGCGCAGTTCGGGGCTCTCAATATTGTGCAAAAGATCGGCCATATAGTAGCCAAGATAGGTGCCCCGCGCGACGCCGACGCCATTACAACTCATAATGGCATAGACGTTGTCATCGAGCTTGGTAAAGAGCGGGGTAAGATCGCGAGTCAGCGTTACTTGTCCGCCCCAAGTGTAATTAAAATCAGGGTTACCTAAAAAAGGAAAGCGGGCTTTAAAACTTTTGGTGTGCATGTGGCGCGCATATTTTAAAAACTCTCGGCTGCTGCGCATTTTTGGCTCATAATCAAATTTATTGCGGATAAAAATCCGATCATCATGGGTAAACCGAACGGTAGTACCCGCAGGATGTGCGGAGGTAATTCCCCACGGTTTGATCGCGTTAAAATAGTGCTCTTTGACGCTTTTTGGGAGCGGTTTTGTCAGGCTCGCATAGGTAAAGCAGGGCACGAGCGTATTTTTAAGTTTACCGAGCTCCTCAATATAGCCGCTATTGGTTTGGATCATCACATGGGCGCAAAAGCGTCCCGCGCGAGTATAGAGCGTATGGGGTGAATTATATTCGATCTCCGTTACCGGCGTCTCTTCAAACAGATGCACATTCTCTGGTAAGAGCGTTGCGATGCCACGAATGAGCGCCGCGGGATTGACTAAAATATTATCCGGCGTATAGACTGCGGAGCGATAATAGCTCGTGCCGAGCCGCTGATTGAGTCTGTTGCCCTCAATATATTCAAATGGAAGATTGAGTTTTTCGAGCATTGTCATAAAGGGGCGAAGACGCGGTTCATTTTTTTCTTCATGGGCCGCGAGATATTTCCCCGCTTGTTGCCAGCCACACTCGATCTTGCCAAGATTTTTATAATATTCGAGCCGTTTAATCGCAAAGAGATTTAAGCGGTGAATCATCGAGCTCTTTTCAAGCGCTTTTTGATCGAGCTTTAAGGTATGCGGTACATCGATAATAAACCCCGCATTTCGCCCTGAACTCCCCTCACCAACGCGAAGCGCATCCAGCAGTAAAATCGACGCTTCCGGCTCACGTTTAGCAAGCTCGATGGCGAGCGATATCCCGGTAAATCCCGCGCCAATAATCGCATAATCGTACGGCGATTTAAGGCCTTTGGGCTTCTCAAATCGAGCGGTTTGACTGTTGCGATCGTGATAGGGCGAGGTGCGAACCCAGCCAATTTTTCCATCGAGGCGAGGCAAGCGCTTAATGGTCTTCATGAATCATTCCTTTTACGCGGGTGAATGGGAGCGGTAAGGATTCATTATATTCACGTTTAGGAAGGTTTGTCATTAAAGAGTGCGAGATGCGTCAAGTTTTGCGCAAATAGACTATCTTGATGATTTTTAATAAAATTTAATCCCGTTTACACAACTAGATGAGTCGTTAAAATTTGATACGAAAAGAGCAAGAAAATGAGCGCTACTAGTGTATTACCGACGGTTCCAAGCCACGCGTGCCCCTTAACAAATTGCATTAACGCCGATCCACCAAAAATGAGCGCTGAGAGGTAGCTCACGCTAATAAGCATTAAGATTGACGCTAAAATGAGAAAGGGTAGATAGGTTGGGGTGAAACTGGGGTCGATAAATTTATGGAAAAAGACAAAGAAAAAGAGCAGTGCTTTGGGATTAGTAAGGCTCAGTAATACCGCTTTTAGAAAGGGATTGCGCTCTTTGTTAAGGGTTTTAAATTGTAGTTCTGAGCGATTATCAGGATTACTAGGATTGTCAGCGGGAATCTTAGTTGACGGGGTTTTTGCGCTGTTACGGCTCTCTAAGAAAGATTTTCCGTAGGTGCCATAGAGAATTTGCGCGGCTAAAAAGAAGAGAAAGCCGGCACTAAAATAGCGCATCGGCGTTAACATGAGTTCAGGATGTTCATTGATAAAAGCCGCAATGCCGATATAGACCGCAAGCATAATGAGCGAATCTCCAAAAAAGACGCCAAGCGCAGCTTGATAGCCCTTTTTAACCCCTTTTTTGATCGCGGTGGTGAGAACGAAAATCGAATTGGGGCCGGGGACTAAAATAATCGCAAGGGCGGCTAAAACGTAATGCTCAATATCAAAAATGCCTAAATTTTCAAACATAATTTGCGGAATGCTCACCTAATGACAAGATTTAATAGAATAAATCGAAGATAAAAAAGAGGAGAGCGGATTAGGGCTCTCCTCGGTATTTTGTAATCGTTATAACGGCTATTTTAGCAAACTTTTTTGAAAATAAGGGTTAAAGTTTGTTAGGATCGTCGATCTTATTTTGCATGCACATCGCGGTGACGGTATTGCGAAGGAGACACGCGATTGTCATCGGGCCAACGCCGCCGGGAACAGGAGTGATAAATTCTGCATTTTCACTTGCGCCTGCAAATTCAACGTCGCCCACTAAACGAGTTTTTCCTTCAGCGGTTTCAATGCGGTTAATGCCCACATCAATGACGGTTGCGCCTTTTTTGATCCAGTCGCCTTTAATGAGTTCCGGTACGCCGACAGCCGCCACGACGATGTCCGCCGCTTGGCAGAGCTCTTTGGTATTTTTGGTGCGTGAGTGCGCCACAGTTACCGTACAGTTTTGCGAGAGTAACAGCTGCATCATTGGTTTCCCGACAATATTTGAACGCCCAACGATCACCGCATGTTTGCCAGAAAGATCTTTGCCTAATTTATCTTGCAGTAACAAAAGTGAGCCAAGTGGGGTACATGGGATTAAATTGGGTTTACCGATGGAGAGCTGGCCGATATTGATCGGGTGGAAGCCATCGACATCTTTAAGCGGATCGATACTATTTAACACGCGCTCTTCATTGAGGTGTTTTGAGATCGGGAGCTGCACTAAAATCCCGTGAACGCTCGGATCGTTATTGAGATCATCGATCAAGCCTAAGAGCTCTTCTTCGGTGATATCCGCCGGTTTACGATAGGTGACTGAATTGAAGCCACACTCTTTGGCAAATTTCTCTTTATTGCGTACATAGACCTGGCTCGCAGGGTCTTCGCCCACTAAAATCACCGACAGACCGGGCGTGATCGAGTGCTTTGCTTCAAGCTCGGCCACTTGGGTTTTAAGGGTTTCACGAAGATCAGCTGCAAAGGCTTTTCCATCAATAATTGTCGCCATGGGGGTTCCTTCCTATATAGTTTAACGGGAGAGCTCTCGGTGTTTGAGAGTGACTAAATAATCGTGTTCGCTTAGCTCATCATGCAGGCGTTTTGCGAGATAGACGGAGCGATGTTGCCCGCCGGTACAGCCGATGGCAATGGAGAGATAAGCGCGCGTGCCTTTCTCAATGGTGGGAATCCATTTGAAAAAGAACTGGCGAATGTCTTGGTAATAATCGAGGATATCCGCTTTGGTGTTAAAAAATTCGATGACTGGCTCATCAAGCCCAGTAAAATCCCGAAGTTCACGATTCCAATGGGGATTGGTGAGGCATCGAGCATCAAACATAAAATCCGCATCTAAGGGCGGACCATTTTTAAATCCAAAGGATTGAATCTGAATAATGAGGCGATTGCGCTGATTTAATAGCTGAGAGATCAGGGTGCTGCGAAGCTCGTGAACATTTAAAAACGAGGTGTCGAGAATGACATCGGCGCGTTTTAAAATCGGTTCTAAAAAGGTGCGCTCATAGAGAATTGCATCGAGGAGTGCTTGGCGTTTATTGGCAAGCGGATGTTTCCGACGGGTCGCGCCATATCGCTTTAATAAGACCTCATTGGAGGCTTGCAAAAAGAGCAGTTTGACGGCGAAATTGGGATTATCGCGAATGCGATTGAGAATATCATCCGAGCCTTCGAGATCTTCCGGGAAACCACGAGCATCAAGCCCAATTGCGAGTTTACGCATATTGTGATTTTCGGTGATCTTATCTAAAAAAAGCTCCAAAAAACTTAAGGGCAGGTTATCGACACAGTAAAACCCTTCGTCTTCGAGCGTTTGCAGAGCGATCGATTTTCCTGAACCTGAAAGACCGCTGACAATCAACAATTGAATCATGGTATTGGGATATCAGTTAGAGATGCGTTGATTATTAAAGCGTTCATCATACCAACTTTCGCCTTAAAGGGTAAGTCGCCGAAGATTTATTTTATCTTAAGATTAAGAGAGTTAAATGATGGAAATTTGACTATTTTTTAGCGCGCGACGAGCGTTTTTTCGGGGATGCCTTTTTTAAAATCTCTTTTGCTGAAACCCGCTTTTTCCCGCGCTTTCCGCGAGAACGTAACCCTTCTTTCTCCATCGTGTAGCTCAATAACGCCGTGAGCGCACACATGAGCGATAAGGTGAGCGCAATCCAAACGGCATACTCTTTATAAAAGGCATTTAGATGGGCTTTGCCAAAGGGGAAGGTGGGAAACAACCAGAGAAAAAATGGCCAAACAAGCACCGCAAGGCCGAGATGAAATTGCCACGGAAACCAAACCCATTGCCCAAAAAGCCCATCATAATCATAATGATTTTTCGGTTGCGCTAAGAGCTGTTTATTTGGATTCGGTTCGGTGGCCATGCCCTGTTTCATCTCCTTGAGGTTATCTTATAAATAGTATTGCAGATCGTGTTACGGATCGAAAATCCTCTCGATCATATCGGGTTTTAAAAATCTCTGCGAATCATTGATGGATTTATTGACAGTCAGTTTCTTTATTTATCTTCGTTAATCGCATCTTCAATTGGAATCATGTAGTGCTGATAGAAGAGAATGTAGCGCAGTAACGTCCGCGGATCATCATCGGAATAGAGTCTGCGTTCAAGCCCTTCGTAGCTAAAAAGATTTTTCAGCAGGCGAAACGCTTCAAAGAGCGTCGGATGTTGACTGAATAGGTCTGTTATATCATCTTTTGTAAGAGGATTAATCGCTTTAAAATCAGTGAGCTGATTCTCATCAAGTAGGAGATAAATATTTTTGATGCGCTCAAGGTCCTTCGCGCTGGGCGAAAGGCTTGGAATTGGCGAGCTCATGCCAAGATAATAGCCCTCAATAAAATGCTCGAGGGTTTCATGGGGAAGTTCAAGGGGCATTAGCGAATGGGATTTCACCTGATTGCGGCTTAAAGTGTAGATCGTTGTCATGCAATCGGGCTCAAAAAGCGATTGAGCAAGGTGATAAAAGTAGGCGCGGATTGAACGCTTTAGGCTTATTTCCCCCACGTCCCATAAAATTTCCCGCTTTTGATTAAGTTCTGGAAGCGGCAGTAAAAGCGTAATCTCGGATGGTTTCGGGAGAGTATCGGGATGGAGTTTTTCGCGCGCTTCTCGCATTGAGATCATCGGCGAGGGGGGCGTTAATTGATAGCGTATCTCTTTTTCGGTGATGATGGGATTGGTGCTCTTTTTGATGGTAAGCGCAAGCTCTAAAAGGGGCGCAATCAGCTCGTTCCACGCAAAATCCTCAAAGGCGTATTTTGGCAGATAACCCTTATGATGATAATAGTGTTTCAGCTCGCCGTAGGCATACTCTTTGAGCTCCATATCGTCAAAAGGCGCGGTAAGAAGACGATCGAGCACTTCTCGGCGATAAATATAGCGGGTTAATCCTGTGGGCGCGGTGAAGTTTTCATCATCGCTTGGCAAAATAGAACGCTCGCGCAATGAGCGAAGTTCAAGCCGTTTTTGCGCAAAATGCGCGGTGGGATCTTGGTAAAAGTGAATAAGCTCCCCGAGCGTTAAATGCTCAAAATCATAGGGCGGAAATTCCGTCGGCGTTAAAAATGAGCGCTCCGCATGCTGAATCCAACGATCTTGGAAACTTTGATTGCGCGCGCCTTCTTGGTAGAGCTCCGGATTATAGGGAGCCATCGGGTGATGGGTAATGAGCAGCTCATCGAGGGTTTTCCCCTCCGGCAAAATCGTCACCGCTTTGAGATAATTAAAGAGATCATCGATCAAAAGGGAGGGCAGGCGCTCGCTATTGTCTTGAATGGAGTGGCCAATGTAGCTTAAATAGAGCTTTTCCGAGGCCGACATCATCGCTTCCAAAAAGAGATAGCGGTCATCGCTGTGGCGCGTCCGGTCGCCGGGATAGGGCTTAAATTGAATAAGATCAAAATCGTGATAGAGCGTCGATTTCGGGAAATCTTCCTGGTTGAGCCCAATCATCGCCACCACTTTAAAGGGGATCGCGCGCATCGGCACAAAGGAGCAGAAGGTCACCTTCCCTTGGATAAAGTTTTGAATTGGTTTTTCATCAATTAATCGCTCTTCGAGAAGCCTGCGGAGGGTCTCAATCTCAAGGGCCTCCTCAATACCACTTTTAATGCCCGCTTCAATAATGTCATTCCACGCATTTAAGATAAAGGTGAGTTTTTGGTCGCTACTGCCACTTTGTTGCGGATCAGGATCGGCGAAAAAATCATTCCAGAGCGGGGCAATAATCGTCTGCCACTCAATGAGCGGACGGGGCGCTTCGAGTGCTTCACGCCATTTAATCAGATGATCGATAAAGGCGGTAAGTTTCCCAAGCAGCAGCGCGTCCATCCCCTTAATATCGATATAGGGAAGATGCCCGTGAATGAGCGTCTCATCGTGGGTTGCGTAGCCAAGGAGCATCCGTTTTAAGCCCCAGAGCCAGGTGTGGCGCGGATCATCGCCAAAGCCGAGGGTTTCAAGGTGGTGATCATCAATGCCAAAGCGAATAAAGGCCTCTTCAATCCAATAGCTTATAAGGTCAAAGTCCCGTTCGGTAAAGCCATATTTCTCCATCACCTCGGGCAATTTAAGCAGCGGTAAAATTTCACTGGTTTTAAAGGTGAGCGTTGGAAGGGTGAGCAGCGTTAAAAATCCATCGAGTAGCGGTTCACTATGGCGAAGGCTAATGTCGGAGATGGAGTAGGGAATTGCGTTATGGCGATTGGCCATCCCCTCACCAAATACAGCTTCAATGAGCGGCGCGTATTTTTCGATATCCGGCGTCATTACCACAATTTCGCTCGGTTTGAGCGTCGGGTCTTGATTAAATAGATGAAGGAGTTGATCGTAGAGCGCCTCAATTTCACGGAGCGGACTATAGGCGGTGTGAATTTCAAGGGAGCGATCGCTCGGGTCAAAGGTCCATTTATCGGTTTCGTGAGGCGGCAGTAGATTGAAAATTGTATATTGCAGATGATGCAAGAGTGAGGTGGGCTCGGGCTCACTAAAGGCTTCAATCTCACGTTGTTCAGGATATTGTTGCAAAATTTTAAGATGATCGCGCCCGACTTTCCCAAGGGAGGCAAGGAGTGGATGGCCGGCAAACTCTTGCCAATGTTCATCGGGCTCTTCTGGGGTAAACGGAGAGAGAATATCGTCATTGACGCTCTCATCGAAGAAATTTTCACGGCCAAGCGACAGCTCAGTGTAATACTTCGTTACATCGCCCCAATAAAATTGCGACGGATTATTAAAAAAGAGATGGATATCGATATACTCTTTAAAGCACATTAACAGGTCTAAAAAGAGCGGCGGCAGCGAGGTGAGCCCAATAATAAAGAGGCGTTTAGGGAGCTTTGCTTTAAGCGATTCCATATAGAGAGGATCATCAAGGCGCGCTTCAAGAAGCGGTTTAATGTTTCCAAAATGAGTGGGATAATTGAGAAAACGCATCACCTCACGCCAGAGTTTTTGTTGCCAAATCGCATGGAGAGGGGGCAGTTCATCCACCGTTTCACCTCTATCCCACGCGGCAATCCAATCGGGGCGATAGACAATATATTTATCAAATACCGCCGAGATCTCTTTTGCGAGCGAGACCGATTTTTTTAAGCGAAGTGCGGGATCGTCACAGCGAATATAACTGGAAATTGCATCGAAATCGGGATCATTTTGATCAATATTAAAAATAATGGACACTAACGGCCAAAATAGTTTATCTTGAGAGAGATTCTGACGGAAATGTTCGCTGTTTTCGAGAAGTTCGTCACAGAGATTACTGAGCATTTTAGACGGAAGCAAAAACTCACATTGCGTCAAAATTCCAAGTTCAGAGGCGATCTCAGTCTGCAACCATTTTGCCATCCCAAAGTTCTGGATTAAGAGATATTCTTTCTCAAAAGGACTCTCAAGCGGATCGTTCATCATAATATGTCCGACGATCGATTTTAAGATATCAAGATGATTGGAATGGTAGACGGTAAGACTCATAGATCACCTATTTGGCGCAATGGAACACAATAAAGAGTAAAAGCGATTATACCAAAGCCGAGTTTTGGGCACTGATGCCGGGCTCGATTTTGTGTGGTAATCCTTAATAGTATAACGATATGAATAAAATGTAAGGAAATAAAATGGAAGGTTTAGACGCGCTTTTTGCTGATCGTGTTGTAGGGACTCAAAGCTCAATCGTTCGTGAGCTTCTGGCATTTAGTAAAATGCCACACATTATCTCGCTCGCAGGGGGGATTCCCGCGGCAGATATGTTTGACCTAGAGGGCATTAATGAAGCGCTCAAAGTCGCGACAGCGTCAGGCGTAGCAGCCTATCAATATAGCGTCACCGACGGGGAGCCTGAGCTTCGTTCAGGCATTGCAGAACTTGTGAAAAAACGCGGTATCAAAACCGATGCCGATCACGTAGTGGTGACAAGCGGTTCTCAGCAAGGACTCGACCTCGTTGCGCGTACCTTTTTAAATGAAGGCGATACAATTTTAGTTGAAAAACCCACCTATTTAGCGGCGATTCAAGTCTTTAAAATGGTTGGAGCGAACGTGGTGGATGTGGAAGGATCGGACGAAGGACTCGATCTTGACGCCCTTGAGAAAACCTTGCAAACAGCGAAAAATGTGAAGGCGCTCTACATCGTACCCACCTTTGCCAACCCATCAGGTTCAACGATGAGTGAGGCCAATCGTAAACGTCTTTTAGCGCTTGCGATTGAGTATAATTTCGTGATTTTAGAAGATGACCCGTACGGCGAAATTCGTTTTGAGGGCGAGCGTGTTCCATCACTCTACAAAATCGCGCAAGCAGAAGGTAAGGGCGAGGAGAATGTGGTTTATCTCTCCTCATTCTCGAAAATTTTAGTTCCCGGCCTTCGTCTTGGATTTATTATTGCCGCGCCGAAAACTCGCGAGAAAATCGTTTTGGTAAAACAATCGGTGGATCTGCATACGCCAGTTTTATCACAATTGATTGTATCGGCCTATTTAGAGAGTGGCCGTTTGGATGATCGCATTCCGGCAATTTCAAAAGCCTATGGCGAGCGCTGCGGCGCGTTGATGAAGGCGCTTGATACGCATTTAGGCGAGCACATTACCTATAATAAACCGGTAGGCGGGATGTTCCTCTGGGCAAAACTTAAAAATGGTATGAGCGCCACAAAACTTCTTAAAATCGCCATTGATGAAGGCGTTGTGTTTGTTCCTGGAGCGGCGTTTTATGTGAACGATCCCGATGATTCAACCCTTCGCTTATCCTTTGCAACGATCGATGCGGCGGGTGCTGAAGAAGCGGCGAAACGCCTTGCCAATGCGATTGCAAAATACGCATAAACCGAAATCAACTCGGCTGAAACCAATCTAAAATAGGAAAAGTTGCATCGGTGAACCGTGATAAACCTTGATAAAGGATTCATCATGCCGTTTTTAGATTAAGCCGTTATAATAAGAAGCTCTTACGCCTTGTAACTAAAGGGGTAAGAGCTTTTTAATGGGCGTTTGATGAAATGAGGAAGGCAGAGCGTGATAAAAGATACCTATAAGACAATTGCAGGCATGGCGGAAGCGGAATTTGTGGAGCAGCGAAGCCGATTTATCAGTTTTGCCCATTTTGTGGATTCTGAAGCGGCGGCGCTTGAGCTTGTGGAGCATTATCGCAAAGAGTACAACGATTCACGCCATGTCTGCTGGGCCTATATGCTTGGGGAATCCTATGATAATTATCGCGCCAATGATGATGGAGAGCCGTCCGGCACCGCAGGGAGACCGATCTTAGGGCAGATTAATTCTCATGAATTAACCAATATTATTGTGCTGGTGGTGCGC
>Ga0079226_10001845_pt1 | contig 16253 bp, 14 predicted proteins | sample Poulit2014_FD_76345 | JGI IMG/M metagenome (GOLD analysis project Ga0079226, IMG submission 76345) | Agricultural soil microbial communities from Georgia to study Nitrogen management - Poultry litter 2014 | ecosystem: Environmental > Terrestrial > Soil > Agricultural land | place: USA: Georgia...
CCATAGCATAGTCTATTAACTTTTTAGTCTCTGGGTCTCTATCATAGGATGATTTTAAAGTTTGGTTGACCCTTAAGGCTTTTTCTATAGTCATTCCCAGGTCCATTGGAATTTGTTTGGCTATAAAATCCACCTGGTTATAGGGCATATTTATAGCCCTACCCACATCTCTAATAGATCCTCTTGCTGCCATGGTTCCAATGGTTGCAATTTGGGCTACCCTATCAGTTCCATATTTCTTTACCACATATTGTATGACTTCCTCCCGTCTTTCATAACAAAAATCTATATCTATATCAGGCATGGTTATTCTTTCAGGATTTAAAAATCTTTCAAATATTAACCCATGTTCTAGAGGATCTACATCTATAATACCTAATCCATAGGAAATAATGCTTCCTGCAGCTGATCCTCTCCCAGGCCCTACCATTATTCCATTTTCCCTAGCAAATCTAATGAAATCCCATACAATCAAGAAATAATCAGTATAATCCATACTAACAATAGTATTAAATTCATACTCAAATCTATCCATTATCTCCCTTGTAAGTTCCCCGTATCTTTCTTCCAGACCATTTAAAATTAGTTCTTTCAGGTAAGATTCATTGGTATATCCTTTTGGAATATTATATTCTGGTAGATGTAAGGTATCAAAATCTAGGTCAACATTACATCTTTTCCCTATCCAAATAGTATTCTCCAACGCTTCCCTTTGATCTTTAAATAAAAAATCCATTTCTTCAGGTGATTTCAGATAAAATTGTTCTGTTGGAAATTTCATTCTATCTGTTTCATCTATTGTTCTCCCTGTTTGAATACAGAGTAATATATCATGGACTTGGGCATCATCTTTTTTTAGATAGTGAACATCATTAGTAGCCACCAAAGGTATATCCAATTCCTTACTTAAATTAATTAATTGTTTATTGACCTCCTGCTGCTCTTCTAGACCATGATTTTGTAATTCTAAAAAGAAATTATCCTCTCCGAAAATTTCTTTATGTTTTATAGCTATGTCTCTAGCTCTGTCATAGTTATTATCTAATAGATGTTGTTGTATCTCACCACCAAGACATCCAGACAATGCCATTATTCCCTTGCTATATTTTTTTAAGACATCATGATCTGTTCTAGGTTTATAGTAAAAACCATTTATATAAGCCTCTGATACTATCTTCATTAGATTCCTATAACCTTCATTATTTTCAGCTAGTAATACTAAGTGATATTGTTTCTGATCTTTTGCTTCCTTTTCAGTATTTTTATTCATGGCTACATATACTTCTGAACCTAGGATAGGTTTTATTCCCTGCTTTTTGGCTTCCTTATAAAATTCTATAATACCAAACATTGACCCATGATCAGTGGCTGCTACTGCTTCCATACCTAATTCTTTAGTTCTTTTGACTAGATCACCTATTCTAATGGATCCATCTAATAGACTGTATTCAGTATGCACATGTAAATGGGTAAAATTCATTAAATCAGCCATATTATCTTCTCCTACTTTCTATACCCTTTATTCTATCATATTACGACAAAATATAAAGACTCAAACCTGAGTCTTTAGTAAGATAATTTTTTAATTACATTTTCTATCAAGGATAAATCTATGGTTTTAAAATCTTGTAGAACTTCCCTGGTCCAGTTAGGGGTAATTTTATCCTTTAGAAAACTTTCGGCAACCAATATGCTTTCACCAATTATCTCAATATCCCTTATGTCCCTAAAGTCTAAATTCAATTTTTCTTCTGATATGATAATAGATTTGTAAAGAGTTTCATTGGGCTTTATACTACTAGACATTGGATGAGTCATCAGTCTATGTCCCTCATAGACTTTGTCTCTCGCCACTTGTAAAATTTCTATATATGTTAAATCCTCACTGTATATTATATTAAAGTCATATTTGAATTTCTCAAATACATATTTATTATTAGTAATAATAATCATAATAGTCTTCCTTATATTATACTTCTAGTAATCCATTTACTACTAATTCTTCCATAGCCTTAATGGCTCTTGTTGCATCTCTTCCTTCAGCTATGATCCTTATTTCTTCACCATGAAATGCACCTAAAGACATTATACCAATTATGCTTTTACCATTTACCTTATTTCCCTTGTATTCAACTTCAATATCAGATTCAAACTTATTGGCTTCCTGTACAAAAATAGCTGCAGGTCTTGCATGTAACCCATCTTCATTTATTATAGTCAGTGTTTTTTCTTCCATTATTTCACTCCTCTCAAATCTTTGGCAATTTCTTCTATCTTTCTAAATCTATGATTTACCCCAGACTTTCCTACCGGTGGATTAAGCATCTGCCCTATTTCTTTTAAGGATGCTTCCCTGTGGGTAAGTCTTAGTCTGGCAATTTCTTTAAGATTATTAGGTAATTTATCTAATCCTGTAATGTTTTCTATTGTTTCAATATCATCAATTTGGCGCATAGATGCACTTATGGTCTTGTCTAAATTTGCCGTTTCACAGTTTACTAGTCTATTAATATTATTTCTTATATCCTTTAAAACCCGAATATCTTCAAGTTTTAATAAGGCTTGATGGGCCTCCATAATATTTAATATATCGGCTATTTGTTTCCCTTCCTTAATATATACCACATAATTGTTTTTTCTAAATATTACTTTAGAGTTTAGGTCGAAGGAATTGACTATTGTAGATAAATCATTTGCATGTTCTTTATTATTAGTTACCATCTCCAAATGATAGGTTTTCTCTGGATTACTAATAGAGCCCCCTCCTAGAAAGGATCCTCTAATGTAGGAACGTTTGCAACATCTTTTCCTTATAATTTCTTTTTTTATCTTATATGAGGGGTTGAACATGCTCCTATTAGTCTTTTGAATAAATCCCACATCTATTAAAATTTTATTGGAGATATTACTATTATTGACATTTATTGTATAATTATTGTTTTTCTTTAATTGTCTGTTTCTTTTTACCAATATTTCTACTTCCGTATCGTATGTTTCCTTTAGTATGGAAAAAATTCTCCTAGCTATGGCTGCATTTTCTGTTATGAATCTTAAATTAAGTTTTCCCCTACCTAGTATTCTTATATTACCATTCATTCTAACTAAGGCAGCAAGCTCTGCTAATAAACAACAAGTATCTTCGATTGGTATTCTAGCCAGCTCATTTTTTGTAGTAGAAGAAAAAGACATTATATCACTCCTATTAATTACTGTGTAATATTTATTCTCCTAGATTGTCTTTTGTGGCGTAGATTAAATTATACTATATTTTAATTGATTTGTTCAAGATTTTTTATTTTTCATTTTTCATATATTGATTTCATAATTAAAAGATCTCATATTGGGTAATATATTTCTACGGGGTGAGCATATGATTAATGAAAAATTCAAGATTAATTTACAAGGTAAAACCTATATCACCTACGAAGGATTGTTAGATCTTGCACATCAAAAGGGTTTACAGTCCGTTGAGGTTGATATTATTCAATTTCCTAATATAGATAATAATATGACTGCCATATGTAAAGCCACTATAATGACTAAGGATGAGAAATTTGTTGATATAGGAGACGCAAGTCCTAAATCTGTCAATAACTCTTTAATACCCCATATCATTCGAATGGCATCTACTCGGGCAAAGGCTAGAGCACTTAGGGATCTGACTAACGTAGGTATGACTGCAGTGGAAGAGCTTTCCTTTGAAGAAGGTATAGAGGAAGAAGAGGAAAGCTATGAGGCAGATTTACCTACTCAAAGACAATTGGAAACTCTAAAAAAATTAGCAGCAGACTCAAATTATAAGATTGACTACAAATCCCTAACAAAGCAATCTGCTGGCAATCTCATAGGAAAGCTTATAGAAGATAGAAAGAATAGGTCTTAGGTCCCGCCCCAAGACCTTTCTTCTTTTTGTGCAATATTCATGAGCCAACGGCTTAACTCTATATTATTATGTCGGATATAATCTTTTTCTATATCTATTAATTTATCACAAATAAGCTGAATACCTTTACTCCTTAGTATATCCTCTTCATTTTCTTTTAATAACACTGGAGCAGATCCATCGGTAATATATTTTTCCAATGTATCTTTAGGGATTTCCTCTGTATTAGCAATTACATAATCCAATATATCTTCCTTACTATGTTTCAATATTGCTTCCACATGTTCTATTATTCCATAATCATCAGTTTCTCCAGGCTGAGTCATTACATTTGCTATATAAACCTTTGGTGCTTTAGCAGTATATATATATTCAGCTATATTATTTACTAGTAAATGAGGAATTACTGATGTATATAGGCTTCCAGGACCCAATACTATCAAATCCGCATCCCTTATAGCCTCTACTACTTCCCCCAGAGGATTTGGGTGTTCTGGTTTAATAAAGATTCTCTTAATCTTATTCCCAGTTTTGCTTACCTCAATAGGTATATTTGATTCACCTTCTATAATATTTCCATCCTCTAATTCTGCAAAAATCTTTATATCTTCCAAAGTCATAGGATATACCTGCCCAGTTATAGCTAGGACATTACTTGCTTCTTTTATGGCCATTTCAAAACTTCCGTATATACCATTCATAGCTGCAAGAAATAAATTCCCAAAACTCTGTCCCTTTAATGTACCATTATCAAATCTATAATGGAGCAATTTTTCCATAGTAGGCTCTGTATTGGCTAATGCTAACATACATGCTCTTATATCCCCAGGTGGCAACATTCCCAAGTCCTCCCTTAGAACACCTGAACCGCCCCCATCATCTCCTACTGTTACTATTGCTGTAATATTAGGGGTAAATTTCTTTAAACCCTGCAATAGTATTGATAATCCAGTTCCACCTCCTATAACTACTACTTTTGAATAATTTTTAGATTTAATATTACTATTATATTTCATAATATCCCTTACCTTCGTTTTAAATCCCTATGATTTGTCACTGCCCTATGACCATCTGATTTTAGTATTGAGGCTATTTCATTAGCAATGGCTACAGATCTATGAAATCCTCCTGTACATCCAATTCCCACTACTAATTGGGTCTTTCCTTCCTCTATATAATAAGGAATTAAAAATTCTAATAAATCCACCGTCTTGCTTATAAAGATATTAGTCTGATTCCACTTAAATACATAATCGATAGTTTCTTGATTTTCACCTGATACTTCTTTTAAATCTGGAATATAATATGGATTGGGTAAAAATCTTACGTCAAATATTAAGTCCCCATCTAGTAACATTCCATTTTTGAAACCAAAGGAAGTAAGCAAAATTGTAATTTTTCTCTTTGCACCGTCTTTAGTAAAAGTTTTATACAATTCTTTCTTTAACATTCCAATGGTAAATAGAGAAGTATCAATTATATAAGAAGCCTTGTCTTTTAGTTCTTGCATTAATTTTCTCTCTTCTGCAATACCATCTATAATACTACCATCTGGTTTTAGGGGATGAGGTCGTCTCAATTCTTTATATCTTTTAATTAATGTATTATTTGATGCATCAAGATATAATATCTTATATCCAATATCTTTACTAGATAAATCATCTAAAGCCTTGAAAAGGCTATAAAAGAACTCCCCTCCCCTTATATCTACTACTATTGCTACCTTATTTATAGGTTTTTTTGATTCAGCTAGTAGCTCTGTAAACTTTGGTAGCAATGCTGGTGGTAGATTGTCCATTGCATAATAACCCATATCTTCCATGGCCTTCAAGGTTTGGGATTTACCAGCCCCAGACATACCTGTAATTATTAAAAGTTCCATGTATATATCACCTACACAATAATATTTTTTATCTTATTTAGTGGAAGACCTGCATCTTTTGCTCTTTTTAGGGGTGCTCCCACATTACCTACATCTTCAGGTCTATGGGCATCGCTATTTACCATAAATTCTACATCCCCTTCTTCCATGGCAATTTTTATATTTTCTACGGATAATTGTCCATGCTTTGAATTAATTTCCAATGCAGTTCCTACTTTTGCTGCCTCCCTTGCTAGTGTCTTTATATCTAAGCTTACCTTCGCACCTGGATGGGTTATGAGATCTATAGGAAAATTATTTATAGCTTTTACAAATGCCCTTGTATTTACTTCTAGATTGGATTCCCTTCCAATGGATAAAAGCTTAGTCAAAGGATTTTTTATATATAATCCTATTCCATCTGAAAATGAATGAGGAACCACTCCATAGTGATATCCTAATAGTAATATATCAGTCAGTCTTATTAGCTCATCATCCATATCTATATTCCCTTCAAATCCTATAAGATTCGCCTCTACACCGAGTAATACTCTTATATTATCAGAAGCATATTTCTCATTTAATCCATTAATCTCCTCTCTCATAATGGGTAAATTCTTTTTCTTTACTCCATATAGATAGTGACCTGGTCCATGATCACATATTGCGATCTCTTTTAATCCTTTCTTTATAGCTGCTTTAACATTGTCTTCTATACTACCAGTCCCATGGCTATAAACCGTATGGGTATGGTAATCGCCATATAATTTCATTAGAGTTCTTCTCCTACAAGTTTAATTTCCCTTTCCAGCTCTACACCATAATTGTCCCATACAGTCTTTTGGATTATTGAGATCAACTCTAATACATCTTTACATGTAGCATTATCTATATTAACCACGAATCCACAGTGTTTTTCTGAAACCTGGGCACCCCTGTGGCGTAATCCTCTCAGTCCTGAGTCATCAATTAGCTTACCTGCGTAGTATCCAGTAGGTCTTTTAAAGGTGCTTCCTCCGCTAGGTAATTCTATGGGTTGCTTTGAATTTCTTCGATATATTAAATCTTCCATAGTCTTTTTTATTTCTTCCTCTTGACCAAATTCTAATTGAAATTCTACCCCTAATACTATTAGACCATCATCTTTAACCTTACTATTTCTATATCTAAAATTCATTTCCTCATTTGAATACTCTTTAATTTGATTATCCTTATTGAGTACTCTCACCTTCGTGACTATATCTTTCATTTCGCCACCATAGGCCCCTGCATTCATAGTCATGGCTCCACCTATAGTGCCTGGTATTCCATTTGCAAATTCAATACCAGTCAGTGAATGTTTTTGTGCTCTTTTACTTGTTGTTGTCAACAAGGCTCCACTTTGGCAATATACTATATTATCTTTTATATTTATCTTACCAAATTGATGGGCTATCTTAATAACTACCCCTCTAATTCCACCATCTCTAACTAGTAAATTGCTACCATTACCCATAATGAATGGTTCTATATTATTATCTCTACAAAGTTTCACAGCTTTTACAATCTCTTCCTCTGTACTTGGAATTATCATTGCATCTACTGGTCCACCTATTTTAAAGGAAGTATGGTTTTTCATTGGTTCATTATATAATACTTCTCCTATATCTTCGTCTTCAAACTTTAAAACTAAACTATAACTGCTCAAATCATCACCTCTAAAATGTATTCTCTACATATTCTATCATATACCCCGCATTTATACTATATTCATATATTAAAAGTTTAGTAATTACATCAAGAGATAGGGGTAAACTCAGATTATTGTTATCTTATAGGATTTTGTTATGAACTTCTGCGATTAAGAAAGGGTTTATCAACGAAAGTTGATAAACCCTTTAGAGATCCTATTATTCTTTTTCTGCCATTTTCTTATATGTTTCGTATCTTATCTTTGCATCTTTTTCTGCTTTAGCAAACAATTCTTCAGCTTGTTCTGGGAATTGTTTCTTAAGTGCAGTGTATCTAACTTCAGAGTTAATGAAATCTTGGAATGACCCCTTAGGTTCTCTAGAATCAAGGATAAATGGATTCTTGCCTTCATCCTCTAATCTTGGATCGAATCTGTATAGATGCCAGTAACCTGTTTCTACAGCAAATTTCTCTTGTCTTACACTAGTACCCATACCAGTTCTGATACCGTGATTTATACATGGTGCATAGGCAATTACTAGAGATGGTCCACCATATGTTTCTGCTTCATTTATAGCTCTTATGGTTTGATTCATATTTGCACCCATAGATACTTGAGCTACATATACATAACCATATGTTGCCATCATTAATCCTAGGTCTTTCTTTCTGATTTCCTTCCCTGATGCAGCAAATTTTGCAACTGCTGCTGTCGGAGTTGCCTTTGATGACTGACCGCCAGTATTGGAATAGACTTCTGTATCCATTACTAATACATTTACATCTTCTCCAGATGCTAATACATGATCTAAACCACCAAACCCTATATCATAGGCCCAGCCGTCTCCACCAAAGATCCAGATAGATTTTTTGACTAAATAATCTTTTCTTTCTTCAATGTCTTTTAATATAGCATTTGCCTCTTCGTTTCCAGTATCAGTATCTAATCTTGGAATAATCATCCCTGCAGCTGCCTTAGACTCTTTTGGATCCTTCATACCTTCAACCCACTGACTGAAGTAATCATTTAGCTCTGAATCTAAGTCTAATGCAATAAATTCTTCCATTAAATCTTTAATCTTATCTCTAATTTGTCTAACAGCTATAGCCATACCATATCCAAACTCTGCATTATCCTCGAATAATGAATTAGCCCAAGCAGGTCCTTTACCTTCTTGATTTGTGCAATATACTGTTGATGGTGCAGAACCACCCCAGATTGATGAACAACCTGTAGCATTAGCGATATACATCCTATCTCCAAATAATTGGGTAACTAATTTAGCATATGCTGTTTCTCCACAACCTGCACAAGCACCTGAGAATTCTAATAATGGTTGCCTGAACTGGCTGCCTTTAATAGTTTCTACTTTCATTAAATCGCCTTTGTTCTTCACAGTTCTAGCATATTCCCAATTTGGTGTTTGTTCTTCATATTCTTCTTCAAAAGGCTTCATAACTAATGCCTTTGTCCTAGCTGGACATACTTCAGCACAGTTTCCACATCCTGTACAATCAAGTACAGATACTTGAATCCTATACTCATAATCAGTAAGTCCTCTACCCATTCCTTTAATAGTATGGAAGTCTTCTGGCGCATTAGCCTTTTCTTCCTCATTTAATAGAAAAGGTCTTATTACTGCATGAGGACATACTAATGAACATTGCCCACATTGGATACAGTTTTCCGGTATCCATCTAGGTGCTTCTACCGCTATAGCACGTTTCTCATAAGCAGATGTTCCTTGAGGGAATGTACCATCTTCTCTTCCAGTAAAGGCACTTACTGGTAAGCTGTCCCCTTCCTGCCTATTCATTGGCTCAAGGATTTCTCTTATAAATTCTGGTAAATCTCTATCAATTTCTTCTTCATCTTTGGCATCACTCCAAGATTCTGGTACATCTACTTTTACTAAAGAATCTATACCCTTATCTACTGCCTCATAGTTCATATTTACAATTTCTTCACCTTTGCTACCATAGGCTTCTACTATAGAATTCTTTAGGTGGGAAATAGCTTCATCTAAGGGCAATACTTCAGATAATTTGAAGAAGGCTGATTGCATTATCATATTTGTTCTTCCGCCAAGGCCTACTTCTGCGGCTATTTTAGTTGCATTTATAGTGTAGAATTCTATATTATGTTCTTCTATATATTCCTTCATATTAGCAGGCAAGTTAGCATCTAATTCTTCTTCATCCCAGATTGTATTTAATAGGAAGGTTCCACCATCTTTTAATCCCTTAAGTAAATCATATTGATATACATAGGATTGTTTTGAACAAGAGATGAAATCTGCATCAGATATTAGATAAGTGGACTTGATTGGTTCTTCACCAAATCTTAAGTGAGATATAGTGACTCCACCGGACTTCTTACTGTCGTAAGAGAAGTATCCTTGTGCGTACATATCTGTATCATCACCAATAATTCTAATAGCTTGTTGATTTGCCCCTACTGTACCATCAGAACCAAAACCCCAAAACTTACATCTAATAGTCTCTTCTGGCTCTGTATTTATTCTTTCTTTTATGTCTAAAGATGTATGAGTTACATCATCTTCTATACCAACTGTAAATCTGTCTTTCGGTTCATCTAATTTTAGGTTTTCATATACTGCATATACATGTGAAGGGGTAGTGTCCTTTGAACCTAGTCCATATCTTCCACCTACTATAACTGGTCTTTCTTGTCTATTAAAGAATATAGTATTTACATCTAAGTGTAGCGGTTCAGCAATTGCTCCTTTTTCCTTAGTTCTATCAAGAACTGCAATTTTCTTTACAGTTTCTGGCAATACATCAAAGAAGTATTCAGATACAAATGGTCTATATAAATGAACCTTAATTAGTCCAACCTTTTCACCTTTATTGATTAAATAGTCTACAGTTTCTTCTATTGCAGATGTTACAGAACCCATAGCAACAATAATTCTCTCTGCTTCTTCATGTCCATAATAAACAAATGGTTTATATTCTCTTCCAGTTATTTTAGATATTTCTTTCATATAATCATAAGTAATTCCACCTATTTGGTCATAGAATGGATTTGCAGCCTCTGCCGCTTGGAAATATATATCTGGATTTTGTGCCGTTCCCCTAGTAACTGGATCCTCAGGATTTAACGCTCTTTCCCTGAACTCTTGCAGGGCTTCTTTGTCCAATAACTTTTCTAAATCATCATATTCCATTACATCAATTTTTTGGATTTCATGGCTAGTTCTAAATCCATCAAAGAAATGTACAAATGGAACTCTACCTTTAATAGAAGACAAGTGAGCTACTCCACCTAGGTCCATTACCTCTTGAACACTTCCAGATGCAAGTAAAGCAAAACCAGTTTGTCTTGCTGCCATAACATCTTGGTGATCACCAAAAATACTTAATGCATGGGAAGCTAAAGCCCTTGCAGATACATGAAATACTCCTGGTAATAATTCACCTGCTATTTTATACATATTTGGTACCATAAGTAATAATCCTTGAGAAGCAGTGTAAGTAGTAGTCAATGCACCTGCCTGTAAAGATCCGTGTACTGCACCTGCAGCCCCAGCTTCAGATTGCATTTCTTTTACTAATACTTTTTGTCCAAAGATGTTTTTCTTACCTTCTGCAGACCAGGCATCCACGTGTTCAGCCATATCTGATGATGGAGTTATAGGATAAATGGCTGCTACATCAGTGAATGCATAAGATATATATGATGCTGCCGTATTCCCATCCATGGTCTTCATATTTTTTGCCATAATATATAAACCTCCTTCTAATTAGTTAATAAGCAGTGGCATATTATTGTCTACATTATTCTATTTTTTTCTACATATTATAATTAATTTTTTACATATATAATTTAGGATTTATAACGATATACCTTTATACGACTATTAGTATAATAAATATCAATGATAAAGTCAACCAAGTTTAGCCATTATATCCAGTTACTTTTAGGATATATAGAAGCTAAAATTATGTTGGATATAATTGAGAATCAACACAAATTTATTCTTTCAAATAAAATTTAAGTCCTTAGTTGACTAAGGACTTAAATTTAAATTATTTCATTGTATTTTGTGTTGATGAATCCATTGATGATGTTAAACTAGATTTTATTTGTTGAACATCGTTTTGATTAGCTGCTGGTGCTGGCGTGTAGTATCCTTTTTGTTCGGCCATTTGATATACTTGATACTGCATTTGTTCAGCTTCATTCCTTAAAGTTTGTATTGTAGATCTAAGCTGTTGATTGGAACACTCTGTGATTGCAGTAGTATAAGAACTTATGCTTGCTTTCAAACCTGACAATACATCATATACTATATCCTGTTCTCTCATCCTAACCTCCTAAAGTGAATTAATTAAATTTGTTGCTGTAGTTTGAGCATCTGTACTAGATTGCTGAAACATTTGCTTGAACTGTGCATCTTGTACCTGATTTGAATATTGCTCCATTTTTTTGCTCATACTTACATGAGAAGCGGCTATTTCTTTTACTGAATTTAACTCCTGTTGAGTAATATTGCTTAAGTTAACAGTGTTTTTTAGTGCCATACCTTACCTCCTTTAACCCTTAGATACAATATTATTGTGACTTAAATCTCTAAAATTTATTCTTATTTTTGTTATATCTTCTATGTTTAGGATATATTAAGATATATAACGATATATTGAACTTCTTTGTAAAATTTATACAAACTTACTAGTATTTTGATATACTAATAATATAATATTAAAAATGAGGTGTTTTTGTTGGAATTTAAACTTGGAAAAGGTGGAAATGTAGAAATCATCTTATTAAAAGAAGATGCAGAAGATTTAACTAAAGGTGATAAACTATATTCCTATCTAGAAGAAAAAGAATTATTTAAAGGTAAATTAGGAGAAACATACTTTGATCTTTCATTAGAAAAGGAGAGTCGACTTCTATTAGGATTAGGTAAAGAAAAGGATCTAGATCTTAACTCTCTAAGAAAGGCTTTCTATAATGCTGGAAAAGAATTAATGAAACATCAAGTAGAAAGTGTAGAGCTTATCATACCAAAATTTGAGGACCTATCCTATAAGAAAGCTGCTACAGCAATCGTAGAAGGATTCCTCCAATCAGAGTATGGATTTGAAAAATATCTCACAGAGAAAAAAATAAAGCCTAGTTTAAAAGAGGTATATCTAGATCCTTCAGATGCTAAGGAAGAAGAAGTTTTAGCGGCTATAGAAGAAACTGAAACACTTGTTGAAGGAGTATTTTTAGCCAGAGACTTAGTTAATGAAAGAGCTATTAATATGTATCCTGAAATCTTAGCAAAAGAGGCAAAGGAAAATCTAGAAGATCTAGGAGTAGACGTAAAAGTTTTCGGTAGGAATAAAATTGAAGAATTGGGCATGGAAGCATTCTTAGCTGTATCTGAAGGATCTGATAAAGAGCCACAATTTATAGTTATGACATATAATGGGGCTTCAGAATCTGACGAGAAGATAGCTTTAGTAGGCAAGGGCCTAACTTATGATTCTGGTGGATATTCACTCAAACCTACTAAAGGCATGGATACTATGTTTACTGATATGGCTGGTTCAGCTACAGTAATAGCTACTATGAAGTCAATTGCTCAATCAAAATTAAAGAAAAATGTAGTTGGAATAGTAGCTGCATGTGAAAACTTAATATCTGGTAGTGCCTATAAACCCGGTGATATTATAGGTTCTATGGCTGGCAAAACTATTGAAGTATTAAATACTGATGCTGAAGGCAGATTAACCTTAGCCGATGCACTATGGTATGCCGCAACAGTAGAAAAAGCTGATAAAATAATTGATCTAGCTACTTTAACTGGAGCATGTGTTGTGGCATTAGGTAGTACCAACACAGGAGCTATAACCAATGATGATAATCTTATGAAAAATGTGAAAGAAAGCTCTGAATTAGCAGGAGAGCCCCTATGGCAATTACCAAGCCATCCTGACTATAGGGAACAAATCAAAGGTAGCTTTGCAGATATAAGTAATACTGGCAAAAATGGAGCAGGTACAATAACTGCAGGACTATTCTTAGAGGAATTTGTTGATGATACTCCTTGGGTACACTTAGACATAGCTGGAACATCTTATATAGATAGAGCTAATGGCTATTTACCAAAAGGTGCCACTGGAGTTCATGTAAAAACATTATATTATCTTGTAAAAGGAGAATAAAAAAAGGACCTAGGTCCTTTTTTTATTCTATCATTTCTTGTATATTAGATAAGACATCAGTAATAGGTGGTACTACTTGTTTCTTTCTTGATAATACTCCTGGAGCATAGAAAGAATTATTGATTAATTTTTTATCAAAAGCATTAGCCCCATATTCTTTACCCTTACCTACTACTATCATTTCCGATGCTTCATTAAATATATCAGTTAACATAAGTATAAACATGGAATAATTATACTCCTTAGCTCTCTCTTCCATTAGTTCAATCAATTCTTCTTTCATATCCTTTAGGCTTTCCGGATCCATAGTATAAACCTGGGATATGCCAATTTTTTCATCACTTACGGTATAGGATTTAAAATCTTCGCTTAATAATTCCTGAGGTCTTTTTCCCTCCAAGGATGTACCTGCCTTAAACATTTCCATTGCAAATTTTTCTACATCTAAATCTGCTATTTTAGCCAATCTTTCTAGCATAATTTTATCTGTATTTGTAGAAGTTGGAGATCTAAATAATAAGGTATCTGAAATAATTCCAGAAGCCAATATACCAGCAATTCTTTTAGATGGTCGTCTTCCATTTTCAAAAAATATTGATGCTACTATAGTGCAGGTACTACCAACTGGTTCGTTCCTAAAATAAATTGGACTTCCAGTAAATACATCTGCTACCCTATGATGATCTATTATTTCTAATATTTCTGCTTCTTCAAGACCATCAATAGACTGACTTCTTTCATTGTGGTCTACTAATATTACTTTCTTTTTCATACTTGTGATTAAATGATATCGTGATATCAAACCTATGATTTTGCTTTTATGATCTATAACTGGATATGATCTGTATCTTGTCTGGGACATTTTCATTTTTACCTCATCCACTAAATCATCAAGGGTAAATACTACTAAATTATCTTTAGTCATAACCTGTTCTACAGGGATACTTTGAGATATTAATCTGGCCGCTGTGTAAGTATCATGAGGGGTAGTGATTACTGTCACATCTTTTTCTTCTGCAAGCTTTTTAAGCTTTTCATTTAATTTTTCTTTACCCGTTATAATCATTAATGAAATATTCTTATTAATGGCAATTTCTTGTACATCCTCCCTATTGCCACAGATTACAATATCATTTTCTTCAATATATTCCTTTGAACTAGATCCATCCATTGCTAAAACTAAAATTTCTCCATTATATTTTTTGGCTTTCTCTGGTATTATGATCGGCTCCGCAGACAAGGTGTCTAATATATTATCTATAGAAGTTTGTGCCTTACCTAAAATAGAATTATCCCATACATCTATATAGGACTGCATAATATCAGATACAGTGACTATGCCCACTAGCTTCTCTTTTTCATCTATAATAGGTATACTATTTAAATCATTTTTGGTCATTAAATTTAATCCCATTCTTAGGGATATTTCCGGACTAACTGGAGCTATATTATCAAAGTTTAAGTCTTCCACACTTAAACGAATAGTTTCCATCAGTTTAGGAGTTTCTACTCCAAAATAATCTAATATAAATTTTGTTTCCCTATTGATTTCCCCTAATCTAACAGGCATAGCATCCATATCTGGATTACTATTTTTATAATCTGCATAGGCTATAGCAGAACAAATAGAATCTGAATCAGGATTCTTATGCCCTATTATATATATTGTATTTTTTATTATAATTTTCTTCACCCCTCTAGGTTTGTTTTGTTTTCTTTAACGGTTACCCCTTCTTTAAGTTCTATAAATCAGATATCTTTTTTCATTTTATCAAGATAGGGGATATAAATATTAAATTCCTTTAAAACATCTTCAATTCCTAAACTAATTTCCTCTCTTGTGAAATTTCCCTTTTCTAATTCCTCATCACTTAATTTATTCAACCTTTGATAAAAATCTAATGCTATTTTTAAATAATTTTGGTCATCAGAATCTATGCTTTCAAATAATAAATTTTCTGCTTCATTAATTTTCAATTCTTTCAACAATTCTAAAATTTGTTTATACAATAGATCTGTCTTAGTATAATTCTCTTCATTTATTCTATAATTTATATCATCCTTTTTAAATATAATTCTAACTACGGTTCTAATCATATTCTCTATCTGCCTTAACAACCAATCTTCTTGATACATGGAATCATCCTTATATATTTAGATTCTATTATATCATCTTTTTACAGTTTACTATTTTTATATTCATTATAAAAATAAGCCCTGAGGCTTATTTACATATTCATTTCTTTACTTTTCCTTGCGCATCTCTCTACTGCTTTTATGATAGATGTTCTAAATCCACTTTCCTCCAAGCTTACCACAGCTTCTATAGCTGTTCCACCTGGGGAACATACATTATCTTTTAATTGTCCTGGATGCAGATTGCTTTCTAATACCATTTTTGCAGAACCTAATACAGATTGGGAAATCACTCTATATGCCTGCTGTCTAGATATACCTTCCAAGACTCCTGCATCTGCCATAGCTTCTATAAACATATATATAAATACTGGAGATGAACCACTAATAGCTGTAATCCCGTCCATTAAAGATTCGTCTATTATCTCAGTTTTACCAAATGCATTAAATATTTCCAATATCTCTTTTAATTCCTCCTGAGTAAATCTATCACCTGGGGATAATACTGACATACCTTCC
>Ga0079226_10001846_pt1 | contig 16247 bp, 14 predicted proteins | sample Poulit2014_FD_76345 | JGI IMG/M metagenome (GOLD analysis project Ga0079226, IMG submission 76345) | Agricultural soil microbial communities from Georgia to study Nitrogen management - Poultry litter 2014 | ecosystem: Environmental > Terrestrial > Soil > Agricultural land | place: USA: Georgia...
ACATGAACAGGTCCCATCTGAGATTTGGCGATTTCGATAGCTTGATATATTTCTCTTTGATTAGTTTCTATTTCCGCTCCTTCTTGACAGTTTGCATTATATAGGATATGATTGGCATATACGTTGGTTTGGCGAATCGTCTGTCCATCTCCAATGTCAATATACTCTGCAGGACGGTCTGCAGAAAGAATCACCAATGGAATTCTACTATAAAAAGCCTCTGCAATTGCTGGGTAATAGTTTAATAAAGCCGAGCCAGACGTACAAACTAATGCTACAGGTTCTTGAGTTTGTTGCGCTATTCCTAATGCAAAGAAAGCTGCTGATCGTTCGTCAACTATACTATATGTCTTAAAATATGGGTGTTCGGTAAACCCTATGGTCAACGGAGCATTTCTGGAGCCTGGTGATAAGACAATATGTCTAAGTTCGGTAAGTTTACATAAACTTATCGTCAGTTGAGCTAAAGGTATAGAAGGATATTTCATATTGGTATCAGTTATTTAATAAGTGGCTGTATTACTTGCAACATAGTGTGAGTTTTATTACAAGTTTCTATCCACTCTTCTTGTGGATTGGAGTCGTAGGTGATTCCTCCTCCTACAAAAAGCGATGCAAAATTATCATTAACACGCATAGAACGCAAATTAACATACATCCTACTTTTATTTTTCTTTTCTACTATACCTAAAAACCCTGCATAGAATTTTCTTTCAAAATGTTCTTCTTTCAATATAAACTGCTTTGCTATTTCGGTAGGTGTTCCACAAATAGCGGGAGTTGGATGAATAGCTCTTGCCATATCATTAAGAGTAGTTGTAGGCAACATATTGCCTTTTATATCTGTTCTAAGATGGGCTACACTTCCAGCAGGTTGAGTATAGGTTTTTGAAACACGAATAGTTTGACATAAGCTACTAATCTCATCCAAGATAGTATCGGTTACAAACTGTTGCTCATTACGTTCTTTTGTTCTCCATCGGGGTTCTTCGCCATAATAGGCTCTAGTACCCGCCAATGCCATTGTAAAAAAACGCTTCCCTTGAGTTTCTATCAAAGTCTCGGGAGTAGCACCACACCACCAACCCTCTAAGGGGTGATACCACATAAATCTAAAAGCAGAAGGATAAAGTGCCAATAGCCTATGAGCTACTACCACAGGATTCCAAGTTTCTAGTTCTATTTTTTCTTCTCTAGCTAATACTATTTTCTCAGCCTTAGCTTTCTGTATAAATTGAATTCCTTTGCTCACCAACTCTTGATGTTGCTGCTGCGCTTCTTTTGTTCCTTTTCTCTGAACAGGTATTGTTTTTAAAGGTTCTAAATCAAGAGTTTCAGAAACATATTCGGATTTGGAAAAAGGCAAAAACCATATTTGTTCTTTATCATCAAAAGGAGCCATCACAAAACCATCTTCCTCAATCTGATCAGGCTGAAACAAAGTATCGGATTGTTGAATATATAGATGTACTAGATTGGAATTGGGTTCAGCAAATAAGATAAATGGTAATTTTTTATCGGCACTATTTATCAACCTTTCTTGAAGGGTATCAGACAGCATAATATCCATTAGGATTTAGAGAGTACAATAGTAGAAAGTTTTACTTGTGAGATCAATTCTCCTTCTTGATTCGTTACAGGAATGCTCCACAATTGTAAAGTTTTCCCTATATGCAAAGCTGTAGCCGTAGCGTACACATACCCTTCACTGATTCCTTTTACGTGATTGGCAGCGATATCAATTCCACGAATCTGAACTTTCGCATTTGGATTTTTTAAAAATAAAAAAGCAGCAACACTACCTACCGTTTCTGCTAGAGCAACAGTAGCACCACCATGCAACACCCCATCGGGTTGATGTACTTTAGGCGTCACAGGCATTCTTGCCACCAATTTCTTATCGGTAACTTCTATAAATTCAATATTCAAAGTGGACATCAAAGTTTCTTTATCACGAGAATTAAGACGATCCAGCATCTCTTGTTGGGTGTACTTCATTTTAAAAATTATATTTTTGTAAAAATACAAAATGTAGTTCGTATGTCTGTAGAAAAAAATGTTTCTTACCAAGCTAATAATACATATAGCACTTTAAATACTTTATCCGACAATACAAAGAATGTCTGGATTGTTTTTCATGGACTTGGCTATTTGAGTCGGTATTTTATACGTTATTTTAAGAACCTCGATCCCCAAGAAAACTATATCATAGCTCCACAAGCTCCTTCCAAATATTATCAAGATTCTAGCTTTAAGCATATCGGAGCCTGTTGGCTTACACGCGAAAACACCACTTCTGAAATAGAAAATGTACTTACTTATACACAATCTGTTTGGGAAAAGGAGATTCCTTCTCAAAATAACTATCGTATTTTTATTTTAGGTTACTCTCAAGGTGTATCTATTGCTACAAGATGGATAAAAACCTATCAGGTTTCCTGTGATCAACTTATTTTACACTCTGGAGGTATCCCAACAGAGTTAAAAGCTTCAGATTTTGATTTTTTTCAAGATCACACTCAAGTACTTTATCTATACGGCAATCAAGACCCTTATATCACTGAGGCCAAAAAAACTGAAGCTAAAATTCGAGGAAACACACTCTTTAAAAACCTTCAAGTAAAAGTTTTTTCAGGAAAACACGAAGTCTATTCTCCAATATTCCCCATACTTGCTCAATAAATTTAAATAATAATTAAGAAATCTTTGGAGGAAAAAAAAGAATAAATAACAGAGTTCCCAAACCGATTAAAAAAGGATAATACAAAAATTGAATTATTTCAAAAGCAGACAAATTATAACCTATCAAACTTAATACGGTTAAGATTTGTGCTCCATAAGGTAAGCAACCTTGCACAAAACAAGAAATTGTATCCATAATACTAGCTGTACGCTTAGGAAGCACTTTATTGGTTTTAGAAATCTCTTTCGCCATAGGTCCTACAATAAGGATGGCTATGGTATTATTAGCAACACAAGCATTTACTAGACCTGTTACAACAGCAATACCTATTTCTGCTTGTTTACTAGACTGAATGCGATTGGAAATCATAGATAACAAGTATTGTATTCCTCCATTTTCTCGGATAATCCCCACAGTTCCAGCGATAATAATACACAGCATACTCAATTCGAACATGGAGGCTAAACCATTTTGTAGCACTTCTAAAGCTTGTAACCCTCCCATTATTTTCATACTCCACCCAATAGTCAATGCTAGAAGAATAGCTATCCCTAGACTGATCAACACATTTACCCCTAAAATTGCAAAAATAAAAACCACTAAATAAGGAGTTATCTTGATGAAGTCCATACTATCAAAAGCTACAAGTGAAAAATCACTCACATGTACAGGATGAAAGAAATATAAAATCAAAGTAACACATGCTGGAAGTGTTACAATCCTAACGTTCACCACAAACTTTTCTTTCATACTGATTCCCTGCGTTCTAGTTGCAGCTATAGTAGTATCCGAAATAAAAGATAAATTATCCCCCAACATAGCCCCACCAATTATAGCGGCAAGCAACATCGGAAATGCTTCGCCTATATAGGACTGCACTCCAATTGCCAAAGGAGTTATCACGGCTATCGTACCCACTGATGTGCCCATCGAAATAGAAATTATAGAAGCGATGATAAAAAAACCAGCTATTAAAAATGATCCTGGAATAAAATTCAGAGCTATTTTTACAACCGAATCCACTGCCCCTATCTCTTTGCTTATGGCACCAAAAGCACCTGCTAATAAAAAAATCAAAATCATACTTAGCAAAGTATCATCTCCTGCGCCTTTTGCAAAAGCATGAATTTTATTGGATAGAGGTATTTTAGGATACTGTATAAAAGCGACTCCTAAAGCTAGCATAAAAATTAAAAATACAGGTAAGCTATAAAAATCTCCTAAATACCATGAGCCTCCTAGGTACAACAATAAAAAAACTGCCAAAGGCAATAATGCGAATGGGTTAGATTTTTGCATATCAAAATTCAATTCAAAAAATAAAGATGCAAATATAGAAATTTATAGAATTTTATTCTAAATCATGAGAATCATAAATACAAATATAGATTTAAAACCTAATCAACAAGACATTACATCTATAAAAAACTTAAAAATCTAGTTTACAAAGAAATTTAATCTATATATTGTACATATGTATTATTTTTTATAAAGTCTCTTAAGGGAATTGTTTTTAAAATATCATCTTGTAAAGATTTTAAATACAAACATAGAGTACTCAACGGCATCCTATTAACAGAAAAATATTCTTTTCAAACATCAAAAGTTTTCTTTAATAATGGTCTGGATACAATATTCAGCTATTGCAGTTATGGTCAAGAAAGGATTCACACCAATAGCACCTGGAACCAATACTCCATTTGTCACATATAGATTTCTATAGTCCTTTACACGTCCGTACCGATCTGTTGCTTTTCCAATAACTACTCCTCCCAACGGATGATAACAAATATTGGAGCCACGCCCCATATAAATTTTTATATCAGCAAAGTCTAATCGATCTAATACCCCTGTAAACTGTTGTTTAAGCGTACCATATTTATCATGGGTGCAATGGTCTTATTGCGTAACCATGTTGAATTATTAGAAGGTATAACCATATTAGAAAATGGTTTGTATTCTATTCTTTTTTCAAAATCAATTCCCATTTCTAATAGCGTTACTTTTTTATGAGTTTCTGTTAATCTTAATGCTGTAACCGCACCACGGTAGCCCGAACCTATAATTAGGTTTTCTACATTTTTCATGTTATTTTAAACCATATACTTACTTAGTTCAGCTAATTTACTAATATTTCCAGTAATAATGCAAATTTATTTTAGACAAACCTCTCCTATAATATTAAAAATATATTATATCTTTTTACAGCAAAGTTTAATATAAAAAAACCATTACTTTAACTTTATTTTTCCAGAATAAAGCTAATAAAAATTCTATTTTTATAATTAAATGATATAAAAACCAATTTAACTATATGGAAAAATATGCTTTGATTACGGGAGCAAGTAGAGGTTTAGGAGCTTACTTTGCAGAAGAACTGGCTTCCCGTCAATTTAATCTAATATTAGTAAGTTTACCTAATCAGAATTTAAGTAATATATGTGAAGAATTAGAAAAAAAATATACCATAAAAGCTTATCCGTATGAAACCAATCTTTCGATAAAAAAGAACATTTTACAACTTACAGATTGGATCAATCAAACTTTCTCTATCAGCGTGCTTATCAATAATGCAGGCACAGGGGGATCCAAAAGATTTGAAGAGGCATCAATACCCTATTTAGATAATATGATACAATTAAATGTTACTGCTCCTACATTATTAACTCATCAATTGCTACAAAATTTACAAAAACAAGAAGCAGCCTATATATTGAATATTTCTAGTCTTGCAGCGTTCTCACCTATAGGATACAAAACAGTTTATCCAGCTTCAAAAGTTTTCATACATTCTTTTTCAAGGGGTCTCAATCAAGAATTAAAAGATACAAATATTTGGGTAAGTGTAGTAAATCCTGGTCCTATGAAAACCAATGGAGAAATCTCGAATAGGATTAATAAGCAAGGTTTTTTTGGCAGGGTTACTTGTCTTGATCCAAAAAAAGTTGCGACATATTGTATCGAACAGTTATTTAAAAAAAAGAAAGTAATTAAAGTTAATTTTATCAGTTGGCTAGTGCTTAAAATTACCCCTACTGCCCTAAAGATATCCATTCTTACGAAAAAAATGAAAAATGAGATAGAATGAAAACAATTTTTGTAACGGGTATAACAGGATTATTAGGAACAAATTTGGCTCATGAATTAATAGCAAAAGATTTTATAGTCTATGCTATAGTAAGAAATCCAAAACGTTATGTAGGAAAAACCCATAAGAACCTACATCTTATTACAATGGGTTTATGGGGAGATTACGACCCTTATCTACAATTATCGGATATTGTAATCCATATCGCCGCTGAAACTTCTATTAATAAATTAAACGTAACTGACTATAACACCATAAATTATGAAGCTACCAAACGTTTATTTAATCATGCAAATACTAATGAAGTACAACAATTTATCTATATCAGTACCGCAAATACTATAGGATATGGAAATCGGAATCGATTAGGTATAGAGACTCAGCAGATAAAAAAACCTTTTACTCAATTATTTTATGCTCAAAGTAAATCTAAAGCAGAAGGTTTCTTACAACAAAATAGTGATAAAATGATAGTAACCATATTAAACCCTACTTTCTTAATAGGAGCATATGACAGTAAACCTAGCTCAGGTAAAATAATTAAAATGGCAATTAATAAACGTTTTGTTTTTTATCCTCCAGGAGGCAAAAACTTTGTACCAGTGAAAGATGTAGTACAAGCTATTATAAAAACTTTAGAGATTCAAAAATCGGGTGAACGCTATCTTATAGCTAATGAAAATTTAAGTTATCAAGAGTTCTTTAAGAAAATTAAACAACTTACAAACGGTAAGCAAATCCTATTGCCCATTCCAATTTTTATACTGCTTTTTATAGGTCATATAGGAGATTTCTTACGACTATTAAAAATAAAGACCAGTTTAAGTTTAACCAATATGAAAATCCTAGGAGTCAAGAATTACTACAGCAATGAAAAATCTATCCAGCAACTTTCAATAAAATATACTCCTTTAGATACAGCCATAAAAGAAGCTATTAATTATTTTAAAATGAAGAAAAATAAATAAACTACTTGACCTATAATTTATGATATATTACCTCTTCAAAACTTCACACATTTTATCAATAAAACTCTTAGTTCATAGCTTCTGGTTTCTATTAATTTGATTTTGGAATAAGCCATTAACAAAATAATAATAACAATCCATTTTTATTTTCTTCTCTTCCGAATTTTATTAATAGTTTTTTTGATGTAATCCTAATATGCCTGTTACCAGAAGACTCTCATCAAACAACATCGCTTCACATAGTAAAATATTGACAAGGTCATCTGTCTTCGACTAATGAAATAAATTCACATACTTCTAATAAAAAACAAGATGAAAATTAGTTCGGTTATTTTACATATTTTTGATGGACTTAAAAAACATACAATTGAAAATCAGAAAAGCCAGTAGAATGGACATCGATCAGGTGTGGGAAATATTCTCTCAGGTAATTTCCACTGGTGATACCTATGTGTTTTCACCAGACACACCAAAAGAAGACTTGATTAAACATTGGTTTGACAAGGATATGGAAACTTATGTTTATGAACTTAATAAAGAGATTTTAGGTACTTATATTATCAAACCCAATCAAATTGATTTGGGTAACCATATTGCAAATTGCAGCTATATGGTAACACCAAACGTCCAAGGAAAAGGGATAGGCAAAAAACTCTGTGAACACTCTCTTCAAGTAGCAAAAAAACGAGGATATTTAGGCATCCAATTTAATATTGTAGTAAGTACAAACACATCTGCGATTAACTTATGGAAAAAGTATGGTTTTAAAATCATCGGAACCCTCCCAAAAGCATTTAGGCATTCCAAATTAGGATATACAGACACCTATATCATGTTCAGACCTATTTAAATTATTAAGAATTCTACAAGGAAGTAGCTAAAAAGAAGTTTAAAAGCATGCAAAATGAAAGTCTAGGAATATAATGAGTAAATCTGGATTTATTTTGTAAGACATAGGTATTCTATTATTAAAAACTTCATATCTTTGCGGCATGACTCGAGTATTGGTTATCTTTTTAAGTCTTATACTACTATCCGAATCTTCAGGGATTAATTTGACGGATATAGCCAAAACTGGGTTTTTACTTGAGCATGCTCAATATCATTCTGAAAAATATGGTGATTCTTTTTTGGATTTTCTTTCCAAACACTACGGAATGGATAAATATAACCACAAAGATGACACCGACGAGCATCACAAACTTCCATTTCAACAATCTCATTTGTGTTCTTGTATCATGGATATAAAGGACGTAGATTTTCACCTCGTCGAATTACTACCTCCTCCTATTAAAGAACATAAAAAGGTGTTTTTCTACAAAAATTTGTATGCTTCTATAGCTACAAATGATATTTTTCAACCTCCACAATTCGCATAATAGATTTTAGACTCTACTACTAAACTTTAATTCTAAGAAAAATTAAGGCTTAGTAACTATTTAATTTACTTACTCTATAGTTTTCCAATACTTAAAACAAACTATAGATAACTTAAACCTATTATGTATTATGTTATCTAGAATTATAAATTTTAGCATAAAGAACAAGTTCATTATCCTATTGTTCACTAGTTTTTTAGTAGGCATTGGGCTGTTTTCCGTAACCCAGTTATCCATCGGTTCGGTACCCGATATTACTAACAATCAGGTGCAGATTATTACCACTTCACCGCATTTATCAACACAAGAGATCGAGCAATTCATAACCTATCCCATAGAAATGGAAATGACCAATATCCCTGGGGTAGAAGAGATTAGATCCATATCGAGGTTTGGTCTCTCTGTCATTACCATAGTTTTTGACGAATCCATGGGAACTTATCTTCCCAGACAATTAATTTCCGAACGATTAGAAGCCGCTTCCGAGTTTATACCCGAGGGTTTTGGTACTCCAGAAATGGGTCCTATATCTACAGGGTTGGGAGAAATCTACCATTATACACTAGAAGTCGAACCTGATTATAAAGATAAATATTCAATTATGGACTTGCGTAGTATCCAAGATTGGATTATCAAACGTCAACTATCGGGTCTAAAAGGAATAGCAGAAGTGAATAGTTGGGGAGGGCAGTTAAAAGAATATGAAGTAGCTTTACAGACAGAAATGTTAAACAGCATGGGGGTTTCCACATGGGATGTATTGGATGCTTTAGAAAAAAACAACAGCGTAGCGGGAGGAGGATATATTGAAAAAAACCAACAAGCTTATTTTATTCGTGGCGAAGGACTAATCCAGAATCTCGAAGATATAGAAAATATAGTTGTAGAAAATCGCAATGGAACCCCTATACTTATCCGAGATATTGCTAAAGTTGGACTTGGACATGCTACAAGATTTGGAGCAATTACTGCTAACGGAGAAGGAGAGAAAGTAATGGGTCAAATCCTAATGTTAAAAGGTGAGAACTCTAAAAAAGTAGTTGAAAATATCCAAATAAGAATAGATGAGATTTCAAAAAACTTGCCTGAAGGAGTGTATATCAATCCCTTCTTGGATGCAAGCGAATTGATCAATAAAACCACAAAAACGATTACAGAGAATCTAATAATTGGAATTCTAATTGTAATTTTTGTAGTTGTACTCCTTATTGGAAATATGCGCTCGGGAATCGTAGTGGCATCGATTATTCCTCTTTCATTATTGTTTACCCTAACCATGATGTATGTATTTGGCATCGATGCCAACTTGATGAGTTTAGGTGCAATTGACTTTGGAATCATACTAGATGGAGCTGTAATTATCGTCGAATATATCGCTTTCCAAATTACAAAACGCCATAAGGATTTTGCTAAGTTATCCAAGGTTCGACGTAGAGCATTAAATGATGAAATCACCTATCAAGGAACTTCAAGGATGATGAACTCTGCTATTTTCGGACAGCTGATTATTTTGATAGTATTCATCCCTATACTATCCCTCAGTGGCGTAGAAGGTAAAATGTTTAAGCCCATGGCACTAACATTCTGTTTTGCTTTGATCGGTGCAATGATTTTATGCTTTACGTATGTTCCTGCTGTTTCTTCTCTAATATTAAAACCCGATGCTAATCCTGAAAAGAATTTTTCTTTTAAAGTAATGAATTGGCTTGGTAATAAGTTTGAGCCTTTTATTCGATGGGCACTACACCACCGTGTAATAGTTATTGCACTTGCTATAGTGGCACTAATAAGTAGCTTATTAGTATTTAGGACTATGGGAGGTGAGTTTATTCCTAGTCTAGACGAAGGAGACTATGTGATTCAACCTGTATTAAAAACAGGTACTTCCCTTACAGAAACCATGGAAATAACAACTAAAATTGAACAAATTTTAATGCAGTTTCCAGAGGTGGACCAAATAGTAAGTCGAATTGGAGCTGCCGAGGTTCCGACTGACCCGATGTCGATGGAGGAAAGTGATATCATGATTACATTACATCCTATCAAAGAATGGACTTCTGCCAAAACTAAAGAAGAATTAGCAGAGGTGTTCGAAGAAGCTCTATCGGTAATTCCAGGAATGGAGCTAGAGTTTTCACAACCCATAGAAATGAGATTTAACGAATTGATTACTGGAGTACAAGCCGATATTGCAGTCAAAATTTATGGGGAGGATCTAGAAGTATTAAACCGCTTGGCACAAGAAGTAAAAACAAATATTGAAAATATAAAAGGTGTTGGTGATATTACTGCCGAAAAGATAGACGGTTTACCAGAGATGAATGTAAAATTCAATCGAAAGAACATAGCTAGATATGGGCTCAATATCACTGATTTGAATACCATCATCACGATGGGTTTTGCTGGACAAACCGCTGGACAAGTATTTGAAGGTGAGGAAAGATACAATCTAGTATTGCGCTTAGATAAAACACATCGCAATAGCATCGAAGACTTACAAAACTTATATATCGATACCCATCATGGTAAAGTACCCCTACGAGAGTTGGCAGAAATCACATATAAAACTGGAGCTGCACAAATTTCTAGAGAGAACACCTACCGACAAACTTTTGTGGGAGTCAATGTTCGTAACAGAGATTTACAATCTGTAGCCGATGACATCCAGAAAAAAATCGAGGCCCATATCCATCTTCCTGTAGGATATAAAATCACCTATGGAGGTCAATTCGAAAATTTGCAAAAAGCCAAAGCTCGATTAGCTATTGCCGTACCCATCGCCTTATTATTGATTTTTATCTTGTTGTATTTTGCTTTTAAATCTGTAAAAGAAGCCTTGATTATCTACACCGCTATACCGCTGGCAGCAGTAGGAGGAATTTATTTCTTGTGGGTTCGTGACCTACCGTTTAGCATTTCAGCTGGAGTAGGGTTTATCGCCCTGTTTGGTATTGTGGTACTTAACGGAATTATTTTGGTCGATTACTTCAAACAATTAATAAAACAAGGCAAAACAGATGCGGATGATATTGTAATCTCGGGAACAAAAAGTAGATTACGTGCTATTTTACTTACTGCTACTTGTGATGCCCTTGGTTTTTTGCCTATGGCAATCTCCACGGGTGCTGGAGCCGAAGTACAACGTCCCTTAGCGACGGTGGTTATCGGAGGTCTAATCACCTCTACCCTATTAACGCTTATTGTTTTACCAGTATTGTATGCACAGTTTTGTATCCCAAAAAATGGTTCTAAGCCTCCTAGAACACAAAGTGCAAAGCCCGTACCTGTAATACTGAGTTTACTTCTTCTATTCTTCCTAGCTGTTCCGACGATGGCACAGACCCCCACTTATAGTATTGACGATTTAGAGCAAATATTATTAGAAAATAGCTTGTCATTACAGGTTCAAAAGAAAGCAATAGAAAAATCGGAAATCAATATTAAGACAGCTTGGGATTTTGATAAAACGTCAGTGTACTATGAGTGGGATGAAACCAATATAGATGCTGCCGATCAGATTTATAAAGTCTGGGGAATACAACAGGACTTTAAGTTTCCTAGCATTTATTCGGCAAAAAAGAAGGTCAAGCAAAAGCAGTTAAGAATAGAACAAATTCGTAAAGATCAAATCACCCAGCAGTTATTATATGAATTACATCAAGCTTATCAAGAGTACCTTTTAATAGAAGAAAAGAAAAAAACTCTACAGAAGCTTAATGAGTTGTACACACAGTTTGAAAAAGCAGCACATCGTAAATTCGAATTAGGAGAGTCCACCTATTTAGAAAAAATAACGGCTACCTCCAAGCTTAAACAATTACAGCTCGTTTTAGAGAACAATCAAAAGAAAAGAACAGGTGTATTACAGCGAATACAAGAAATTCTATATCTCCAAGACCCTATTAATCTTGAAATAAAAGAGTTAGAAATGATGCCCTCATTAGAAATAATAAGTGACGCCAAAATTGAAGAGGCTCCTATATTACAACTACAATCTGCTCAAACTACCTTCAAAGAAAGTGAACTTAAATTAGAACGCCGACAACTTCTACCTGATTGGAATATCGGCTATTTCCAGAGTCATAGTTCTCTACAATCTAAAGGTCTGTATGGATACCAGATAGGGTTAAAAATTCCTTTGTTTTTTGGAGCGCAAAAAAATGAAATTAGAGCTGCAAAATTAGAAGTAGAGGAAAGTGATTTAAAAAAACAAGAGTTAATGAATCAACTTAACTCTAGATGGGAACAGAAGCGATTGTCCCTACAAGAAACGGAACGTAGCCTATCCTATTACAATCAAGAAGGCAAAGAACTCGCTAAGCAACTGCTACATATGGCAACACGAGCCTATCAAGAAGGAGAAATAGACTTTCTGCAATATGTACAGACTATAGAACATGCTCAAAATATACAATTAGAACATCTAGAGCAAATCTACCTTCATAATACTATTTTATTACAACTTACTTATCATCAATTATAAAAGCTATGAAAACACTTAAATCCATATCGTCCTTACTTTTAATATCTCTTTTGATATCCTGTAATAATTCTACAAAAGATGAAAAATTAGTACCTACCGATACCACAGAACACAATGACTATACAATTGTGACAAAGGAGCAATTTGAAAAAAGTAATATGCAAGTATCCTCTCCTATTGTCCATGAGTTCAATACAGGGATATCTGTGCATGGAAAAACCCAAGTGCCTCCTACTGATCGTGCTTCTTTAATGACTTATACAGGGGGATATATAGAAAGCATCTATAAACAACGTGGAGAAACAGTAAAAAAAGGTGAAGTCATCGCGACAATAGAGAATCCAAAATTTATCGAACTACAAAAACAATATATAGAAGTAAGCAAGGAATTTTCGGTACTTACTACTGAGCTGGAACGCCAGACCGCATTATATGAAGAAAAAATTAGTGCTAAGAAAATTTTTGAACGAACTCAGGCTAATTATGAGAACATAAAAATAGAAAAAAGAAGTCTAGAACGAGAGTTAGAGTTATATGGATTTTCGTCCCAAGAAGTAATCAAGGGCAATCTCAGAACTATCGCAGCGCTCAAAGCGCCTATTTCAGGGGTGATAGAACAATTGAACATACATCTCGGGCAATATGTCAGTTCGGAAGAAAATATCGCTACTATTATAAATACCGAGAATATTCATATTGAACTTGAAGTATTTGAAAAAGATTGGCATGCTATTAAAAAAGATCAGAAAGTGGAGTTTAGATTTCCTAGTTATTCTAGCGAAAGTTATAAAGCTGAAATCCAATTTGTAGGCAAAAGCATCGATAGAAACACCCGAAATGTTATTATCCAGGCCAAAATAATGGAAAATATTGAGCATCTTGTACCGGGTATATTTGTTGAAGCCGATATTCATATTCACTCTCATAAACAGTGGGCATTACCAGAATCTGCTTTTGCCCAAGAAGACTCTAAAAGTTATATAATGAAGTTAAAAGAGAAGACTGATAATGAGTATATTTTCACTACTCATCCTATAGAAATCGAAATAGAAGACTCTGGTTTTAAATCATTTAAAAATATAGTTCAAGATACTTCAGCTACCTTTCTAAGCAAAGGAATTTTTACGATTATCAGCTTGGATTAAATCTTAGTTTGTATGTTTGTTTTCAGTATATTTAAATACTCTCCCATATCTTTAGAAATATGCAAGTATTAATTGTTGAAGACGACGTACGAGTTGCTCAGCTAATCAGCAGAGTGATGCAGAAAAATGAGTACCAAACCACCATTGCATACGATGGAAAGTATGCAATGGAACTGGTACAGTCTAATGATTTTAATCTTATTATTACCGATATTATTCTTCCCGAGCTAAACGGAGTAGAATTTTGTAAGAAAGTACGGATTATCAAACCCCATATTCCCATTATTATGCTTACTGCCCTGGGCACTACCAACCACAAAGTAGAAGGACTAGATGCGGGAGCGGATGATTATATGGTAAAACCTTTCGAGATGAAAGAACTTCTAGCTAGAGTAAGAGCCGTACTTAAACGCAGTCAGCTCGGTTTTATCCCTCAACAGACTTTATTGTCCTACGCCGATTTAGAATTGGATAAAAATGCCAAAACAGTAAAACGAAAAGGCAAAGAAATCAAACTTACACCCAAAGAATTTCAACTACTGGAGTATTTTTTGTCTCATCCCGAGAAAGTATTATCACGAGCCGAAATTGCTAAAGATGTTTGGCAAACCGATTTCGACACGGGAACCAATTTTATAGATGTATATATTAATTACCTTAGAAACAAAATAGATAAAAATCAAGATTTCAAACTTATTCACACGCGAATTGGAATGGGCTTTATCCTTCAGAAAGAATGAAAATAAAAACTCGATATAATCTTACTTTTACCCTACTTAGTTCTACTATTATTTTGTTCTTTGCAGTGACCATCTATTTTTTAGCTGCAAAAAACAGAGAAAAAGAATATTTTTCTATACTCAAAAGTGAAGCTATCATCAAAGGTAACTTATATGCCGATGAAGCCATCACCTCTTCACATATACAAGATATATATAGACAACAAGAGAATAAGAATAATCTGATTAATGTTGCCATCTATGATGTAAATCGTCATCTGCTCTATCAGGATCAACCTATAACAATTCCTCAAGATTCTATCCAAAGTGTATGGAATAGCTTGCAGAAAAATAAAAATTTCAAAAACAAAAACAAAAACAAAAACAAAAACAAAAACAAAACAAAATACAGTATTGGTTTTCCATTTCAATATGACGATAAAGAGTATTTTATCATAGCCTCGGGACAAGATATCTATGGACACCAAGAAATGTATCAATTGAGAATCACTCTAGTAATCATTGCTTTAAGTGCAATTATACTTCTTTATGTACTCGGTCATTTTCTTAGCAAACGATTAGTACGACCTATTATCGAGATGAGTGAAGAAATTAACAAGATTACGGCTGCTCATTTGGATCTTCGTCTAAAACCTTTAAAACATAAAGATGAATTGAATCAACTAGGAGAAAAGTTCAACTTAATGCTAGATCGATTAGAAAATTCTTTTGGAGCTCAAAAAGAATTCGTGGCTCATATTTCCCATGAACTACGCACTCCCTTGGCTGCAATGATTACCGATTTAGAGTTAGCAATGGATTATAACAGAACCGATAAAGAATATCGAGATACTATAAAACGAAGTCTTGATGATGCAAAAAAAATTGTAACCCTATCCAATAATCTTTTAGATTTAGCAAAAGCCAATTATGAGCCTCAAGAAATAGGCTATATGCCCGTAAGAGTCGATGAAATACTGCTAGAAGCTTACCAAGAGATTCAGACAAGTCACAACAAATATTCCATACAGATAGAATTTGAAACTGAGAACTCTGATGATCATCTTATAACTGTAATGGGAAACCCCTACTTATTAAAAGTTGCTTGTAAAAATCTAATAGAAAACGCTTGTAAGTTCTCAGAGAATCATAAGTGTATCATTAAAATTTCGGATACACCCAAAATGGTAAAAGTAGCCTTTATGGATACTGGTATGGGTATCAGCGATGAGGAGCTCGATCATATTTTCACGACTTTCTATCGTGGCAAAAATCAAACTCATTATAGTGGATATGGCATAGGCCTGCCTTTAACAAAGAAAATATTACATCAACATAATGGCAAAATTAAAGTAGAAACCAAACTAGGAAGTGGTAGCACATTTACCCTCTCCATCCCTCACCTATCTAATATTTAATTCCTAAATTTTTCATTATCACCTTCTTTTTATTTCGTAGATATAGGAAATAAGAATGCTAGGTTTATTCATCATAACACCGTAAATCACATCCCCATTAATAGCAATGCTTTTTCTGTTACATATACAACGAATTTAAAATAGAGCACTGCTCAATAAATTAAAAACCTGAGTTCGACTTAAGAAAAGGTGTATTTTTATCGGGAAATATATCAAATAAATAGCGGAAATCTAGTGTATTTAAGTTTATGTAAATCAAATATCTAACTAAATTTTCCGCTATGATTTCTGATGGTAAGATTACTGAAATTTTCTTTCAAATTGATGAGTTTTCCAAAGTTTTTGAACCAGTTTTAAAAACAAA